>Ga0334722_10000010_pt1 | contig 296766 bp, 257 predicted proteins | sample C3_bottom_MG_FD_207210 | JGI IMG/M metagenome (GOLD analysis project Ga0334722, IMG submission 207210) | Sediment microbial communities from Yellowstone Lake, YNP, Wyoming, USA - C3_bottom | ecosystem: Environmental > Aquatic > Freshwater > Lake > Sediment | place: USA: Wyoming | collected... | reverse complement strand
CGGTTCGGGCCGCGGCCGGGGGAACGGGGAGGGGGGAGGAGATACTAAAAGAGGGCGGGAGAACTCGACGACCTTCATACTGCAGCGCGGACTAGAATCACTTCTTCTGCCTGTTATGTTCGTCTATAGCGTCGAAGATGGGCCTTAGGTCCTCTACCAATTTCGCTTGAGCCTCCTTACTCATACCGAGGGCTCGGTTCCCTGAGCCAGGCTGCCACGGCAACATGAACCTCACCCAAGCTCGGAAGGTTACAGAGTCTGGATTGTGCGGAGGGTAGGAGCCATATTCCCGAGCTCTCTCATTCCTCTCTTCGGGCGTAAGAGAGTCCCATTCGTTGGCGATCCATCGAAGGTCATCTTTCAACTGCTTACCAGTTATGAACACTTGGTCGGCTCTCAGCACCGCAGGCGCAAGTGTTCGGTGAAACTTGTCTTCCGAACAGAAAACCATGCAGAAGGGTGCATAGTAAAAATACTCGAGATCAACGAAGTTATCTCCGCGGCTAGGCAAGACCTTTGCAGTAATGCCCATGCTGAACAATTTGAAAATCTTCAAGCAAAAGCCAGCATATGGTGCAAAGTCTTCCAATTGCGGAAGCCCAAGGGCTAGCCAGCGGTCAAAGGTCTGATTACGCACGGGCAACGATGCACTAATCAGTCGCAATACGATGTCCAAATGCCGCCTCTGAACCTCCTTGTCAGCGTTAGACAGATCAGAATTCACAATTTGAATGAGATGAGGGATACCTTTGACATCTGCACGCTTCCAGATCTCCGGCGCGTTCTTTACGAAGGATTCGAAATCAAGTCCTCGTTTATACGCCTGCCAAGTTTGGGCAACCAGTTCGTCGTTTCCGGTGAAGTCGCCGTCCTGCCATCTGCGAATCTCTGCCCAGATTGCGCCATCGTCAACGAGATAGCCTGGCGGGCAATTCTTGGGTCTGATGACTTGGACGGGGATCCAGGGCCGACCATCCAATGGGTGCTGAAAGCCTGCAAGTGAAGACTCGCACCCCATTCGATAGTCGACGTTCACGGCGCTGTCAGCCGGTGTTAGTTTGTTTGCGAGGATTGAAACTTGTTCTCTCGACAGAGCCCCGACCGGATGTACACTTTTCGCTAGGTCAGCTGCGATCTCTACAATCAGAATCGGTGGGATCACCACCGTGAAGTGTTTGGCAAGAAATCGAATTTCAGTTGGATTGAGACCTTGAAGTGCGGACTTGTCGAGCAGGATGATCGGTCCCATGGCTGTTGTTTGTCTAGTGCTTCCTTTGTCTGCCAGCCCCAAACGGGAGTCCAGTGGGCGCCACTCTGTCAGTTGAGGGTCTATTCATGTCGTGTTCAATGTTTCAATGTCGTTAATCATCCATCTGAGCATGTCGATTTCTTCCAATCTAGTCCCCCTATTGCCGACAGACTTTCTGATAGCGAGGAGAAATCGTGCGAAGAGTCTGATAAACCCTTTCGTGTCGGGGTCGTCAGACTTCCCCATCTTGAATGACCACTGCATGAGATCATTGTAGGCACGAACCACCTCATCGGAACCCATCAGGCACAACTCGAATGCGGTTCTTCTGTATTCAAGTGACAGGATGCGTCTGATAGCTGCCCCGGTTCCATCCTTGCCGGATTTTATGTCATGCAGGATTTGAATATAGGGCTCCAAAATGCCGGAGTAGATTTTCAGCCTCTTGGCGGTAAGTCTTCTCTGAGCGGTCCTGAGCTCTTCAATTTTGGATTTGATCAGCCATGTGATCACTCCGCCAACGACAATGAGAAGACTTGGGCCGATCGCGTTCACCCAGCTTGCAGCCTGAGAGCTCACTTCAATCCTCCGGGTCGAGTGCGGTGCCGAGCAGCATTCCAACAAACCCGGCGACCGGAGCAGCTGATCTTCGTCCAGCGATCAGGGCTGCCAGGACGAACACTAAGCAACCAAAGACGCCCTGTTGGGTTCTTTCCCGACCTTGGCCGCGAGCAGAGAGCGGAGGTCGAGTGCGTCCAGACGAAGCCCTCACACTTCGTGCAGATCGAATTCCTTTCTTAATGTTGCATGAAGCGCAAGCCGGCATCAGGTTATTGAGGTGATCGGTTCCTCCACGAGCTTTGGGGTGCGAGTGGTCGACGTGCCAGCCGAGGCAGCTTTCGCACCCATAGTTCTTCAGATGCAGCAGCTGGTAGCACAAGTGACAGCGGTCATTAGTTCTTGCCAGGATTCCTTTTAGTTGCTCTCGAGTGTATTTCATCGACGAGCAGTATAACACAAACTTAAGTTTGCCTAGATTACAGATCTGTGGAAACATCGCCCGTGCCGGGACAGCAGAACAGGGCGAAAGGGACTGTGGTAACATTGATAATAGCTAGGTAATCACCCATGCTCGACTTCCAAGCCCTCTCGGATGAACTGGCTGCGTTGCGCGAGGCCGTGACGGCCTTGCGCGACCGTCTTTGACCTGCCCACCCGCCGCGCCCGCCTCGCCGACCTGGAACGCCTGACCTCCGCCCCCGACTTCTGGAGCGACGCCGCCCGCGCCCGCGCCGTCTCCGCCGAATTCGTGCGCCTGCGCGAAGACCTGCAACAGTGGGACGCTCTGCAGCGCCGCCTCGATGACGCCACCGTCCTGCTCGACCTGGGCCGGGAAGCGGGCGACGCCGCCACCGGCGCCGAGGTGCAAGCCGAACTGGCGCGCCTGCGCGAGCAGATCGAGCAGGCGGAAGTGGAACTGCTCCTGGGCGGCGAGTATGACCACAACGACGCTATCCTCTCCATCAACGCCGGCGCCGGCGGCACCGAGGCCTGCGACTGGGCCTCGATGCTGCTGCGGATGTACCTGCGCTGGGCGGAAGCGCACCAGATGCAGACTGATGTCCTCGACCAGACGCCCGGCGACAGCGCCGGGATACGCAGCGCGACCGTGGAAGTGCACGGCCAACGCGCGTACGGGCTGCTCAAGGGCGAGCAAGGGGTGCACCGGCTGGTGCGCATCTCGCCCTACGACTCGGCGAAGCGGCGGCACACTTCGTTCGCATCGGTGGATGTCGTCCCCGACATCGGCGGCGACGGCGACGGGAAACTCGTCATCCCGCCCGACGACATCCGGATGGATGCGTACCGCGCCAGCGGCGCCGGCGGGCAGAATGTGCAGAAGGTGTCGTCGGCGGTGCGCCTGACGCACCTCCCGACCGGCATCACCGCCAGCTGCCAGAATGAGCGCTCACAGCATCGCAACAAGGACCTGGCGATGAAGGTGCTCGTCGCCCGCGTGATGATGCACCAGCAGCGGGAACAAGCGCAGAAAATGGCGGCGCTGCGCGGCGGCGAGCCGACCGACATCGCCTGGGGGCACCAAATCCGGTCGTATGTCGTCCAACCTTATACAATGGTGAAGGACCATCGCACCGGCCTGGAGGTCGGCGATGTGCAGTCGGTGCTCGACGGGCGCATTGATGCGTTCCTGCGGGCGACGCTGCTGCACAAGTTGGGCGATGGGAAGGACGCGAAAGATGGCGCGTAGGGCGTGGTGCGTAGTGCGTAGGGGACTGCTGCTGGCGGTCGCGGCGGTGATAATGATTGCCGCGGCGGCGCCGGCGGCTGTGCCCGACGACCCACAACTCGGCGAGAGCACGCTCGGCAATCTCGTTGCCGATGCGGTGCGCCGCGCCGGCGGCGCCGACCTCGCGCTGGTGACGGCGGTGTCGCTGAGCGACAACGCCGCGGTGCCCGCCGCCACCCCCGACGCCGCGCACGCGGCGCTGCGCTACCCGGGCGACCTGGTGTTGGTGGTGGAACTGACCGGGGCGCAAATCCGCGACGCGCTGGAGTTCGGGCTGTCCCAGTTGCCGCGCCCGCACAAGGGGCTGCTGCAGGTGTCGGGCATCACCGTCGTCTACGATTCGAGCAAGCCGATCAATCAGCGGGTGGCGTCGGTGACCGTGGGCCGCGCCGCGCTCGTGGCCGAGCAGAAGTATCAGGTGGCGATGCCGAGCAGTCTGGCGCGCGGGGCACTCGGGTACTTCCGAGTGTGGAGCCAGCCGGCGGCACGCGATGCCGGCGTCACGATGGCGGACGCGCTGCTCAATTACCTGCGCGCCGGCGCGCCGGCGGCGCGGCGCGACGGGCGGTTGCGCGACACGGCCTCGCCCGGCTAGCATCGGGGTTGTGCGGCTCGTCGTCTTCCACACGAACGACTTCCACAACCGCCTGACGCCGGAGAAGGCGCGGCGCATCAAAGAGTACCGAGAGGCCATTGCGGACAGTTTGCTCGTGGACGCCGGCGACGCTATCGGTGCCGGCAACCTCACTTCCCGCCGCCGCGAGCCCTGCCTGGAATTGATGAACTCGCTGCACTACACGGCCATGGTGATGGGCAACCGCGAGTCGCACCCGACGCACCGCGTCCTCGCCACCAAGTTGCGGGGCGTGCACTTTCCCGTCCTGGCCTCGAACCTGATGACCAAGCGCGGCAAGACGCCGGCGATGGTGCGCGATTCGCTGACCGTCTCGGCGAACGGGGTCACCATCGGGCTGCTCGGCCTGGCGCCGGAGGTGACCCGGCCCGATTCGTGGTGGGCGCGCTTCACCGATTTCATCTTCGACGACCCGATCAAGACGGCGACCGGGCTGGTGAAGAAACTGCGCGGGCAGTGCGCGGTAGTCATCTGCTTGTCGCACCTGGGCCTGGCGAAGGACCGCGAGTTGGCGGAGCGCGTCCCCGGCATCGACCTCATCGTCGGCGGGCACAGCCATGTCGAGTTGCACGAGCCGGAGCGCGTGGGGCGCACCACGATCGTGAGCACGGGGGCGTATGCCCGCTGGCTGGGAAAGGTCGAGGTCGATTTGCGCGACGGGAAGGTGGGGACGATTCGTGGGGAACTCCTCGCGCTCTGACCCACGCTGGCTGGTCGCCGCGCTGCTGGTGTGGGCGGCGGCGGTCACGGTGTTGCACTTCCTCATCACGCCCGGGTGGCAGGCGGTGTGGCGCGGGCTGCGGGACTTGATGTTCGGCCCGGGCGGGAGCGCCTGATGCCGCTGCTGGCGGTGCCGTGGCTGGCCGGCATTCTGGTCATTGCGTGGGGGCTGGGCGCGGCGGTGATGACACCGCGCGGCTGCCGGCCGCGGACGGTGTGCGACGAGTGGCCGATCACGATGGCGCTCGGGCTGGGCGTCATTGCCTACGCGGTCTTCGCGCTCGGGATGTTCGGATTTTTCACGACCTCACAACTGCAGGCACTGGTCGGTTCGCTCGCAATAATCGCTGTGCCGAAGATTTACCAGTTGCGCCGCGAGATTCGCGCGTGGTGGCTGGAGATGCCGCGCTCGAAGACCGGGCCGCCGCTGCTGTTCACGATGCTGGTGACGGCGTTCGCGGCGCTGACGCTGCTCGGGGCGCTGGCGCCGAAGGGCGCGAACGACTGGGACGCCCTCAGTTACCACCTCGCCGTGCCGCAACTCTACCTCGATGCGCACCGCATCCTGCCGCTGCCGTGGATGAGCCATTCGAACTTCCCGTTCACCACCGAGATGCTCTACACGCTCGGGTTGGGCGTGCAGGGGCAGGCCCTGGCGTCGGCCTTTCACTGGGCGTTCGGCTGGCTGCTCATCGCCGGGCTGTTGAGCGTCACGGCGCGGCTGGCCACGCCGCGCGCCGCCGTCTTTGCGGCGCTGGCGCTGCTGTCGGCGCCGCTGCTGTGGTGGGAGATGACCACGGCGAATAACGACCTGTCGCTCGCCGCGTTCGTGTTCTTTGCGGCGTGGGCGGCGTGGCGCTGGAAGGGGGGCGAGCGCGGCTGGCTGGCGGTCGCCGCGCTGCTGGCTGGATTCGCCGCGGGCACGAAATTGATGGGATTGTTGATGATCGCGCTGGTGGCGCTCAGCGCGCTCTGGTGGCTGCGCGCCAAACTCCTGACCGGCCTGCGCGTCGCCGCGGCAGCGGCGGTGTTGGCATTGGTCATCGCGTCGCCCTGGTACATCAAGACCTATGCCTGGACGGGCAATCCGGTTTATCCGTTCTTCTACAGCGTCTTCGGCGGCCGGAACTGGGACGCGTCACTGGCGGCGTCCTACGCGGAGTCGCAGGCGCAATTCGGCCTGCTCGAAGGCGACAAGCCGGGCGACCAGCGCCGCATCGAGCGCCTGGCGCTGTTGCCCTGGAACCTGACGATGGCGCCGCACCGATTCTTCGATCATCCGGAGCGGCCGCTCGGGTATGTCGGCCTCGGCCCGCTCTTTCTCGCGCTGTTGCCGGCGCTGTTGCTGTGGCGCCGGCAGCCGAGCGGCGCACGCTATCTCTTGCTGTTGGCGCTGTTCACCTTCGCGGCGTGGGCGGTGACGGTGCAACACTTGCGCTATCTCTTGCACGCGCTGCCGTTGGCGGCGGTCGGCGTGGGCATAGCGGCCGACGGGCTGGCGCGCGGCGGGCGCCTGGCGCGCGGCGCGGTCAATGGGGTCTTCGGCGCCGCGGCCGGGCTGTCGTTCCTGTTGCTGTTTCTGCTGTCGCTCCAGCACATTACCGCCGCGGTCGGCCTGCAGTCGCAGGAGGACTATCTGCGCGCCAACCTCGATGAGTATCGGGCGGTCGAATGGATCAATCAGAACCTCCTGGCCGACGCCACGGTCATCACGCTGGGCGAACCGCGCGGCTTTTACCTGCGCCGCAACTACCTGTGGGCCGACCCGGGGCACTCGGCGCTCATCGACTACGCGCACATTACCGATGAGGCGGACCTGGTGCGTGCCTGGCTCGTGACGCTCGGCGCGACGCACGCCCTGATCGCCCCCCAGGTGCTCGACGCCGCCGCCCGCGGCGACCATGGCTTTCCGGAAGTGTTGCGGCGCGCCATCGAAGGGCACTGGCTGGTTCCGCTCAGTCGCCAGAACGGCTGGACGGTCTGGATGCTGCGCGATGCCGGGTCGGGGCAAGCGCGCGCCTACTAAACCGCCGGTGCCGCGGGCAGCGCTCGCCGCGGTGCTGTGCGCGCAGTTTGCGCTGGCCGTGACGCTCGGCTGGCTGCTGCCGCTGCCGCCGCCCGACCAAGCGCCCGACGAATCCGCGCACGGAATCTACATCGAGCATCTGGTGCGCGACCACACGCTGCCGGTCTTCGACGCCGCGCGCGGCCGCGACAATCCCGAATACGAATTCCACCAGCCGCCGCTCTATTACGCGCTCGCGGCGCCGGTCTTCGCCGCCGCCGGAGGCGGCGCAGGCGGGACGCGCGCCGTGCGCGTGCTTTCGGCCCTGATCGGCCTCATCACAACGCTCGCCGCCTTCGCCATCGCGCGAGCACTCTGGCCCGATCCGCCGCACATCGCCGTCGGCGCTGCCGCGGTCACCGCGTTCTGGCCGATGCACCTCTATGCCGGCGCGTCGGTGAACAACGACGGCCTCGCGGTCGCCCTGTGGACAGTGGCGTTGTGGCTGCTCGCGCGGTATCTGCGAGCGCCGGCGCTGCGCGGGGCGGCGCTCGCCGGCGCAGTGACCGGGCTGGCGCTGCTCACCAAGACCAGCGCGCTGGTTCTCGTCCCGCTCGGCGTGATCGCCATTGCGCTCGCCTGGGCGCGCCGGCCGTCAGGCGCGTGGCGGCGCGTCATCAGTGACGGCGGCGTGTTCCTCGGCGCGGTGGCGGTGATCGGGGGCTGGTGGCTCGTGCGCAATCAGATGCTCTATGGCGACCCGTTCGCCTATGGCGTGTTCAAAGCAGCGTTCGGGTGGCAGTCACCGGAGCGGTGGTTCACCGCCCGCGGGTTCAATGATGTCACGCACTGGGGCGCAGTCGCCGTCCTCACGCATCAGAGTTTCTGGGGCGCGTTCGGCCTGGGGCCGCAAGGCGTTCCCGCCGCGGTGTTTCCGAAATGGGTGTATGCCCTGCTCAGTCTCATCGCGGTGCCGGCGCTCGTGGCGGCGTATGGCGTCCTGCGGGCGCGCGAACAGACGGTGCGTTCCACCGGCCTGGTGTTAGTGACGGCGTGGGTGTTCGTGTTCTGCGCGTTCCTACGGTTCAACCTGGATCTCTTCCAACCGCAGGGGCGTTACCTGCTGCCGGTGGTGCCAATCATCGGCGTGCTGCTCAGTCGGGGCTGGTATGACTTGGGGCGAGGCCGCGCCTGGGCGCTGCTGCCGGGAAGCGTGCTCCTGGCGTGCGCGCTCTACGAGTTAGTCTTGGTCGTGCGGCTGTGAGGCGGGGTTTCGCGCCCGTCGTGGCTGAGCGCCTTGCGGCCCTCTTGAATTAGGCGCCGCACCCGCTCGCCGCCCTTGCGCCCGATCTCTTCGTAAAAGGACAGCCCGTGCTCGTGGCGGACGGCCTCGCCGCCCTTCTTGCCGATGCGCGTATAGAAATCGGGACCATAGCGCCGCTTGGTCTGCTGCCCGCCCTTGCGCCCGATGTTGGCGTAGAACTCGCTGCCGTGCCGCCGCTTGGTTTGCTCTCCGCCCTTCTGGCCGGCTTGGCGCACGGTCAGTTCCTTCTCTTCACCCATCTCCGCACTTCCTCCCAGCGGTAATGTCCCTCTGTTCGGCTCACGCCGGACTTCCCCTTTTCCGTGTCGGGAAGCCCCCCGAACGCCTGGAAGCAGGCAAGCGCCGCCTCGTAAACCAGCCAAGCACATTATAGCCCGGCGGGGGCGCGTCGACGCACGGGGAGAGGAGGCTATCCAGGCGGAGCGCGGCGAGTTGACGCTCCCCAGGCCGCCCGTAGAATGGGCGAGCGTGGCAGGGTAGCTCAGCGGTAGAGCAGCGGCTTCATAAGCCGTAGGTCGCGGGTCCGAATCCCGCCCCTGCCACCAGGACAGCACCGCGTGTAGGGCGTAGCGAGTAGCGTGTAGGAAGTGACGGACAGGGTCGGGGCGAGCCCATGACGCCCGACACGCCATACGCTACACGCTGCCGTGAAGGGGCGTAGCTCAGTTGGCTAGAGCGTCCCGGCACGCCGTGTCGGGAAGGTCGCAGGCGCTGCGACGCAATGGGTGACTCACCTCCCGGCGGACTTGAGCAATTCCGCCTTTCCTGCGACCCTGGTTCCCGGTGCTCATGTTGTGTAGGGGCGTAGCTCAGTTGGCTAGAGCGCCGGTCTCCAAAACCGGAGGTCGCAGGTTCGAGCCCTGTCGCCCCTGCCACCTTCACACGCTTGCGATGGGCGGGTAGCTCAGTTGGTAGAGGTGAGAGGCGAGGCGAACCTACCTCGCGATGATGATGGGCGGGTAGCTCAGTCGGTAGAGCACCGGACTGAAAATCCGGGTGTCGGCAGTTCAATTCTGCCCCCGCCCACCAAATCTGCAGATGGGATGGATTCCATGGGAAAGTGCGTGAAGCTCTCCTTGTACTTGGACCGAAACGAATTGTCGCGGAGTCCGCGAGGCTACCCTGTCTTTGCGCCGTACACCAGCGCCGAAGTGAGACACGGCGACGAACCGGTCTTGAAATGTGTTTACCTGCACAGAGACTGGTGCATGAACGAGCTTGGGATTGTCGGTCAAGAACTGCCAGACCATTTCGAAGTAGAGATCAGGGCACCGGACTGAAAATCGGGGTGTCGCCAGTTCAAGTCTGGCTCCGCCCACCAGATACAAATGAGCACCTATCGGACTTGATTCCTCACAGTTCTGTGCAAAACGCCAAAGCGATTTGTCTGACTCCGCGTCGAGGCACGAAACACGGGGGCCTACTCAACTAAAGGGGCAAATTGAGTGCAGGAGTGATGAACACAGCCATTTGGGCACGCGATACGATTTTCGCGAGCTCGTAGGTGCTGGCCGTGAGGCCGGCGGCGCTCCCCTTGCTCTTCACATAATCTACGAACTTGTAGCCGCTTCCTCACAGCCCATCCGGGAAAGACTCGCTGCCACAGGCTGGTAGCGAGAGGGCGGCGTCCGCCTGGTCGCTGGCTAGGGAGCCCGATTGGCGCTCGCCTGCTGGACTTGCGGCACAGCACATTGCAAAGAGTCATAGCTAGGTTCGAAGTGTGAAACTCGGCACATATCCGGGGTCCTGATATTCGAAAAGCTGAATGTCACCTACCGATGTTAACTGCTGTCCCAAAAACACAGCAAGCGCAAAAGGTCCATAGAAAAAGAGGCGTGTTTGGCGAAGGCGGTAACTTTTTAACAGCCGACCGAGGTGTTCGCGTACCGCGTGCGCAAAAGCACAGGCATCCTCTGACCCACCAATTGATTGAGCGCCCTGTGAAGATGGTGCAATGAACGTGAACACCCTCGGCGGATTTCTCGTGCTGGCGATATATTGCAAGATCTCCTCGCGCCCGTCACCTTTGATATTCAAACCAAGAACCAGATCCGCTCCGTCCCTGCTACCGTCGATAACCTCAACTCGCAGATCATACGGATTCGTCGCTGAGACGTCAGACCTCCATGCCCCCTTCGACGGAGGCTGTGGTATCTCAAAGATCCAGCCGCCAACTGCAGGGAAGACGACGCCCAGGGCGATCCCGGTCGACAATGCGCATTTCCCTCGGAAGCGAACTGCCCGCTCCGTTCGTTCCGCAATAATCTTCACCTGAAGAGACTTTAACTCCGGCAGTAGTTCGGCGTTCCAGATGTCCTGCGAGGGGACTCGCCGTGAACTGCGATCGAAATGCGCAGACCAGTCCAAGGCATAGTCCGCGGGCGCCTCGAATGATTCCCGAGTCCAGTTCTGAACCCATACAGTGATGCGCTTCTCGTCGGTGCCACCCGTTGCAACCGCGGCCCGCAAAATCTTCTCAATGTCGGCACGCTCAAGAACAGCACCCCTGCGCGCATCAATCGCTCGCATTAGTTCGGCGAACGCAGGTTCGACCATCGCCCGGAGCTTCCCAGAATACTCTGGGAGGATCAACAGGCGAGCGATGAACAGTTCTACGGCGCGGTCGTCGTGATGCAAGTCTGCATGACCTACCTCGATGTAGACTTTCGAGTGAATGAAGTCGATGTGATCACCCAAGCCGCTCTTCCGAAGTCGTTTGTCAAGATCACTTTTTGTGGAGACCAAGGCGCCGGCCGCATCATCGTAAAATGGCTTGGCGTTTCGAAATCTGGATAGGCCTGTCTCGACAGGTCGGAGCCTTGCGGATAGCGACGGACACGCTAAGCTGAAACGCCGATACTGCCCTAGCAGACCGGCATCCAAGCGCTTGAAGTCGTCGATAACGGATTCCAATTCGGCGGGACCAACTTCGTGGTCCTTGACTTGGATGTGAATGCGAGAGGACTGGCCCTTATCTGAATATCGAATGTCGAGGTCACCAGTGCCCTCGATGAATAGTTGGTGAAATGTCCCCTCTTGTAGCCACACTGGTAGATGACAGGCGGCGTATCGAGTCTGGAATTCAAATCCTTTCCCTGCCGCGATACCGCCCGTGGCTTCAAGAGAAAGCAACGAACCCCGACTTCTGCGGGGTTGACCTCTACGGTGCTTCCGGGAATCAGCCATGTACCCTCACTGACCGAATTGTGAACCAAACAACTGGCGCCAAAGCTTGCGGCTCTCCGCTTCATTCTCATGGCTGAGCGCTTTGCGCGCTATGATCGCAGCTGATTTCACCTGTGCCATGAAATCTTTGAACTCGCTGCTTGTCCAACGCTTCGCGACATTGACCGGGACGTAGCCTGGGTCGGGAATTGACGGTACGATCGTCGTATTTCGATCACTACCGTATCGGTTTTCGATCCCCTCTAATGCATTCACCACACCAGCAGCATGCGACGAGGGGTAACCAATACTGCCATGCACAAGCGTCTCCAATATGTATGATTTGGGCTTACACGATTCCGTAGTTAGCCTGTCTCGCCAGGATTTCATGAGTTTTACAATCTGAACGTAGTAACCACTCGTCCCTTTGTTTTTTTCAACCTCTGCCGAGATCTGCCCTTTAGGGTGCGTCTGCACCCAAGCTTTTACCTCTCGATCCGGAATCCACAGGGGGCCGTCATCTGCCCATACTGGGGTGCTGGGAACAATGTCCAACCAAACATTGTTGGAAGCGTTCACCCCCACAGATCTACCCTGTGGCCTGACCTCCTTGTAGTGCTTATTGAGTATTCCTTGCAGCCACGCAAGAACTCTGGCCGCTTCCGTGATCGTGTGGTCGATGTCTAGCACACAAATCACATCTACGTCCTTGATGTCGTTGATTGCGGTGCTCCGCGCATAAGAGCCAGAGAGAAACGTGTCCTTGTGCGCCTCCTTCGAATCCTTGTCCGTGCGCAATTGGTCCCTAACTTTTTCGTGCGCGGCCTTGGCATTCGATACATGCGTTGAGCCGGGCTCAATTCCGGATACAAGTGCCTTGAAATCGCTTGCAAGTTCCACGAGACCCTTATTCCTTTGTCGGCAATGGTGCGGCCTTCCCGAGGGAGGCCAGATCCAGACCATAGGAAGCGGCAAGGGTCGAGAGGAAACCGCCGCATGCAGGACACTCCGGGTCGCGAGCGAACTCGATTCCATACCAGCGATCTATGGTCATTTCGTCGCTACTCTCACTGAGCGGTGGCAAACTTGCGTACTGTGTGCCTGGTTCAGGTCGATTGAGCCATAAATACCACGGCGCTTCAAAATCACGCTTGAGCATGCTCAAAGAGCTCTGTTTGTTTGCGAGCAGCTCCAAGAGCGAGAGCTTTGCCAGCATGTTGGCTATTGGAACTACATCCAAAGACAGCCCAGGCTCAACTGCTACGGGCCGATCAGAATACGCAACCGATTCTGCAGCCGAAGCTGACGATATCTCTTCGTCGGAAGCTTCCTCAGGCATGGCAGCGACAAAACATTGCTGGCACGGCGAATCTTTGGGACGTACTCGGAGAATTTGGCCACCATAAGCCCTTCGAAAAGCACCGCCGTATATCGCCACTGTGCTTTCCTCGATGCATAGTTGATTGATCAAAAGCTTGCTGGGCCGGTTATCCGTACCACAAATTACCAAGTCGCACTTTGCGACGAGAGTCCTAATCGTCTCTAGATTCTCGGACGTCAGGGCGGCTGGATGCTCGGATATCTGAGCGTCAGGGTTCTTTTCGTGAATCAGGTCGCGTACGACATTCACTTTGAGTCGGCCAACCTGGGAAATGCCTCCAGCGTGACGAACGACATTTCCGACAGAGAGTCGGTCGGGATCAACTAGAAAGAAGTTGCCTACCCCGCACTTGGCAAGTTCGATAGCCGCGTGCGCTCCTCCGGTACCAAGACCAACGCACAGCACTGACTTGTCGCTTAAAATGCTTGTTTCCAGAATGCCCGCCCGCCGAGTAGCGAGTACGGGCTGCACATCGACAAAGTGCACGGGAATTTCTTCGCCCTCACCATCCCTTTGCCGCCACCCTTTTGCACTGTAGATTGAGCCATCTGGCGCGACGAACGTTGATGGTTCGGAGGTGGAAGCATTGCTCGCCGAGAGAACAACATGGGGGCCTTGCCCAAATGATCGCGCAGACCGGTCCCCGAGTGAGACGCTGCCCTCCACCACTAAGGCTGCCGCTTGCGGGCCAAGGTCGCTCTGCGTGAACGCGTCCCCGTCATCCCAACTGCTGAAACGAATTGGGGTTGCCCCGACTTGTTTGATCTGCGACCATCGCTCTCGCAGCCATTGGCTCGACAAAGTTGCCACCGCGAACATGTCGGCGTCGTCAGCAGTAATGTTCAGTGCACGGGGATCTTGGGCCCCTTCGGTAACGGCAACAATTGTTCGCTTGGCCTTGTCATAGACCAGCTTCGTGCGCCCGGGCTTGCGCTCGGCGATCGCCTTCATCGCGTCCCGAATCATTTGCTGCTGACGTGGGTCGTCGGTACTCATTAATTTTCCACCATTGTTGTGACGAACTCCGAGAGTGACCGGCCTGTTGCCAGGTGTTGCTCGTACGCTTCGATCCAGATGAGCCCTTTGAGAAAGACCTTGTGAAGTAAAATACCAGCGTGCCAGCGGTCGTCTCTCCAGTGACAAATCTGGACCTGCCCCGAAGAAGTCGGCGCGAGAGTATGCATGGCATGAGAAGTCCCCAATGATGAAACTCTGCGACCGTCCGCCATCAGGAGGGGGAATGGCTCCGTCAGATACATTGCTGGGCGCGTGTTTGGAAAACCAATGGGGATAGGAGTCTGAATACGGTACTTGCGGCCTGAGTTCGACGTGGCAATGCCGGACGCCTCATAAGTATCTGTCGCTTCATACTGGTAGACGCCGAACTGGTCGAAACCCTCGCGCTGAAGAGCCACATGCTCCAGGTACAGGCGCTTGCGCTGTTCATCTGTCCACATGTCCGTCTCCTTTCTCGCTTAGCCGCGCGGCGCGATAGACATCAAGGATGCCCTGAATGTTCGGGACAAATAGGTCTCCAGGTGCTTTCGTAGGCAAAGTAGAGCCGTCGGAACGGTTCAACCTGTATACCTCCAGAACATTCATGGGCCAGGCTCCGCCGACAGCGAACGCGATATATTCCTCACCGCTCAGTTTTGCGACCAGAACGGAGCCAAACCCAGTCGCATGTTGCTCCACAGTACCCCCGCTCTCCTTTTGTAGTGCTTCGCCAAGGTGAGAAAGCGTCCTTTCCCGCGTCAAGGCATCAACGTCGGCTGCCCGTTCAAAAGAGGGTGGCGCCGCATCAGGTCCGATCCGGATCCGGTTCAACGATACCTGCTCCCAAACAAATAGTTCCTGTTCTGGAAGTGCTCGTCTTGCCAATAGAGCCTGACGGATAGGACTTAAACCGGGTAGTACTTTCACGCGAAGCGGAAACGGACCTCTGTCTCCGCCGGAAAGCTCATAGAGCCAGGGACTAATTCGGATGGTCGGCTCATCCTTGCCACCTTCGAGTGTGACTATTATCTCGGCCATGTTGGGAAACTGATTTCGTTCCGCGATGCCGAGAACTCGCTGCCGGTCACCGCTGCTTGGGGCGGACAGCCCGAGCCGGTGGTGGGAGTGCCAGTCACCGAAATACCTAAGAGCCCAGTCAGACGCCATGGTCTCGCTGAGCTGACGGAGGTATTCGACGTCCAGGCGAAAGTGCGCGTGATTCCGTTCTGCGGCTGGTCCGGCTTTCGTGGCAATGAGGACTGTCGGGACATCGTCCCACCGACCGAACAAGTCGCCTCCTGTCTCAACGGACCAAGCCGAGGACTCGGCGGCGATCGCACGCAGCTCTGACTCCCACGTCACCAAGAAGCGCGGAACTTGCGGCACTAGCCGACGACTGATTATCCGTGTAAGGCGTTGGATCAGCATGTCGGACTCGGGCGAAGTGCGCAGCGAGCGAAGGAGAGCAGTGAGCTTCGGTCGCTCCTCGATCCAATCCCGCAGGTCTGGGGTCAGCCGGTTGTCTGCTGCTGCAAGTTCCTCTGACGGAATCTCAAGGACCTCGGAAATGCGTTCCTTGAGTTCAGCGCTAGGAAAGCGCCGACCAGCCTCGATGTCAGCAACATACGCGGGAGTTACCCCGATTTGCATGGCTAGCTTGCGGAGAGACCATTTGCAGGCTAGCCTCTTGCTTTTGACAAGTTCTGATAGTTCTGACATCGTTCTATTATTGACATCGTAAGCATACGATGTCAAGGGACATTAGTGGCGGCTTTCGAAGCCTCCTTGGCGCTTTCTGAAGTCCTGCGGCGATTGGGGGCGATATTCTCCGCACGACATGCAGTGAATACTTGTCTCTTACTGCCATTCTGGTATACCTTCACCGCAGGAGATGCGGAGAATGTACATTCATGAGCTGGAAGAATGGCCCCACTTCAACTGGAACCGCGAGTACCTTGCCGAACGCCTCGCCGACGTCCGGCACCGGCAGGGTCGGTTGACTGGCCATATGGAAGCGCTCGGATTCAACCTCCGCCAGGAGGCCATGCTGCAAACACTGACGGCCGATGTACTCAAGAGTAGCGAGATCGAGGGGGAGAAGCTTGACGCGGAACAAGTCCGGTCTTCGATCGCCCGCCGCCTCGGTATGGATATCGGCGCACTCAAGCCCGCAGACCGCCATGTCGAAGGCATAGTTGACATGATTCTTGACGCCACACGCGATTATGACCGGCCGCTCACCGCCGAAAGGCTCTTTTCGTGGCATGCTTCTCTATTTCCCACGGGTCGCAGTGGGATGACCGAAATCAGGGTGGGGGCCTGGCGTGACGACAGCACCGGCCCGATGGAAGTCGTCTCCGGCCCAGCCGGGAAGGAGCACGTCCATTTTCAAGCACCGCCGGCGAAACGGCTCGACGGCGAGATGCAGGCATTCCTGGAGTGGTTCAACACAAACGCCGACACTGATCCGGTCCTCAAAGCAGGGCTGGCTCATCTCTGGTTCGTTACCATCCATCCTTTTGATGATGGTAACGGCCGCATTGCGCGCGCCATCGCGGACATGGCTCTGGCTCGCTCTGAAAACAGTCCGCAACGCTGCTACAGCATGTCAGCGGAAATCCGGCAGGAGCGCGGGGCCTATTACGACATACTTGAGGAAACGCAGACAGGAGCGTTGGACATCACGCTTTGGCTGGAATGGTTCCTCGGCTGTCTGGGGCGCGCCATCGATGGTGCGCAAACCACTCTCGGCGCTGTCCTCGCGAAGGCACGCTTTTGGGAAGCTATGGCCGGCGTTGCGACCAACGAGCGCCAACGTCTCGTGTTGAACCGCTTGCTAGATGGCTTTGAGGGCAAGCTCACAACATCGAAATACGCCAAGCTTGCCAAGTGCTCCCAGGACACGGCCCTCCGTGACATACTTCCCCTCGTAGAACGGGGCATTCTCGTCCGCAACCCAGAAGGGGGACGGAGCACGAGCTATGCACTTGCTGCAAATCCTGGGCCATAGCGAGCGTGCCAACGCGGCGGGAGAGCAGTCCGCAATCTGCGCGGAAGACACCTGCTCCACTTCAGGTAAGACCGAATCGGACTGATTCACAGTGTTGCCTATCCTTTGCCTACCTTTGGTCTTGGGCATCTCCATTGTCCTCGGCATGACCTCTTCCTCTCCTTATTCTTCGCCCCTGTTGGCGCTGTGTTGTTCTGTTAGCCGCACAACTCTGCGTCTCCCAGTAGGGGACTCGACATCTTCCATCTCGACCGAACCCTTCGCAACCAGGTTTCGCTGTACCCGGTTTCCTTTGTTTCCTCCCCAACCAAGACGCTTGTACCTCTCCGCGACCCCTGAATCCGGGTAGTCGCGCACATCGCGCAAGAACACTTCTTCGTCTTTGCTGAGAGGCACTTCGCGCCATTCCGCCACAGGGGGGGGTATAGGGGAAACCGGAATTTCCGGAATTGGGGGAATCAGAGATTCTCTCTTTTGTTCAATTTCTGTAAGAGTTTCATCTGCTTTAGAACTCTCGTTTCTCTCTCTCAACTCCTCATCCGACACCTTTCCGCTCCTTAACTCTACCAGCGGCACCTTCAACAGAAACGCTTCTTTGTGCCTGCCGGCCAGTCTCACGATGCACTGTCCCACCTCCAATCTTCGCAGCCAATCCTGCGCCGTCTCGCTCGCCAGCCCCATCACGCTCCCTACGGTGCGCACATCGTCCCGCTCCTTCAAGGAAAAGCCCACAGTGCTGTACGCATTACCGTGGCCCGGCGCACTGAACAGACTCGGGGTTTGATCCAGCATGACGAGCCCCTCGCCGAATTCTCTAATCTCTCGCACCACGGTCTCAACAACCGTCTCGGCTCCAGCCTGCTCTTTGCGTCGCAGGATATGATGTGCTTCCTCGATGACTGTGACATGCTGCAAGGCGCCGCGCTGGCTCTTCGCCAAGAGGAAATGATGGAGCCACAGCAAGAACGACTCGATGAACAGAATCTTGTTCACGTTTGCCAATGCATCGAGCTCAAAGACCACTCGCTCTTTGCGTAGATGCTCTATCTCGAATGGAGTACGCGATCGCACGGTCCTACCCATCTCCCCAAAACAGATGGTCCAGAGCGCTCGCTTCGTGGATGCCAGCCACAAGGACTCTCTGCCTCTAGCCTTCACCCCATAGAAGCCCTTGAGGAGGTCCTGGAAGATCGGATACGAAGTCGCTTGTCCCTTGTAGAGGCCACATTCCTCGTACAAGTCGTCTAGCGCCTTACCTAAGAGATACGACACTCCATGTCCCAGAAAGTACGCATGGGCAATGATCTCCACAATCTTTGGGAGGTATTCCTGCGGTGCAGTCCCGGGCGGCGGAATCAGCGGATTGAACTTGAAGGGAGCCACATCTCTACCGACCGTGAACACCTTGATGTCCTGTGCCCAGTCAAGTTGCAGTAAATCTCGGTAACTTCGCTTCCAATCGAAAACCCAGAAGGGGAGATTCTGACGGCTGAGCTCTCGCAGCAGCACGTAGCTCAGATTGGTCTTCCCGGCGCCGGTGCGCCCGAACATTACCGCGTGCTGGCGCAGTTCCTCTCTGTTCAGACCGAACGGGAACAGCCGTTCGTTGTTGTACAGGATCTGCCCCAGCACGAGCTCGCCGTGGGCGATATGCCGCAAGGGAGGTCGAAGAAGTAACTGATCTTCATCGACCTCTCCCCCGATCAGTTTGGCTCTTAGGAGCGCGAGGTAACTCTCGAGTTGCCTGCGGCGCTCGACATTTGGCTCAGAAGCGTACAGTTGGTACAGGAGGTCTGCCTTTACGCCGATGAGCGGCTTCAGTTCGGTGCACGTCTTCTTGACATCAATGTCCCAACCCATTTTCGAGTGTGATATCGGTCAGCAGCCGTTGTCGCCGCACTGCCCAGGTGAATTCCTTCGATGCTTCTAGAAGTTGAAGAAGTAGGGGCCCTACATGCTCCCAGGACGAGAGGGCCTCAACCTGGCGCTGACGGTTCAGGTCGGCCAACGCCGTCTGGATGCGGGTGACATCGGCGGTGCTGAGAATGTAATACGGCTGTAAGAAGCGCAGATTCACCAGCACCGAGTTGATCCTGGACTCGTTGGAGAGAATCGTGTCGAGAGTGAAGCGTTTGACCCGTTCCCGCTCTCGGATCAGCCCTTGCAGCACTTCGATCCGCTTCTGGGCGATGTGGACCTCGTCATGGAGGACGCCCGTAATGTCGTCTCTTGACTCGAGTGGCGCCGGCACCGGGACATCTCTGAGGATGACTTCCTCCAGGTAGCTCCACTCGCCCAAGCGGCCGTTTTCAATGGTCCAAATGTCATGTTCCAACATGTTGTACCTCCTCGACCACTTTGATCCCGTGGTAGGGGACGATCTGGATGAATCCGAGGTCCCGCAGTGTCACGAGTACATTCCAGCACTCGCTTTTCGGGATGGAGAAGCACCCACAGAGCTTGGCGAAGACATGGGGGAATCGAACGATGCCCCCGCTAGTCGGTCGGCATTGCCGAATCCGTTGCAGGGCGAGTCCGTAAAGGCCCGTGATTTTAACTTCCACTTGTGTTGCGCTTTCTTTTGCCATTCTGTTTATTGCGGCTCTTCTTCTCTCGCTTCTTCGAATACAGGTACTTGATTGTCTCGTACCAAGTAGGAGAAGGGCTGTCGTCCGTCATACTGCTCAGACACATGACCTGGCTTATAAAGAGCGCTTGGACCTTGAGTGCTCTGTGTCACTCTCTTGCCGTGACATATCCGAAAGGTTTATAAATCTTTCCATCCGAATTTAGAAGCGGACATTTAGGCGGCCTAGGACACAAGAAAACTGGCCAGTGGTTTACAGAGTGACTTAGAAAGAAGGCTCGCTTCTCTGAACATGTCCCGCAGAGAAGATTTACGGCCGAGCGTGAATCAAAGAGACTCTGCGATCTCGCCGAGTCCGTGCTCTTTGATCTTGCGGAGGAGCAGGCTTACCACCTCAGGATCTTTGACGAGCTCATCCATCAGGGTGTCGGCCGCCTTTCGCTTGAAGGCTGCCACCGTGGCTTTTTGCTGCTCATCCTGACCGAGGGGTTCCCCACAGCGGTAGCAGAATCGATTTGACGGTGAGTTGATCTCCTTGCAGCGCAGACAACCCACTGTTTCAGCGACGGCCGGCTTAGTGTTCCTCGACTCAAATCCCTCAATACCGTATACGCTCCCCAGCAGCGCGCGATCCATATCCTGACCGGAGAGATGCACGTAGACGGCGGCCATCTTGCTGGCCTGTTCCCAACCAAAGAAGACTTTGAGTTGCTGCTCGGTGAGATAGTTGGCGAGATACGTGGCGCGGGAATGACGGAAATTGTGGGGGTGCAGCCGCTTCGTCTTCCCCAAGCCGCACCGCTCGGCAGCGACGCGGATGACCTTGCAGAGCGCTGCGTAACTGATTAGCTGGCCGCTTCCCTCTCGTACCCAAATGAAGGATTCTGGGTCACTCCGCTGCGGATGCCGGTTCAGCCATTCCGTCAGCGCCTGCACGGCATTCACCACTCGGATCTTGCGTTCCCCGGTTTTGCCACTGAGGTGCAATCTGGCGCCGAACTCGTCGAATTCGACGTTCCTGATCCGAAGTGTGAGGAACTCTCCGACACGGCAGCCGGTCTCGTACAGAAGCGAAACGAGGGCTCGGTCACGGGTAGACCGGGTCTGCTCGATCAGGCGCTCGACGTCCTCCGGCGACAAGAGTTCATGCGGCAGCCGCTTCTCACTGTTCTTGCGGCGCAACTTGAGCCATGCGGTCTCTTCGGGTCGCTCCGAGTCCTTCAGCCACCGATACAGTTTCTTCAGGGTCATCTTGTATTCGTATTTTGTGGCGTCGGCATAGTGCTCCATGCGCTCAATGCGCGCGACCACGGTCCTCAATTCATCTTTCGTGGCTGCCTCGAATCCCTTCCCCAGCCAGACCGCCAAGTCACGCAGGCAGTACAGATAGCGCACGATCCTGGCCAGGCTCATTCCCTCCGAGAAGCAGTTGTCGCGGAACCTCCAGATGAGCGCCTTGTTCTCTTCGGAGACCTCGTGGTCTCGTTCGATTTTCTTCTCGACGCCTCCCAGGCGCTTCTTGTAGTCATGAATGTCCGATTTCATTGTGCCGTTCCTATGCGCTAATCGGGCTCATAAGGACTGATAGTGCACTTGACCTTTCCATTATGCGCCAGCCGAACATCAAGAAATGGTTCGGTGCGTAGCTCGCTATGGGCCCTCGAAATGCGATCATGAGATGGATGAAGTCGGGAAGCCTTCGGCGGCGCGTCAGAACAAAGACGAAGCCGAATATCTACCTGGACCTGCGTTTCGCAGCGGTCCTTGTGGGGACAGCCGCCCTTGCTGGAACAGTCACCTTGACTGGGGTCTTGGGACGCGACACTTTCTGGAGCACCATCTGTCCGGACGACACGCTAATGATGATGGTATCTCCGTCATTCCAGCCCAGGGCCCTCACGAAGTCCATTGGCAGATTCAATGGAGCGTGATGGTCGTCGGTAATTCTGAGCTGCCGCTCCGCATTCATCGTAACAACACTCTTTTGCATGCAGACACCAATGCGGTCGGCTTTATAAACCTTTCTCTTCGAAGGCCGGACGGGTGATGGAGGGAGATATCTCTTTTGGGGTGCACTTTCGGGCCGTATACAGATTTCAAGTCGGAGCACCTCAGATGTCTCTTCAGAGGCGGTGCGGGAATGCACCGGCTATCCGCAAAAGTACGTACGGACAAGTAACTGATCCGAGATTTCGGATCCAGACAACTGGATCATGGTCTAGGCGCATGGCCGGGCTCATGCGTCGCGCGAATCCGGCCCTCACACCAGCGTCTGTCCGGAGCGTTCTCCCTAGGCGCGCACGAACCGACCAGACGGCTTCCGGGACGCATAGCATCTGAGTTGCGCGAAGCCGCCAAAGAGAGAAAGCCTTGAGGGGTATAATCAACCTGGGAGAACAATTCCGGACATGATGCTATCGGTTTCGAAAGTCCTTTCTGTCTCCACTGGCCGAAGCGCACACTTGGGACTCAGTGTGGTGCACTAAGTGGCGACCAATTGAACCCTTCGCGAAAGGCTTAAATACTCCAGCAGCCCCATGACGAGAATGCGAATGACCAAGCAGACACGATTTCTAATGGCAGGTGTGATTCTGACATCCATAGCCCTGCTTGGCACGCTCTTGCTCTTGGTGGCGTTTCCGTCGGAGAGTCAAGCGAACCGTGCAACGGAAGTAGGAACTTCCAGAGAGGCGATCTACACGCACAGCTCTATCAGTAGCGGTGTCGCGACGTCGGACTCAGTCTTGAGAACGGACAACTCTTCCTTCGCGATTCAAAGGCAGAGCACTGAAGTGCGGCATTTCAGCAGTGATGATGCTGGCGAAGGCAGCTCTTCAGGAATCGAGGATGATCTCGGAGACATCCCTGAAGTTTGGTTATCAACGAACTACAGAGCCACACGCGAGGATCTGGCATTGAGCCCAGAGGAGCAGTTATTGAAGTTCGGCTTCGTGCTCACGCCAGCGACCGAACAGAGTAGTGCTCCGAGCACAATTCGGCCGACTTCAATTCCCTCACAAGGCGGCTGGCCGCAGTTCACAGGTGGTCAAATCCCGTCATCTCCGGCCGTAGGCGATTTGCACGGAGACGGCACGCTGGAAGTTATTGTTGGCTCCGCTCAAGATTTCAAGCTGTTTGCATGGAACCATGACGGCACTTTGGTTCCAGGTTTTCCGTTTCAGACCGAGGGCGCAATAGTTTCATCGCCTGCTCTTGCCGACCTTGACGGAGACGGAAAGCTGGAAATCATTTTCGGCTCCTTTGATTTCAAAGTATACGCGCTTCATCATGATGGGACCATAGTTGACGGATGGCCTGTTGAAACCGGAGATTGGGTTAGATCATCGCCTGCCGTAGTGGACCTCGATGGAGATGGCTCGTCAGAGATTGTGGTCGGATCGAACGACGGACATCTGTATGTGCTCAAGGCGGACGGCACAGTGTCATGCACCTTCCAGACGAGTGGATCGATAGTCTCTTCCCCTGCCGTGGCCGATCTCGACGGCGACGGAACTTTGGAAATCATCTTCGGCTCATGGAATGGGAATGTCTATGCTATCGATGCCACGTGCAACATCCTTCCGGGTTGGCCTCAGACAGTGGGAGGACTCATTATTGGATCGGCTTCAGTAGGGGACCTTGATCGGGATGGGCAGCTGGAAGTAGTTATCGGGGCTGGTTTCGGAGGCTCCAATCAAATATATGCATTCCATCTTGATGGCTCTTTGGTGGGAGGATGGCCTGTTAACACTTTCACGAGCGTGGAAGCTTCACCAGCAATTGTCGACCTAGATAATGATGGCGAAGTTGAAATCATTTTCGGCTCCATGAGCGCCGAAATCTTTGTCTTAAGCCCCGACGGCACACACAAGAACGGATGGCCCTTCGTGGCAAGTGACAGTCTTCATTCCTCTGCTGCCGTCGGAGATATTACCGGTGACGGACAGTTCGATGTTGTCGAAGGGTCGGATGATAAGAATCTCTATGCTCTTCATCGGGATGGAACGCTCGTCTCTGGGTTCCCGATCCAGACTGGTGGGGACGTGCGTGCTTCACCGGTGCTTGCAGACCTCGACGGTGACGGAGACATTGAGATTATCTTCGCGTCGTTCGATCACAAGGTATATGTTCTTGATCTCCCTACAGCGTATAAGCCGTCGCGCGTGCCGTGGAAGATGTTCCGCCATGATAGGTGGCACACAGGAGCAACTTTCACCTTTGAAGATGTCTGGCCTCATCACTGGGCTTGGCGATTCATCGAAACCGTGTACGAGGCAGGCATTACTGCGGGTTGCATCGAGAACAACCTGCGGTTCGTATTCTGCCCGGCCCAGCAAGTATCCAGGGCTCAGATGGCCGTCTTCTTGAGCAGGGGAATGAATCTCCAGGCCGGCGATCTCGACGTATTCTCTCCGCCGGCATGCGGGGAAGAGACCTTCTCAGATGTGATCTGTACTCACTGGGCCTACAAGTTCATCGAGTATGTCGCGAGCAAGGGACTTGCATCCGGCTTCGGTGACGGCACCTTTCGTCCGGACACCACAGTGAACAGAGCACAAATGGCAGTTTTTCTTTCGAGGGCACGAGATGCCACGGACAGTGATTTAGCCTCGTTTTCTCCACCCCAATGCGGAGGCGAGACCTTCTCCGATGTGGGATGCGATCACTGGGCCTACAAGTTTGTGGAATATGTCGCGAGCAAAGGCATTACCGCGGGGTTCCCGGACGGGACTTACCACCCGGACACCCTTGTTTCCAGAGGTCAAATGAGCGTTTTTCTCGTGAGGACATTCAGTCTGTTGTAACCTCCAAATAAGAACGAGAAAGAGGAAAATTATTTAAAGTGGTGGACCCTGGCCCTGTGCATGGCAAAGGGGTCGTTGGGCTTATCGCTTAGATCATACTTGGTCTTCACGATATTTCTTCTCGCTAGCATTGCCGGTGCTGACTCTGTCCTCGCTGCACAGAACTGGACATTTGAAGTGATTGTTGTCGGAGGAGGCACTGGCGGGGTCGCTGCCGCTCTGCAGTCTGCTCGATTAGGAGTTAACACCACATTGATCGAAGAGACACCATTTCTTGGTGGAATGTATTCTTCCGCCGGGATCAGTGCCTTTGACGGTCCAAGACAGAGCACGCTCGCGAATGATTTCGCGGCTTCTACTGGCTTGTTTAGGGAGATAGAAGAGAGACTTCATCTTGTCTATTGCGGTGTGTTTCCTTGTGCCGATGTCAGTAAGGGATCGGCCAGTAAGTCGGCGTTTGAGGCAAGCGCTGCAGACACACAGTGGAAGCAACTGTTTGCTCTAGCCGCTGTCCGCCCATATATCACAATCTTCCACAACACCACGCCGGTTGGAGTGATCATGAACTCCAGCGGCACGGGCATTCTCGGTGTGACGGTCAACCGCACGAACAATGACGGCACAACGGAAGCGTTCACGGTATTTGGCAATTACACTGTGGACGCGACGGAGCTCGGAGACATCGTCAACATGACCGGTGCGTCCTCTCGCGTTGGTCGAGAGTCTGCGAGCGAAACGAATGAGCCTTCTGCAGTGCTCACCAGCGCTGACCGGTCCATCGAGGCATTTACGTATGCGATTCCGATTCGGGACTATGGGGCCAACGTGGCGTGGAACGGTACGGCGGATGCCAGCGGGACAGGAGTTCCTCCGGCAGACTACGACTCTCACAGATACATTTTGCCGTGGATCTATTATATGAACTACACGAACATCTTCCGCGACAACTTCGATGGTGACCAATTGGGAACCGCGCCCGACAATTTCTCAATTTCTGGCAAGGTCTTCATCACCAATGAGACGTACGCTTCCTCTTCTCCTTTCAGTATGAACTTGTCGGCCTCTCCAAGTCGCGGAGTGGCGTCGCACAACTGGGATGAGAACAAGACAGGCAACCTCCTCGCCGTCGAATTCAACTTCACAGCTGATTCTGTCTCCGGAGAGGAATTCGAAATCCGCCTCGCCGATAGCTCCGGCAAGGTCGCCGTGAACATCAGCATCAAAGACGGGGACATCAGAGCGTACAACGGGAACTCCTTCGAGACCGGGCTCGGAAGCCATGGCGCCAATAGCTGGGTGCACATCAAGGTCTGGGTGAATAATGCCTCAAGGAACGACGGCGGGACTGCCCAGAAGAGCTTCATCCTCTTCATTAATGGCAACCGTCTTGCGAAGAAACTTGAGCGAGAAGCGACTGGCGCGATTGAGAATCTGAGCTTCACGGCTATCGGCACCGGTGCGAGGTATTCGATAGATGATGTCAAGATCTATGCCCCATTCCTCACCAATTGGACAGACGACCCGGAAACCGATTCCAAGGATGGTTTTGTCCAGTATGGTTGGCATCCGAATTCCTCGGCCACGAACAAGTTCGAATACTCGCAGCTGTTTATCAATTGGCCAAACCTTGGCAGCGACCTCGGCTTTGACCAGGACATCTACAATGGGTGTTCGGCACGCAGCATCAAGAATTACGTGGAAGCGAATGCGTCGGAGCGCGACTGTCTGTACAAGAAGGCCAAGAACCTCTCTATCGGCTTGCTCTTCTATGTGAAGGACAATGAACCGGCGGCAAAAACCTGGGGTTTGAACAAGATCATCTTCACCTCTGCAGATCAGTTCCCATTCATTCCGTACTTCCGCGAGAGCCGCCGAATGTGGGGCACCAAGACTCTCTTTGAACAGAACATCAGCCAGGAGATAGCGGCCAACCAGATTGCGCAGCGTGGGGCGTTGATGACTGACGGCATTGCCATTTTTGATGCCAGAGCCATGCATCCGACACAGGCCGATCCGGTGACCGGGAATTCGCATGGCGGCTTCAAAGACCAGGATGCGAAGGATGTATATCCGTTCCAAGTGCCGGCGGGTGCGCTGATTTCCAATTCCACCGGTGGACTCGTTGCGGGCGAGAAGGGGATCAGTGTGACTCACATTGTGAACGCTGCGACCCGCTTGCAGCCGGCCATCACTCAAATCGGGCAGGCTGCCGGCGCTTTAGCCGCTTTCGCCGCCAAATGGCGGATTGACGCCAAGCAGCTGGACATACTCTCAGTGCAGAAGTCTCTGTTGGATGCTGGAGATGGCGACATGCTCTTCTTCTATCAAGACAGCAGTGAGGAAGCATTCCTGACGCACTTCAAGGGCATTCAGGTCTTGAGTTTGGACGGTGCGTTCCCACTCGACAAGGTCAGTGCGCCGTACTACTTCAATGCCAGCCATCCGCTGAATCGTTCTGAAATGGCGGTCATCCTGTCGCGAGTTGCCAATCTTGATATCAGCAGTCCACCTGGTTGTGGGAGTGAGTCTTTTACCGACGTCCCATGCACATCCTGGGCGTATAACGAGACTGAGGCAATCTATGCAGCTGGAATTACTGGCGGATGCGCAGCTGGAGAATTCTGCCCAGGCAACCGCATCCGCAGAGACCAGATGGCCACTTTCGTTGTCAAGACCTACAGTGCGGTTGGTCAACCATTGCCCGAAGCAAGCAGGAACGGCTCTGAGATTTTCACAGACGTGACTTCGGGTTCCACCCATGACAAGGACATCGGCAAGATCTACATGGCCGGGATCACGGCCGGATGCCAGTCAAGTCCTCCGCAGTATTGCCCGGCGAATAACCTTACCCGCGCTGAAATCTCGACGATGCTTTACCGGGGCTTCTACAACTCGGTTCCAATGCAGACCGTTCCAGATATCAATTCAACGCTTGGGACATTCGGGTCCAACGAAAACCTTACCTGTGGAAACCGCACGAGCTTTGACCCGGACAGCGAGGCCGTCAGAAACATCTTCAACTGGTTCAAGGACAACCAGTCCTTCTTAGTGCTGCACATGCCTTTCGACACGATGGGTAAGAATGCGACTGACTATAGTGGCTATGGAAACAATGGCAGCTCCTCAGGCGACATCGCGTGGAACCGGACTGGAAAGGTCGGCGGCGCCTATGTCTTCGACGGATTTGATGACAACATCACCATCCAAGATGCTAACAGCTTGGACCTTGCCAATGCGCTGACCCTTGAGGCCTGGATCTACAAGCACAATGAGACTTCTTTCTTCGCTGGCATCATTCGAAAGGCGCAGCCGGAAACCGCCTCTGCCTGGAATTACATGCTGCGCGAGAATGACAAGGGAAACATGACCGTCACCCTCAGAAATACCACTGGCGACACAGTGACACTGACAACCACAGGGGCGATCCCGGTCCGAGAGTGGCACCATATTGCCGCAACCTACAATGGCTCGCTCACCAGGTTGTACCTCGACGGGAAGACCAATACTTCCTCCTCTGCACTCACCGGACCGCTCAGGACTTACGGCTATCCAGTCGTGATTGGGGATGCGAGAACTCCATCCTCACGCAGACACTTCAACGGCTCGATCGATGAAGTCCGCATATACAACCGGGCGCTCTCGCCAGAGCAAATTGCTGCTCATGCAAACCTCGAATACGAAAAGATCGTCAGTCAAGAGACAGGCACCGGTGAGTCATGGAGATGCCAGGCGATTCCGAATGACTTCCGGAGCGACGGGCGGCTGTTGAACAGCACGAGCAAGACCATTTCCTAAGGACCAGAATCTAAGAGGAAATTCGGCGGCGGGACCTCGATTCGTTCCCCTGCACACTTCAAGATCAGAAAGGGAGTTTACCTACGTAGAAATGCGAAGTGCCCGGTCTCTTGAGGGACTTCGTACGAGGATTTGCGTACGGACATCTCCGGATATCGATTCGAGACCGAAGATTTACTGATGCCTGGATGAGTCCGCGAATCTACTTACGAGCGATAAGGTAGTGAAAGTCTACATACGTAGAATCTCTGATTGGCCCTCAGTTGGCCTGGCGACTCTGACCGAGGGACGGACTGCTGGCATCCGGCGTCGATGCTCGTCCATGTTGGAAGAATCTTGGCGGGCCGCCTCCGGAAACGAGCCGGTCTAGGAAAGCAGAGCAAAGGGCGACGGTTGAAGACGTCGAAAGGGTATTCTCCCTTATCAACAGCGCTCCCATTGCCTCAGAGCAATTGGCCGGCTGGATACAGTGGACTTGACTGTGGCTCTTCGAGCAGTCGATAATGCCCATCGGGATCGCAGCAGAAACCGTCACAGCAAGGGACGAAGCCATGGACGAAGCAGAAAACCGAAATCCCGATCCGCGTGCACAGTTGCATTTCAATGAAAGATCGCGCGTCCACACGACTGGGACGCAGGAGGGAATGATCGTAGAAGACAGACGAGATTATGTCCGAATAGATGAAGAACACATTGAAGTACCAAGCGGAAGGAAGGGTGAGTTTGACGCCGTTTCCCAAGAGGGAGACCTCGGGGAGCTGCTAGACGAGCTCGTAGACAACTTGGGAATCCGGGACCTGCCGCAAGCTGACGACGAAGCGGCTGAGCGAATCTGCAAGAGTATCTACGAAAAGACAGGCAAGTGGCCTTCAGAACTCATTCTCGAGGATCGCTACGGTAAGCGTTGAGCATCCTCCTGTTTGACGGGACTGCATGGCTGAGGCGACTCGAGCCTGCTGGCATCGGTGCTTCGCAAGCCGAAGAGGCCTTCTCGGTGAGAGGTTCGAAAAAGCTAATCACTGCCATCACAGTCGTGCACGTGTTCCACGCGCTTCTTGGCTGGTGGCATCTCGGAACCGTCACAAGAGATGAGTTGCGCCAATTGGTCGCACAATTCAGCCAAGATCGCAGAAGACTTCGAGTCCTCTATCCGCAATCTCGGACTGTCAAGAGGTCCATCGCATTCGTGGAAGCCGCATGGTCAGGCTGGAGTGAGCTGGCCAAAACCCATCCTCACCCTCCGGCAATTGCATCTGCAGCTGACTGTCTCACACTGGCGAGTGCGATTGAGCACATCGAGCTCGGAGAAGAGGTGACGCTAGTCACAGCGAATCCTCAGTTAGCTGGCTTGGCAGCGCAGTTTGGCATACCGGCGATTCAGCTTGGGGAGGTTTGAGAGACTACCTGGGGAGCCCTTGGGGGAGCGCGTCCACTTGGGGCTCACTAGCCGAGAGGCAGTCAGGCTTCTGCAAAGCGCAAGAAGAACACTTGACAATTCCGGTCGCCCTGTCAATACCTGAACATATGTTTGATGGAAGGGAACCTTCTCAACCGCTCGCTCGAAGCATGTCACAGGGCACTGATCGTGCGAAACAGGATGAAGCATTGAACCGGTCAGCGCGGGCTTGCTTCAGACACCTAGGGAGTGCATCAGGATTGTTGCTCACAAGGGCGAGAGGTTCAAAAGCAAAATGACAGATCTGGGTTCAGCACTAGGGGAAACAGTCATCTTTCTTTACGAGCGAGAAGGCAGGATACCACTTGGGACCGGGTTTGTTGTCGGCTACCCAATACTAGACGGGAAAGAGCAGGTTGTGCCCCTCGTAGTTACTGCGAAGCATGTCATTGGCGATGAGAGAATGGTGGTTGGAAGATTCACCACTCACTCTGCGGACAGACCACTTATGGTTGAGTATGATTTACAAGGGATGCGATCGTCAGGTGACCTATGGGAGCACCAGGATGAGGGTGTCGACATTGTGGTTTTTCGGAGCCCTCATTTCCAAGAGGCGAAGTATGCCCCATTGCCCTTGGATTTGCTCGCCTCAAAGGAGAGGATGGCAAGCGAAGATGTCAAGACAACTGATCGAGTCATCTTTCCTTCGATGCTAGTCTCCTTCATGGGCACAAGTCGCAACTATCCAGTTGTTCGAGATGGATCCATTGCTCTGATTCCTGATGAACTGGTCCCGTTGAAGTTCAATGTTGGCCAGAAGAGCATAGAGACAAAACAGCAAGTTTTGCTGATTGACACGTTGGCAATTCAAGGCGCAAGCGGCTCTCCGGTTTTCCTTTGGCCTGGTCCCAGGCTGAAGGGAAATGCCTTCGCAATTGGCGGAACAAGACCGCTGTTATTGGGGATTATGCACGCATTCTACTTGGCAATTCCGAGAGACATATCCCAAGCAGCTGTCTCAACAGGCAGGTTGTCATTCAGTGAGAACGCTGGAATAGCGATTGTCTTTCCCGCATGGCGTCTGCTCGAGATTCTCGAATCCAAGGAATTGCGAAGTCGCATCATGGCACTCACAAAGACAGAGGAGGCTGGGGGATAGGATGACCACTATTTGCTTGCTGATTGAAGGTAACACAGGCATCCTCGCGACGGACACTCTCGACACGCTAGTTGATCTAAAACGGAGCACAGTTGTTCAGAATCAGCATGCCAGGAAGATAGAAGAGGTCACCCCGGGTCTCTATCTAGCTTCTGGCGGAAGGTCTGACCAATTCGGACCAGTGCTCCAACAAGCCAACTGGCAAGGTGCAAAGTCTCCCACGGAAGTGGCCGTGCGACTCAGTTCGGCCGGTCAGAATATGGGCGCGGGTATGTTCTATGTGCTCGGAACAGAGGATGGTGAAGTAGTAGGTTGGCATATTGAGGCTGGAGGGAAACGCACAAAGGTTGTGGGCAATTCAGGTGTTCGACTTCGATGGACTGCGCCTGAGGATTTAGCGGAGTCAGACAGACAGGAGATCCAGAGCATTGTTCAAGCGAGATTCCGAACAGGCGCTTCGATTGCAGAGGTCGCCCGCGCTATAATTGAGTTGTGTGGAGGGCGCAGTCGACTGTCTAACTCGACAATGGATTCCCGGATCGTGAAGACGTGAGGCGACCTTTATGGACATAGCTGCCAAGCAAGACGGAGAGTTTTTAAGAAAGGTCTTCGACCGCACCGATGGCCACTGTCATCTGTGTGGGAAGAAACTCGCGTGGAAGAACTACGCCCAACCTGGAACGCGAGGCACCTGGGAAGTCGAACACTCTGTTCCACAAGTGGCCGGTGGAACTGACCGACTGAATAACCTCTATCCAGCCTGCATATCCTGCAACAGGAGCAAGGGCGCCGAGTCGACGAAGTCGGTCAGGGCACGAAACGGGCGGACCAGGGCGCCGTATTCGAGAGAGAAGAAGGATGAGATCAGAGGCAGAAACACCATACTAGGTGGCCTCATCGGCCTCCTTGTGGGCGCAGTTCTCATAGGGCGAGTAGGCGCGCTGATCGGCTTTCCGCTCGTGGCATGGATTGGGAATTCTCTTGATCCCGGGGCGTGACATCCGCTCCATCTTGAATTGCAGATTCGTTAGGGACTTCCACGTCATTGTCTTCGCGGAACAGATACTGACGGCTAACAGAGAAAGCGGTAGGAAATGAGGCGGAAATCAGTGAGGTCAAGCAGAAACGAAGAGGGTGGCAGCGCGTCTGGCAGCATTGCGACTGTGGCTCCATCCCCAATCGATTGGACTAGGTTAGTCCCGGACCCGCGGGGATCCTGGCGCAGCTTTGAAGGATTCTGCTATCAGCTTGTTCGGCTGGCATATGAACGTTTCGGTAGTATCAGTTACCCTCCGCAGGCGCCAGGAATAGAATTCTACCTTGAACTCAACTCGGATTGCGATTTGGGCCGAGCCGGACAACTCATTGGCTGGCAAGCCAAGTTCTTCTGGCCGAATCCCCCAAGCGCGAGTGTGTTGCGTCAACAGATAGCAGAATCTTTTCGCACATCCCTTGCTAACTTTCCTTCGATCTCGAAGTGGGTTCTTTGCACTCCAAAGAAGCTCAGCCAATCGAATAGTCAATGGCTTATACAGCTCGCAGCCAACGAAGGTAAGTCAGTTGATGTCGTCTCGTGGAGCGAACACGACTACATCCATCTCCTTGCGCGAATTGGTCAGGACGCCAGTGGTCTTCGGCATCTCTATTTTGGAACAGTTGATTTGACCCCTAACTCCTTTGCTGAGATGGTGCAAGACTCCTTGGCTGCCATCAAAGAGAAGTACATCCCGGAAGTGCACACGCCTTGCGGAGGTGACAAGGCAATTCATGCCGTCTTGGGTGATAGCTGGCTGCTCAATGAGCTAGCTGACATTCGAAACACCCTTGGCGCTCTCGAACTGGCCAATAGACAGGCCACGGAAAGACTTTCGAGTCACAAACTTAGCGACAAGCACCCACATACTCAACTGTGGTCCAAACACAAACCAATCCTCATGGCAAAGTCTCAGGCGATCGCCGATTCGTTCACGGGCCGCATACAGGAAGTTGACCAGCTCACTGCCGCACTCAGGTGCTTGGACTTCGCAGGGGCACAGAATTCGGCTGAGTCGCTTGGAGAGGCCAAGACCACTTGGGCAGCGTTTCACGAATACAATGATGCAATCGCCCCATTGCTTGAAGCGACGCAGCGCCGCAACGCAGGAGAGTACGACTCCGAGGCCGCCTACCTCCGGCAGTTGTCATACGGCCCGCTGGACGCCCCAGTGGATTTTGAGGAGCTTTGGAGTCGGGTCCTCGACATCGCGCCTTTCGTGGGACGCTCGACTCTGCTCATCTTGGGCGAGGCACTTACCGGCAAGACTCACCTGCTCTCCGAAATCTGCGCAAAGAGGGCCGAGCAGAGATTGCCTGCAGTTTTCTTGATCGGTTCCGACTTCAAACAGGGTGACGACATTGCAGTAAGAGTAGCTGAAACACTTGGCCTTCCTACCAGTTGGTCTTGGCCCGAGATCCTTGGCGCACTCGACGCTGCAGCCGTCTCGTCGGGTTGCAGGCTGCCGATCGTAATTGATGGTATTAATGAATCTGAGAGGCCGTTCGAATGGAAGGACCGGTGGGCCAAGCTCTGCAGCCGACTCGCTCGGTTCCCCAATCTCTCTCTGATTGCCAGCTGTCGTGAGACAGATGCCGACGCGATCTGGGGGTCCCGACAGAACCTTCCTCCTCCAACCTCATGCCTGACTCGCCGTTGGGAAGATCCGAGTGAGATGGTGGAACGCTACTTCCAGTACTTCAATATTGACGCCGATGTTTCATTTGCTCCGGTATGGTTCTTTTCCAACCCGCTTGCTCTGCGGCTCTTCTGCGAGACGACGAACCCATCACGGCAGGGCAAGGTCCATACTTCCCTCAGCCAAGCTACCTTTCTCAGCGTCTTGGACACATTCGTCCGCCAGGTTGAAACCAGAATCTGCAGTCCTGGAATGCTCGGCAAGGATGTATCCGCGCATCCTGTTTTATGCCGCCTCGAAAGCCTCGGCGCAGAACTTTGGCAACAGAACACGCGAAGTCTGCCCCAACCGAGAGTGAAAGAACTCTTCGGAGATGGGTGCGATGCATGGCCTGGAACCTATATCAAGGAACTCCTAGATGAGAGCCTGGTGCTTCGCCGTTCTCTCGGTGACAACCAGGAGTACGAAGTTTCCTTCCTCTACGACCGTATGGCGGGCTACTTCATTGCTCGGCAACTCGCGGAAAGTCATCGCTCGGATGTCGAAGGGTTCCTCGTCTCTGAAGAGGCAAAGTCACGTCTGTTCAGTCAGGATTATGCGACTCTCCACCCACTGCACGATGATATTCTGTTTTGTTTGAGTCTTGTCCTCCCCACGGAGTTGGGCTTCCACCTGTGGCGGCTTCCGAACGACCGCAGGGCTTTTGATGTCGGGGTGCGTGCGCTGTTCGAGCTAATACCCGGATCAGTCGATGTTGCGTCAGTCGAACTCGTGAGGCGACTCTTCTCCCGCGATCAGAATCGGAAATCGCTCTTCTCTCTGAGTCAAGGTGCAGCGACAGTCCCGGAACACCCCTTGAATCAGACCTTCTGGGATGGCCTACTGCGTGATCTCGCAATGGCGGATCGCGACCTGTCCTGGACCGAATTCGTTCGAAAGGAGCGACGACAGTTTCTCACCCATATCAAGCGATTCGAGGAAGAGTGCCGGGCAGTTGCGGGTGATCAACAAGCAGTTCATCTATTGCCCGAGGGAACTGCGAGACGCCTTGAGCTTTCAGCGCGTCGTCTTCAATGGCTCTTGGCTTCCACAGACCGAGCCCTCAGGGATCATGCCACGCGAGCGCTTTACTGGTATGGCCGCGTATTCCCCCTTGGATTCGCCACCTTGGTAGTTGCGTCGCTTGACATCGATGACCCATATGTCTGGGAACGCATGCTTGCTGCACAATACGGGGTCGCGATGGCACTTCAGTTCGATGACTCAGCGAGCGCGTTCAGGGATGATGCTCTTCCAGTGCTGGCACACGGACTGTACGACACCATGTTCGCTCCTGATGCTCGTGCGCGCACAACCCACATCTTGGCTAGAGATTACGCGTGGCGCACACTTGACATTGCCCGCAGAGTCAACCCACATCTGCTCAACCCGCGAGCATGGCGCGCTGCTCGGCCCCCGTTTCGTAGTGACGACAAGACATGGCTTGAGAGTACGAATTGCGACAGAGCGATCGCACACTGGTCTGACGGTCTCATGCGCATGGACTTTGCTAACTACACCCTCGGCTCACTTGTGCGAGGGCGCGCTCCGTATGACGATCAACATCAGGACTATGTGAGCATGCGCAGAAAGATTTGTTGGCGTGCCTACGATCTAGGATGGGCAGAGGCTCGGTTTGCGCAGGTAGACAAGGAGATCTGCAGTTTCGACTGGGACTCTCGCACGGAGCGCGCGAAGTTAGAACGCTACGGCAAGAAATACGGCTGGGTTGCGTTCTTCGAGATGGCAGGTGTGCGGAAAGACATGGGACTGCTGAACAGTGACTATTGGCACCCCAAAGAGCGATTCCACGACGCTGACATTGATCCCAGCTTCCCTGAGAGACCGGCGCCTCTTGTGCTGCTTTCCCGTAACTGGGCCTGCGAAGGACCTGAAGCGCTTGTTGAATGGCTGGTCGCTGGGCCTGCGCTCGACACGACTGAGATGTTCAGCGTTCAGGAAATGAAGCGTGAGACAGGACCCTGGGTTCTGCTCCACGCATTTGCGGAACAGAAGTGCCCAAACCGTGAACGAGAGATCTGGGCATTCGTGCAGGGTGTATTAATCGAGGAGCACCGCATCGCGCTCTTACGGGATGCGCTCGAATCGTCAGAGTGGCCGGGTAACGATGCGATCCACAGGCCGTACGATGACACCTACACCTTCGCGGGGGAGATACCGTGGGCCGAGACATGCGCTCCATATTGGCGAGACTCACGCGGGACCGCGCGGCGCATTCGAATTCGCACTCAGTTCGAAGCCGACACCCTTCGGCGGCGAGCCACGCACAAGAGAGGGTGGGACATCGTCCTGAATGGCCTGACTGCCAGAGAGATTTCTCCAAATTGCAGTGTCGAGCGAGTGATGGAAGAGCTGAATAAGCGTCTCCAAAGCTCCGAACAACTGACTAGGGATGACTTGCGTCTGCCGCCCGGATGTGTCTTCGAACGCCTGCGTCTATCGCATCTTCGCCGAAGGATTCGCATTCCACTTGAACAGCCAGTTCATGGTTATGGTTGGGAGAGCTATCACAGCGTGACGAACAACGCCGGCGGGGCGTATTTCCCTGCTCCTGCTCTCAGTGAATTCCTCGGCCTGCACGGCGCACCCCAGACATTTGACCTATTCGATCCGAAAGGACGACGCGGGTCGATCTATGCGCGCCAGGGTGATGACGAGGACTCCATTTATGTATCTGCCGTTTTCCTCCGCCGTGACCTATTGGATAAGTACCTGGACCACACAAAGCAGAAGCTCGTCTGGACAGTGTGGGGAGAGCGGAGTCATCATCTCCGCGGCCACTCGCGAGAAGAAAGACTCTTCGATGAAGTCTACGGGGATTATCGCAATGTTCATAAACGTCTCGTGACCCTAGAAGACATCGAAAAGGCGGAGCGAAATGGCAGTGATCGAGACTGAGGAGTCATTCAAGTTGCTTCATCATATTGCCGAAGGGACACGAATTGTTGAACTAAAGAGACGGGTGTGAGCCTCTAAGGAGAAAGCTGACAGCGCATTTGATTCAACTGTACTGTGGTCTCTTCACTCCTTCAACTTTTCTTCATCCCGCCGTCGGCTCTCAACCTAGGCCTTTCGGTCTGCCATACGCGTCTCAGTGCTGTCCTACTAGGAATTGTGTGTCTTAGTCGGGGCCGCGGTGTTGGCAAAGTCGTTCTGGCCATGTACAATCCGGCGTCGCAGGGTTGCTGGCGTCGGAAGGCAGGAAGATAGGAGGGCTTCTAAGTGAAAAGACTCATTCTTTGTTCGATTCTGTTGTTGAGCCTCACGGCCGCGCACTCAGCTTCGCATGGCTCGGGGGGGACGACGCTCCGGGTCGCTCTGTTCCCGTGGATTCCGGATCTAGATCGCGATAAGTTTTCAAACCTTACCCATCGACTTGAACTTGATTTCGAGAGTCAGTACCCGCAAGTCGACTTGGTGTTGACCATCGATCAGGACGAAGCAGATCCATATCAGAAGGACGAGGTTCTGAAAATGGGTCTCGGTCTTGGAGGCGGGACTCCCAAGTACGATGTCGTAGAGATTGACACGGTTTTGCTTCGGGATTTTGTTGAGGCAGGAGCCATTCGGCGATGGCCGGCCGGAGATGGCTCCGCGGTGAATTTTTCCGATTGGCATCCGGCTGCCAAGGAAGCTGTCATTGTTGGGAACGATGTGTTCGGAATCCCGCATCTGTTGTGCGGATTCTTCATCATGTCAACTCAGCCGGACATTGCGCGTGCCCGTTCGGCGAAGTCGCTCATTAGAGCACTTCACAGGGCTGACACGGAGAGACAAAACCTCGCAGGCGACATGTATGGGAGTTGGACAACACTTTCCTTGTATCTTGACGCCTGGGCGGACAAGTACGGAGGGGGCCGCATTTGGCAAGCGCCATTTGCACCTCCAGATGGATCTGTTGTGAACACGCTACGGAAGGTTTCCGAAGAATGCGCCTCTGGAGCATCCAATGGGTGTCTGGAGGACAAGTACGACCTTCCTGACACCTTGGCACAGGAGTTTGCAGCCGGCAAATTCGATGCAGTTATGGGATACTCCGAACTTTTGGCATCCAGATACCTGGCGGACCGAGGGTCGGTGAAGCGGGATGATCTATCTATCGGTACGGCACCACTCGGGGAAGGGAGCTCCCCACTTCTCTTCGTCGATGCCCTTGTGATGCGCAAGGGCTGCGAGGGCCCTTGCGTCGACGATGCTGTCAGCTTTGCCAAATACATTAACGATCCCAAGACCCAAGAGCTTCTGATGTTTGGAAGGGATAGCGACACTGGAATCGCAAGGTATCTCATTCCTGCAACTATCAGCGCTCAGCAACTGCCGTCTGTCAAGGCCGATCGCCTGTATCGGCAAATCATTTCTGACATCGAATCAGCTCGAGCATTCCCCAATGGTCACCTCGACTATCAGAGGCGACGTTGGCGAGATGACTTGATTGCAGAACTGATGAAAACAAACCCCTAAGCCGCCGGTACCAGACGCAGGTTTCAATCGTCCAAGTGGCGTTGCGTCGTCTCAGCTCTTTTCCATGCCGCCGGCGGCTCCCAATTTCGGTTCCTCAGTCCGCCCTCCCGCAGTACCTCCTATAACGGCTGTTAGAGTGAACGAAGCCTATACACCAGGGCCGAAGTCGCGGCCAACAGAAATACTGCATCCGCTCGTTCCCACTGGAATGACTCGGCGATATCATCGACATGGCGGGCGGCGTGCGTGAGTTTCTTCAAGGCGCGACACACTTCGCCGAATCGTTGTGGCTTGGTCTTGAACTCCTCACGGTCAGTGGCTCCAGTTACTCGAGCCGAAGTGCTTGCACAAGTTTCCACTGCAGGTTGGAGCGCTTCGAACACATCTCGGCAACCCCCAACTGCTTCTCGCCATGCTCCTCGATCCATTGCGCGCTTGGCTAGGTCAAGGTACCCGACAGCCCTTGCCAACGGTTCATCCCTTACCACATCCGGGATTGGCACCTCAAAGACAATGGTCCTGCCGAACCCAGTCTGCGACAACACTTGTGACCAATCCGAGAGGGTGAGGCTGTGCTGGAAGGGAGCGCTGAACGCAGACGCCTTACTGCCCTGGGCGAGTTGTCCAGTCAGGTCGCCCTTCAGGACAAGACCATCCCCCAGACGGAATCCCTCAAGTGCAGCCATTCTGTAGCGATCGAGTTCAAGCGCCATCGTGAATTCAGGCTTGTTCGGGAAGTCCTTCATTGCTCTCAGTCCTTCAATTCTGCCAAACGGGCGAAGAAAACCCAGGTCCTGTTCGCTGCTCCGCTCGGCGAGGCGGGCTACTTTCACTACTCCGGACAACTCCGAAACCGCTGGCACAATTGAGTCTGGCCACGCATTGAACTCCGCTCGGAAGTGGAAGAGTAGGATGCTAAAGCCCAGCCCTGCTTGGCCGGAAATACGCTTCACCTCGATATTGGCTACAATTCTGTGGCCATCAATTGTGATGCTCATGTCCTCTTCCTTTCCAAGACGCACTCGCCAGCCGATTCTGTGTCCGGCCGCACTGACTCGATAAGTTGTATCAGTTGGGACCCGAGACAGGGTGTGTGCGCTGTGAATTTCGCAAGCATGTTGGGCGACGTCTGGACAGACCTTGAAGCCTGCGGGTGTCTCAATTGATGCTTAGTCGGTGCTAGGGCCGGACGGCCTCTTGCTTGTGTTAGGTGTCCTTGGCGGCTGTCTTCGCAAGCCTTGGACTGCTGCATTGCACCCTTTCATTCGTTGCCCACATCTCATTCACTACGCCCCTTCAGCTTTCTTCATGCCCCCGTCGGCCTCCATCTTAGGCTTTTCGGTTTCACCCGCTGCGGCGCCGGCACCTGATCCGGGTCGATTTCCATATGACACTCGGATTGCAACGGTTAGGCTTTCTGGAATGAGTCCTGCTCTTGGCGGACGTTTACAAACCAGGCCTCTCCTGGTAAGCTATATAACCATCTGGAAGGTTACCGAATCACATAGAGAAGAAAGGGACGAGCTACTGTGAAGAACAAGGGGCTTTACCAGATCGGAGAGGCAGCAGATTTGGTGGGAGTGTCTGTGGAGACCCTCCGGAGCTGGGAGGAACGGTCCGACGTTCCTCTCGGTCGTGTTAAGAGAGATTACAAGGGCCATCGAGTCTATACGAGACAGCAAATCAAGTCTCTGCAAAAGTTTAGGAACACGTTGCGATGAGGTATTCTCGCCTGAAGGACTATAAGGAAAATGTTGCCGAAAGATTTATTAATCCTGACATTGTCGCTTCATGGAGGAGTTCTCGCTATCACGCAGAACTCATGGAGGACATGAGGAGGAACGATGAAAGCTAAAGAAAACAGGGTGCGAACAGAGTCAGAGGTGGGCGACCCACTTGAGCTTTGCTCAATGGCGAACCGCGCTGCCTTCGGGATCGAGTATCTCCTACGGGGAATCGGTAGAGAGCACCGTGAGGCTGTAGTTGAGTTACTTTCTGATGGAGTGAACCTCTGCGCACTCTTGCAGAAGGCGAGTAAGGTGTATGGTTCGCGTGGCGAACAACGAATCTCTACAAATGACTTGTTTCTGTACTCAGTCCTCGATGCGTTGACGATTGAGGACGCGGAACCCGATCAGCGGCATGTGCGAGAGATTGTTAGCAGAGCGAAGGACTGTGAAAAGTTGCTCAAGAGAGCATTGTCGAATGAGGAAGGGCTTGATTCAATGCAGCTTGTTAGCTGCCAGCGATTCTTCAATGAGATCACCGATCCGTACCTCAAGCAGGCGGCGCATCTCTTGGAGGAGCATCGACAAGCGCAAGGGGTCGATTACATTTGAAGCGACATGGAATACTCGACAGCAAGGGGTCTTCTTGTAGAGGCCGTCGAGAAAGTCTGGCGACTGCAAAACTTCGTCGAGAACTGTCGATACCTGTCGACTGGACCTGAAGCGCGGCTGGCTGAAGTCTTCTCTGATCAGGTTGCTGAGATGCTGGACTCGCTGCGAGCTCGAATAGAACTGATGACACTGTCCCCTAAACAGCCGTCTGGACCCGATTTCACAGTATCAGTGCGAAAGACTGTTTCCGAAACTTTGAAGAAACTCAGCTTGGTGCATATTGTTCTTCGTTATCTCCACCCACTGGAGCCTAGACCGGAGACAGCAGCTTTCATGTCAGCGGTGTGCAATTCGACTACACGCGAGGGGGATGAGCAGGTCATTGAACCAAAGATAACGTTGACTTTGTTCAACGAATACAACTTTGGTGAAGTTGACGTACCTGCTTGGCTGAGGACGGAGTACAAGAAGAGAGGACTGGTCTCGCCTTCGTTGCGAGGTCGCGAAGCCGTGGTCTGTGTTCTTCCCTTAATCGAAAGAGCCAACCCTCTGACCTGGGTGCTGCTCGTGCATGAGCTCGGCCATGCGATCGAGGCGAAATACTCAATCGCAAACAATTTGTGTGGAAATTACGTGGCAAGCGGAAGGGTCTTCGGAACTTTTCGCGATTGGATAAGAGAGCTGTGTGCAGACCTCATTGCTGTGCGCCTCATGGGGCCGGCGTATCTCGCGGCGTATGCCTCGTTCACCGCATTCTCAGAATCGTTTCGCAGGTCCAGCCTCACGCATCCTCCCCAGGATTTGCGACTCTGGATGATGTATTCCACCTTGACTGGTTCAGGAGCGAATGGAATGGATCTGAACGACGGCCTCATTGACTACCATTGGTCAAGGGTTTCAGACAGAATGCGCGATGAGGCCAGCCCCTATGGTGGAGCGGGGGCGCAAGCGATCATGATAGAGGATCACAATGTTCAGACGCGATGTCCCCGGTGTGGGAGCCTCGTCAATCTGGAATTGCCGGTCGCAATAAGCGTTGAGGAACTTCGGAGGGAGATATGGCGACAGCTGGACAGTCTCCTTCGACCGTTCGAGGGAGGCACTCTGGAGAAGAGCAGGGTGCTGATAGAAACGCTGAAGCACTTAGTCCCAATAGGGTCCTCCACTCAAGAGGCGGTCGGGGCACTTCGGGAGAAGGTAATTGCTGAAAGAGCTGCGAGACCCGAAAAATCTGATGAAGCAGAGAGACGAGATGCGGCACTCAAGCTGTTGAGCATGTTGAAGGAATTTCCTTCGACTCCCGCCGAAATCATCAATGCGGGATGGATCTACAAGATGGAAATGTGGGAGGACGCTAAGTTTGACGCTATCCTGTCTGGTCCGAGAGCCTTTCAAGACAAGATGAAAGACTACGGCAGAGAGATGGAGATTTTTGACGCACTTCTCTACCGATCATTGGCGACAGCGCAGATCCACCGAGTTTTGGGAAGTTCCGAGTGATTCTCAACGAATTGCAGCTCTTGGATCGACTCTTACGGGAGGAATGGGAAGAGCGAATCGTCGTTACTCCTCTGATCGACCCCCGACGGCAGTTCGGGCCCGCATCAATAGATCTACGACTTGGCTATGGATTTAAAGTAGTCAAGGATACCAGATACACACATCTGGAGGTGCTAGGCTCTACGGAGGACTTGCAGAAACAAGTGCAAAGATACACTGATGAGTTTCATGTGGAGCCGCTCGAGGCTGTCGTAATCCATCCAGGCCAGTTCGTTCTGGGATCAACGTTGGAGTTTGTCCGCTTACCTTCCGACATAACGGGCAGACTAGAAGGTCGGAGTTCGTGGGGCAGACTGGGGTTAGAGATTCACGCAACGGCCGGGTTTATAGATCCGGGATTCAGTGGCAATCTGACATTCGAGTTGAAAAATGTGGGGCCCGTTCCGATCACCGTGTATTCAGGTCTTCGAGTCGCTCAGTTGACATTTCACGCGGGCGAACACAGCCATCTGCCCTATTCTTACAAGACTGAACGCAAGTATGCACACGGTCTAGGAACCGTTGGAAGCCTCTTATACAAGGATTCCGAATTCGGGAGAATTCGTTACCTCTCGGAACTCAGGAAGAAATGTGAGAAATTAGAAGCGGAGCTGTCCGACATGCAGAGTAAGGGCACCCAGACTCGAGGCAACGTCTCGCAGCTGAGAGATGAACTCTCGAAATCCAGAAAGGAACTTCAGAGTTACGGAGTGTGATCAGTGTATCTTTACGACTTCGGTGCTGAGCAGCGGTGTTGACGGATGTAGTCTTGACAGACTAGGAATACCTTCCTGGAGGAACCGTTCTTTCAATGAACATGCTTTCAGCCATTCTTCATGCAGCTGTCGGCTCCCAGCCCAACCTTTTCGGTCATACACGCGGTGGCGCCTCAACCGTCTCGGTCCTGGTTCAATCTCTCTAAATCGGCATTCGCGCTCCAGGTATGCAGAATTCCATCCGTCAGTTGTTTCTATCACTCTTTCAGTTTTCTTCATGCCCCCGTCGGCCTCCATCTTAGGCTTTTCGGTTTCACCCGCTGCGACGCCGACGGGAAAAGCGTAAGGGAGGCCCTCCTCATTCCATTGGCATGAAAACTGAAAGGAGGTGAATGAGAAAATGGATGAAATACGGAATTCGAGAAGGTTCGGACGAGCCAGATTCGTCCGGCAATTCGACGCAGACGCGACAGGCAAGCAGATGTACCTGTTTGGCAGTCTGCTGCAGGAACTAGGTTTTGACCACGAAGACAGAGATGCGCTCATCGAGTGCTTCTGTGTCTTGGATCGGTTGACAGTCTCGACAGCGATCACAGTGCTGACAGTAGTGAAGGCGCACATCGCGGCGCAAGCGGATAGTGTGACGACGAAAGAGTTCGTCTCGCAACATCTTGCAAAGGAGCTCGCTCTCGCATGAGCGAGCCCTATCTCTTGTTTTCTATTTCTTCTTTTCTTTCTTCCAATAGCTTCGAAGCATTGGGATCTTGTTGGCTTGTAGAAATTGCGTTGCCTTGAAATAGTGGCAGTTCTCGGGTCCGCAGCAATTGTCCAGGGTGCGTCGCAGGCTGCCATGCGCACTGCAGCCAAATTCATAGTTTTGCGAATAGGCAGATTTCAGAATTGTCTCCATTTCCGCCTCAGGGAGCGGCTGCTCACAGTAACGATTGAAGCCGCTCAGAACTGACCGGGCACGCTCGTATGAATGCCCGAGTCGCTTGCATTCAGTCGCCACGATGAAGCCTGTCATGTTTCTCTTGCCAATCTGGGCACCGAGGGCCATTGCTTGTGACACGCAGGGCTTGAAATAGCCTGGGGTGTAAGTGTCATTTGGAGGTCCCCGCTCGGGGGTCAAGGGAGGTTCATGGTCTGTCTCTGACAGCTTCTCCTCAAGTCCGAGACTATAGACGAGCCGCGGACCGTCCACCCTTGGAAAGCTTGCCAGATATGTGAAGGGATCGCGGACCGGGCGGAAGGGGAGATCAAAGAAATAGGCATACCCTTCGTAGGCTTGATGCTTTCCCAGGGGAGCTTTGATCAGATTGCCTGGATGCTTTCGGTCGACCTGAACCTGTTTGGGGAAAACTTCCCAATCATCTGTGAGCGCCACGCCTATGGCTCGGGCTTGAGTGAGTGAAACGGGTTCCTGGTACAGAATCCAGCCGTGATATCCGCGGCCGCCAGTCATCTCCCAAAGGGGTTGGACGCCCATTTCTCTCGCGCGTGAATTGATTCTCCGGACTTCTTCGTCCGCAAGAGTGTCAATATCAACGCATGTGGTTTTCGCCAGTTGTCCGTAATAGAGGCCGATGGTTTCTTTACAGGCTAGATGATCTCTGATCGCTCGGTTCGAGAGTCTTCTGTTGACTCGGACGTAGCCTCGCCGGAATCGCGGGTGCATTTGCACTGCATAGTAGTCGTCGCAGGAGACGAAGAGGGAGCGGTAAAGGGTGATGGGGTCTTGAGGGACACTCCCGGCGACTAATTCCGCCTGCGTCCCTCCGACTGTTCTGTTGTCGGCAGGAGGTGCTTTCTGATAAGTCATCAACTGAATTCAGCAGCTCTGCTATTAAACTGTGAGCATCCCTCGAGAGCACGCTACGGTCGCTTTGCAGGAAAGGTTTTTATACTTGACAAGTTTGTCCAATTGATGCCCTACTGACTCGAGACCATTCAAGAGGTACTCGTCCGAAGACCTCGCTATACTTTCGCAACACGTTCTATTAGGTACACCTCTTTCAGAGCTTGAGAGGCTCTTACAGAGAAGCCCCGCAGGCATCGTCAACAAACTTCGACGCCTTACCTCTTCACAACAATCTGAATGGCCAGTTAAACTCGTGAAGCCATATCTCGGCGAGTATGTCTCCCGAGACGAGTACAGAGAGAACAGGCGCAAGGGTCGGCGCAGGAAACTGCTCTCCTTGCACGATGACCTTGAATCTGAGAGACAGAGAAACTATCTAATTGTCGATGTCTGGCGCGCTCTCAAGGATCGGAGATTGAGCTACTCTGACCTTGGTAGGGCCGTAGGAAAGTCAGGCAGCATGATTTCCAATTACCTGCTTGGTCTTTGCACGATGCCAGAAGTCCTCGCTCAATACATTTCGACAACACTTTCGGTTGAATATGAGCGAATCAGAAAGTCGTTCAAGATTAGGTCGTGAGCGAAACGGTCCACAGTCAGGCAAGCGACCCCGCACTGGATAGTGCGCGCTTCCGCCAGACCGTGCGCATCTGTTGCAGCAGCGAAAGGATTAGGCGTTCCTTCGTGGTCTTCTTTCGATAGAGGCATCGGTAATCTGAGTATCCGAAGAGGGAACGCACGTTAGCCCAGATTACTCTCGGGTCATGCTCGTCGGGGTCTGGTTTCGACAGAGCTGAGACTAAAGCGATACCGAGTCCTTTAGCTACTGCAGACCTATGCGCGGCCGATCCGGGCAGTTCCAATCGCGGCTTGGGCGGTTCGAGTCCCGCCTTTCGAAACGCCTCCTCGTGACTCGCGCGGGTGTTGCTGCCCAACGGGTGAGTGATCCAAGGACAGGTGACGAGGTCCGGCAATTCTATGTTCTTGGAACTGCGAGTCTTTTCTACTAGCCTCCGATAGCACTCAGCCGAGTTGTTCGGGATGAGCAAACACCAACTGGCCTTGCCAATCGGCTCCTCTTGCAGTTCGTCTGGTATCTCCAGCTGGGGAGCGAACCCACCGACCGCCACATCGGCTTCTCCCCGTGTCACTCCCCGCACCACATCCCTCAGGCGTTCATTCCTAATGATCACTGTAGGGGATGTGTCGCCGGGTGCGCAGAGGTTGGCGAGTGCCTGCGGTAGAATCTCAAGAGCAATTGCGATGGAAGCAAGGATTGTCAAACGGTCCGAAGATTCCACTTGATCTCGCCATGCAGAGACGATTGGACTAATCTGCCTATACAGTTCGTCTGCGTCACGTGTTCTTCGTAGGACGGGCCCGTTGGCGACGAACAGGTCTCGGTGAAGTTTCCGGCCTAGTTCTTTGACCCAGCGTTCAACGCGGTCTGGGGTCACCACATATCCCAATTCGTCGCTAATTCGGCGGGCGGCGTCAGTGAAACTGGCCTCCCTGTACGTCCAGACAAAGTAGATCAGCTCACCGAGCTTCACATCGAAGTCATCTAGTTTCATCTGCGTTGCCCCTCCCAGAAGAGTATTCCCACGCTCGCGCCTTTGTGCGGTGTCTTCCTTACCTCGACTTCTGCGCCGTTCACCGCAGAAAGAGTTGTCTGCGCTCCATGCCGCAAAAGTCGTGCCCTTGGCGACCCTTCAGCGGCAAGTGATTGGGCTAAATTGATGACTGGTTGGAACCGTCTAGCAAGGAGGCACAGAGTGTCCAAAAGCGCTGAGGGCAGCATCAATGGACGACCGGTCCGGGTCCGAATCGAGGAAACGGATCCGAGCACCGGGATGGTTGAAGCGCGGCCCGCCAAAGAGTGGGTCGAAACCGTTCCCGCCGCTCGAGATTTGCCCGTACTCGAAGACGGCGGCAACCGCTGAACTTGTGCCCCGGGGGCCTAGCCGCTCCCGGGGTCTTGTTTTCTGGAAAGGAGTGCCACATGTCGCAGCATGTTTTGCAGAGACTCTTCTTTGAGGCGACCTACCTGGTTGTCAAGTACGGCAGTGTCTGGGTTGACAATCCCCGATGTCGGTTTGTGCGGATCGAGCGTTTCCCCTTGCCGCGAGGCTGCAACGCGCGTTTCTGTGCTCTGGTGTTGGAAATCCCTGTCGGCTATCCGCAGGTGCCGCCGCCGCGGTTCTATATCCCCGATTGGGTCCGGTGTGCTTCCGGCCGCATGTTGGAACACACGTTTCAGGCTGACGGTGACTGGAGGGAGTGGCTGTGGGGCAGTCTGCACTGCAAGACCTGGCGTCCGACCACGAGTCCCCTGCGGGGCCACTCGCTCCTCTCCTACTGCAACGGCATCGAGGCCCACATGCCTCGATGGAATAGGTGAAACCGATGAACGAGATCCTGTTCAGCGCGGCAGTCTACGAAGACCTTCTTACTGCGCTCCTCACCGAGCGCCGCCTGGAAAGCAAAGCCTATGTCCTGGCTAAAGCGGTCACAAGTGAGTTATCCCTCCGTCTGTTGGCCCACTCGGTCATAAAGCCGGAGCCGGAAGCCTACGAAGCGCGGTCCGCAGGACGGATCGTCATCGAGCGCGAGTGGTTTCACCAATTGCTCCTGCACTGTCGGGCGGAACGCCTGTCTCTGATCGAAGCGCACTCCCATCCCTGGGCGAATCAAGTGCGCTTCTCATCCATTGACATCCCGAGCAATGCCCGAAAATTCCACGCGACCAGTCCTATGTATCCGCCCTTTCACCATGGGGCCCTCGTGTTCGGGAAGGATCGCAGTTTTGAAGGCGAACTCTGGAACCCCATCGAGGGGAGCGTCGAGCCAGTGTCCCAATTGAGGGTCATTGGACCGCACCTCAAGTTTCTCCTTCCCACTGCTTCAGAACGGCACCGCACAAGCGCTGCAACGCTGAGCGCAAGGCAGAAGGAAGTGTTCGACAGAACCATCCTGGCCTTCGGCGAGCCAGGCCAGCGGATGTTGCGTCGTCTGCGTGTGGCGGTTGTCGGAGCAGGCGGGCTTGGCCACCTGGTAGCAATCGAACTGGCTTTGCTGGGGGTCGGGGAGATCACCTTGATTGATCCCGACCGATTGGACGTCACCAACGCCAATCGCTTCGTGGCGGCCCCGATTGCCGACGCACGGCGCAAACCCTACAAGGTACACGCCTTGGCCCGGTTCATCAGACGGCTCGTGGGCAGGCAGACGCACGTCGTCGCGGTGCGCGGAAAGGTTCAGTCTCCCAGCGCGCTTCGCTTGCTCCGGATGGCGGATGTGATGTTCGGTTGCACTGACTCGCATCAGGCGAGAGTGCTGCTGAACGGGGTGTCTGCCGCCTACCTCGTGCCCTTCATTGATATTGGCGTCGGCATCCACTCCGAGAACGGCAGAGTGCAGTTGATGGCCGGCCAGGTGCGCACGGTACTGCCGGGATACGGCCCGTGCCTCACCTGCATGGGTGGTTATGACCCCGAAGCAGCCAGTGCCGCTTCCCTAGACCCGCAGGGCCAGGAGGAGTTCCGTCGCCGGGGCTACATCAAGGGTGAGAACATCGCAGCACCGTCCGTTATCAGTCTGAACGGGACCCTGGCAAGCATCGCGGTCACCGAATTCCTCAAGCTGGTTTCGGGGCTTGCAGAGCCGGCTCCCTATTTGTTCATTGACGCCCTGAACGGAATGGCGTTCCCGCCGCGGGGCGTCGAGCGAAATCCTGAATGCGGCGTCTGCGGTCAAGATGCGGCGTTGGGAGTTGGTGATGAAATCCTGCCAGGGAATTGTGTGGAGTCTTCGACCGCGGTTGGCGAACAGTCGGTCGAACCTGAGTCAGTATCACCTGCCGTCTCGGTAGAAGTGTAGATCCCTGTGCTCGCGGGCCTGTTAGCAATGATGTGCGTGGACAGAACGAGGGAGGAATTCCTCAGGGCCTTGCCCTCGCAACTGAAACCCGAGGCGGCCTCTCTTGGGAGCTCGCCTCCAGTGGAGGAGACAAATGGAATGGCCGTTTGGAATTACTCGCGCAGATAGAACCACCTTGGGAGACGCGGACCTATCTGAAAAGAGGGAGTTTGCGTGGCTGGATGAAGCCGGCCGCGTTCAGCAGGAGAATAGCATGCGTTATGCTGTCTGCCGATGCGGGGCCAATCTCGCCAATCCTCGTCAAATCGCAGGCGTGTGCTGTTGTGGCCGGGTTGTATGCCAAGGCTGCGCGAGTCGCTGTGCGGATGACACGTGTCGAAGAATTCTGGCACCGCAATGTTGCGCGAAGCGACTGTGGTTCCTCGACAATAGCGTGCGCTGCCCCGAGCACTACTGGCGGGCCAAGCGCCTCTTCGTCATCCGGCTCTGCTGTGCGCTCTTCGCAGCGGTGCTGCTCCTTGGCCTCCTCCGTCACCTGTTCGGGACCTAACATGCGCTCTTTCGACTTGAAAGTTCTCCAGGAACGCATCCGAAGGCTTGGGTTGGACAGGCATTTGCCGAGTCTTCCCGAGTCACTTTTGGTTGCAGCGGTCATTGGCCATTCCGAGGACCTTGAGCGATTGGCGGGGATGGTATCGACCTTTGCAGCAGTGCATCAGAAGGAAGACCATCCGCTCCTGCCCGGTCCGCTCGCCTCCGAACTCCCGCCAGGCGAGTTCCCGTTCGCGTGGATTGTGGGGCCGTATGGTTTGCAGCACGTCGTGGGCTTGACCAGGGAGCAGTTGTCTCACCATATCTTCATCAGCGGGCTCACCGGAACCGGCAAGACCACCCTCATAAAGCTCCTCATCACCCTCGCCCAGGTGCGGACTTGGATCATTTCTTTTGAGCACGGCGAGTTTCTGGATTTGTTGCCACAGTTTCCCGACCTGCTGCTGGTGACCCCGCGCGAGTTCAAGCGGAACCCGCTGCAGCCGCTCCCCGGCGAGCTTCCTGTTGCCACGTCAGCGCGCGTGAAGAACGCCTTGCGCGGAACCTTTCTCCGTGACGGCGCTTGCAACATGGCCGGGGACTTCATCATGTCCCTCTACAAAGCCAAGGGCGTGTTGGATGGCGGCATGGACTATCCAACGATTGGTGACCTGTACGCAGCGGTGAAGGCCACTGGCTTCAGGCCCCTCTCCCGCCATTTCCAATATGCCGAGGGGCTCACGAATCGGCTGCAAAACCTCCAGACGTATCTGGGCGAGAGCTACGACTGCACCGAGGGATACGACCTCGGCGAACTCCTGCATCGGTCGGTGCTCTTTGATCTGAGCGGATTGCCGTTCGATGTGGCCTTCTTTTGTGTCAACGAGCTTCTGGCCGCAGTTGCGGATTATCGCACGCTGTATCCGCAGCAGGCTGTCCTCTCCAACTTGATCGTGCTCGATGAGGTCCACCAGCTGCTTGCAGAGTCTCCCGACCGGAATGACCTGGCGGAACCGCAACTCTGTCAGGTGATGCGGAAGTTTCGGAGACGCGGCATCGGGATGGTACTGGCAACGCAGACGGTAGAGGGAGTCCCATCCGCAGTGATCGGCAATGCCGGCACGCGGGTCGCGTTTCGATTGGTGAGTGGGGGATGCGTCTCTGCAGTTGCTCGGAGCATGTCGCTTGATCGCGAGGCAAGAACGCTGTTGACCGAGCTGCCAGCGAGGCGGGCGGTTATGCACTACGCGGGATTTCCCCGGCCGTTCGTGATCGAGGTGCCACATGTTGCCATGGGGTAGGCGCCCTGGTCCCGAGCTCATTGAGCAACGCAAGCGGCTGGCTCTGACGACGATGCGTTGGGTTCCTTGTGACCGGAAGGCCGGGGCAGACCAAGAGCCAGTGCAAGCAGATGCCAAGAACAATGGTGCGAGTGGCGGAGAGCCCTCTGTGCCGACAAATGGCTCAATGCCGCAGAAGGAGGAACTTGACTGGCTGTTCAGTGTGGCCCGAGACCCGTTCAAGCCGTCGACGGCTCGGGACAAGAAGCTGGGGTTCAGCAGTTGGAAGGGGCCAGAGATTCGCAAGCGTCTGCAAGGCAAGGGGCTGATTCAGTTGCATGTGATTGAGGGAGTTCGAGGAGGAGTCAAATTGTCGGAGTTGACAGAGCAGGGGGAGATGCTGCTGGCATCAATGGGAGTGAAAATTGAGAAGCCCAGGGGACGGGGTTCCTTTGCACACAAGTTTTGGCAGCACGCGGCCAAGGGGTATTACGAGCGGAAGATTCGGGGGTGTGTGGCTCGGATTGAGAGTGAGGAGTCCGGGAAGCCGGTGGATGTGGCAGTAGACCTGCCGAACGGCAAGAGGGTGGCGGTAGAGATTAGCGTGACGACGTCTCCGGGAGACGAACTTTGGAACATTACGGCGGATCTGGGAGCGGGTTTTGACCGGATAGTGATTGCGGCGTCGCCGCAAAAGTGGGCGAAGGTTAGTGCCGCCCTATCGGGCAGCGGCGCAGGGGCGGTTTCATTCGTGAATCTGAAGGATTTGCTTGGGGAGTGATTTGGGAGGGTTGAATATTGGATGGAGGAAATGGGGAGAAAAGAGAAACAAAGCCAGAATCCAAGATCCAAGGCCCAATTGCGGCTGTCCTTCGGCCAGGACGACTTCAAATCCGAACCCCGGGGCACCTCCCGGCCCGCGGCGGATGATCCTCCGGCGCCGCTCCCAGGCAAACTGCCCGCACCGCCGGAGAAGTCTCAAGAGTGTTCAATACTGGCGACTCAAGTTAGCAATGGCGAGGATTCAGCACCTGAACCGGCCGGTAGCAGGAACCAGAACGCTGCCGACCGAGTGCGAGAGGCCGCGCTGACGATGGCTCGGGCCAAGCTGCGCAACTTGTTCAGCAAATCCACAGCGGATGGCGAAAATGAGGGGAGCTAGTCGGACTATGATGCTTGGCGGAGTGACACGGAGTAGGGGAGAAACGGTGAAACAACCACACGGCGATCCCAAGGGCTATCTCGTTTACACCCGGCTCTCTGTTGAGGAAGTCGAACGGGGCGGTATGTCCCTGGACGTGCAAGAGCAACGTTGTCAGGACTATGCCAAGGCGCATGGCCTGAGAGTCATCGCAGTGTTCCGTGACAACGGCTACTCGGGGAAGAGCACCCAGCGACCCGGTTTCCAGGAGTTGCTGAAGTCTCTTCCCGAAGCGCATGGGCTCATCGTGCACAAACTGGACCGGCTGTCGCGCTCGACCCGCGATGTGCTGGCTTTTGTGGAGTGCTGCCAGGAGCAGGAAAAGGACCTCATTTCCGTCCATGAGCAGTTCGACACCAATACCGCCATCGGCAGAGCCACCCTGACCATCATGGCCGCATTGGCGCAGATGGAGCGGGAGCAGGTCGCGGAACGGGTCCGCGACGGCAACCTGCACCGGGCGAAGCAGGGGATCTGGCTGCGGGCAGCACCTTTCGGCTACGACTATGACAAGCAGACCAAGAAATTGCTTCCCAATGACAGAGCGCAGGATCTGGTGCGCGTGTTCGAGGCCTACTGCGAGACGGGCGGAAACTTTTCCGCCTCGGGCCGCTTGTTGAATACGCAAGTCGTGAAATCACCTACAGGCAAGGTCTGGTCCGCCGAGACCGTCAAGATGGTGATCAACAATCCCGTCTACCGCGGGCGGTCTCGGTACCTCGACGCGGAGGGAAAGGGCAAATGGAAGCTGGTTGTCCCCAAGACCTTGCTCTCCCGGGCCGAAATGCTGTTCACGGTCTCAGAACGCATGCCCCGTGGTCGCACCAAGCAGGCGGTTCATCCTCTCAGCGGGCAACTGACTTGTGCGCAGTGTGGGAGTCCCCTGATCGTGCGACTGCGGAAGAAGAACGGCACGGTGATCCTTCGCTGCCGTCAGGCGTCGCTCGGAGCGGGCTGTGACCAGCCGGGCATCAGCGCCACTCGGTTGGAACCGATGTTGCTCTACGGATTGGAACAGGCTTGGGCGCATGAGGGCTTCATCTTGAGTGCGGAGGACATCCAGCACCTAGGAAACGGCGTGCACATGAGCGCCCAGGAAGTGGCGCACGGTGTCGACCGCCTGAAGAAGAAGCGAGAACGACTCTTGGACGCCTACCAGGAAGGGCTATTGGCGAAGGAGGATCTGAAGCGACGGCTCCAATCCATTGACACAGAATTGAATGACTTGATGACGCGGAACGGGCACGACACCGTGCCGGACGCTCTACATCACTTGCTGGCGGACGGCCTCTCGCCGGTTCAAGCATGGCCGGGCATGGCGCCTGTTGAGCGCCGGCAGATGCTGCAGGCCATTCTCAGTCACCCGATCGAGGTCCAAGTGAAGGGGGAGGACCGCATGCCGAAACTGCGCGTGCGGACTTGGCTGCGTGCCGCGGAATTTGAGGTGACAACTAGCGATTCCCCAGGTAGATTCGCCTATGCCCTTAGAGCACCGGACTGAAAATCCGGGTGTCGCCAGTTCAAGTCTGGCCCCGCCCACCAGTGACCAGAAGGAGTGCCGTTGAAATGGGTGAGAGCGGCAATCCACTGAGGGCCGCCCCCCTCACGCTCGCGTAAGTGCGCGTAGGTGGTCTGCTGGCGCTTGGCCCTCTGTTCCTTCCGATTCTTTACACTCCCGGGTCGGAAGTGACTCTGGAGGGTTGGCGCAGTCTCATCGCGCTGATTGTCATACACGACGCATTGATGCTCTTCCTGGCGCCCATATCGTGGGGCGCATGGGTACTGTTACCGCTAAGTCTCATTGAGGCGCGGCGAAGTCATGGGGGTCCGGCCATCGCGACGGGCCTCTCGCTGATTGCTCCATGTTGGCTTATTGTGGACGGCCTTGCGAGCGGCAGGTCGATCATCGCAATCGGGGCCGTGTTATGGGCCATCGGCGGGCTGTTGATGACGGTGGGGTGGGCGTACTCTGAGGCGTCGCGGGGTTAGAAGAAGTACTGGACTGATTATCCTGGTGCCGCCGGTTTCCCTTCGACTGATCGATGCACTTGCCGCGTTGACGCGGTTCGGAATACCAGATAATATGGTATGAAATAGCCCAGACCCCGCACCGGATGTCAATTGAGCGTGCCTCATTGCATGTCGGCGGGCGACCCACGGGTGCTGTAGTGAACTTCGGCAGTTCTGGTGGAGCGTGACCGAGGCACATGGACTTCCTTGGCTTCGTTGTGATCGGTTTCGCTGCCCAAGTGATTGACGGGGCCTTGGGCATGGCCTACGGGGTGACTTCCACGACCTTCTTGCTCGCAATGGGCATCCCGCCGGCGCCGGCGAGCGCCGCGGTGCACACAGCGGAGGTATTCACCACGGGCGTGTCAGGCGTGTCGCATCTGCGCCTGGGCAATGTGGACAACGAGTTGTTCCGGCGCCTGGTGGTGCCGGGAATCTGCGGCGGCGTCGTGGGAGCGTATGTCCTCACCGCCGTTCCAGGGCAGACCATCAAGCCATTCGTCGCGGTCTACCTCCTGGCCATGGGGGTGTTCATCCTGGTCAAATCATTCCGACGCGCCCCGGAGACGACGGTTCGCACCAAGTTGATTCGGCTGGGACTGGCCGGGGGTTTCCTCGATGCGGTCGGCGGGGGCGGGTGGGGGCCGATCGTCACTTCCACGCTGGTGGCGCGCGGGAATAGCCCGCGGCTCACTATCGGGTCGATCAACTTGGCGGAATTCTTCGTCACGGTGGCGCAATCCGCGGTGTTCCTGGCGCTGTTGGGCCTCACGAACTGGCGCATCAGTGCCGGACTGATGGTCGGCGGGGTCATCGCAGCGCCGTTCGCCGCCTATCTCTGCCGGCGGTTGCCGTCGCGGACTCTGATGGGCATGGTGGGGGTGTTGCTCATCGTGCTCAGCACGCGCACGATCTATCTGGCGCTGCGGTAGAGGTTTTGGAACGCCCCGGCGACCGCCGGGGCAGTTCACGGGGGTCAGCTGGATTCCGTGTCGATGGGTCGCGGGGCGACCGGGGTCGCCCGGTGACCGTTCTCCCGAGTGTCGTCGGTCAGCTTGCCCTGGGTTGCGTCGGCGAGTTCGGCGAGCGAGACCGTTTCGAGATAGCGTTTCACGCGTTTCCGAACCGGGCTCCAGCTGTCATGCAGCGGGCAGGGAAAGTCGTCGCTGCATTCCGCAAAGCCCACGGCGCAGCGATCCATCTGGTCTGCCACTCCGAGGACGGTCAGGACTTCGATCAGCGAGATTTCTTCGGGGGGGCGGGTGAGTTGGAAGCCGCCGCCGGGGCCCTTGCGGGACCGCAGTAGGCCGGCGCGGGCGAGGTCGTGCAGCACTTGGCGGAGGTAGTGCACCGGCAGTCCGGTCGCGTCAGCGATTTCCTGGACGAGGCAACGGCGCCCCCGCTGGCGCTCGCCCGCGAGATAGCTCAATGCCCGGACCCCGTAAGTGACGCCGGCGGACGACCAGAACATTGAAGAAGAGTAGCATATCTCTTATTCTAGTTACAGTCCGGGGGGCGGTGTGCGGGACGGGCGCAACTACCGCCGACTGCCGATACCCATGGTCTCCAGTTGGGGGAACACTCTGGCCCCGCCGGGCGCGAAGCGGATCGTCCCCGTGACCCCGGTGGCGACGGTCCCGCGGATGACCTGAGAGAGTGTGGACAGCGTCGCGCCGTGGCGCCGGAGCGCATTGCAGAGAATCTGGGCGGCGTCATAACCATACCCGGCGGCAGGCACGGGGCGCTCGCCAAAGGCACGCACAAATTCGACGGCGAAACGGGCTTGCACGGCCGGGGGCGGCGCGGTCATGAGACAGGAAGCATCGCTGCCTTCAGCGGACGGAACCGCGGCGAGGAAGGCGACCAGTGCCGGCCTCGGACGCAGCGCCCGCAGCCGCGACATCAGGTCGCCGACGGGCGGCGCGCACAGGACGGCGGCGCGGCAACCGGCGCGGTGAACGACATCCGCTGCCTGCGCAGTCTCGTTCGGGTTCGCTAAGGTCAGGCGGATGAGGCGCCGCCCTGCAGCCGCGTGAACGAACGCCTCCGCCGCCGCGCGCGCGTCCGCCGATGAATCTCCGATGACAGCGACGCTCCCGTTCATCTTGCTCTGCGCCAGGACCTTGACCAGGACAGCCGCCTGCTGTTGGTCATCCGGGGTCAGGCGGAACACCCAGGGCAAGGGGATGCGAGTCAGACTCGCGTCCGCCGCCCATGGAATGAGCAAGACGACATCGCCGCGTTCGCGGGCGACGAATTGCGCGGCGAGGTGGGCATCGGTTGCGGTCGCGCCGGCCACGATGGCGACCAGTCCCTCCTCGTATCGCAGCCGCACCAGTTCGGAGAGACCCGTCGCCCACGGCTGGTCGGAGGGAACGACGACGAGATGAATCAGCGGTGCGCCACCGCGCCGCGCGGCGGCGTCCCACACCGCCAGGGCGACGCCGCGGCGGATGGCCTCCCCGATGGCGGCCGCCGGGCCGTGCGTCGGCACAAACACGGCGACGGTCGGCGCCGCGGGGCGCGTGGTGGCCGGCGCGCCCGGCGCACTGCCGCCGACGAGTGCCGCGGCGATCGCCAGCCAGGCGCCGGCGGCGCGCGTCACACGGTGCGCCCAATTGCGGCTGCGATGGGTCGCAGGTCACGCATCATCTGCTCGAACGCCGGGAGGTCGAGCGACTGCTCGCCGTCGCACAGCGCCGACTCCGGGTCGGGATGAATCTCGACCAGCAGCCCATCGGCGCCGCAGGCGACGGCGGCCCGGGCGAGGTGAGGCACCAGCCAGGCCTGCCCGGCGGCGTGGCTCGGGTCGACGATGACGGGCAGGTGAGTCATTCGCTTCAGGACCGGCACGGCGCTGAGGTCGAGGGTGAAGCGCGTCTGCGGGTCGAAGGCCCGGATGCCGCGCTCGCACAGGACGATGCGTTCGTTGCCTTCGCGGGCGATGTACTCGGCCGCCAGCAGGAATTCTTCGAGCGTCGCCGACATCCCGCGTTTCAAGAGCACCGGTCGCCCACTTTGACCGACCGCCTCGAGGAGCGTGTAGTTCTGCATATTGCGCGACCCGACTTGCAGCATATCGGCGACCTCGCAGATGCGTTCCAAGTGGCGGGCGTCCATCACTTCGGTGACGATGGGCAGTCCGGTTGCGGTGCGTGCGTGCGCTAACACCTCGAGCCCCGCCTCACGCAGGCCGCGGAAACTGTAGGGCGAAGTGCGCGGTTTGAACGCCCCGCCGCGCAACATCGAAGCGCCGGCTGCGCGCACGGCCTCAGCCGCCTGCAGCGTCTGCGCCTCGGACTCGACCGCGCAGGGACCGGCGATGATGATGACTTGCGGCCCCCCAAAGCGAACGGAACCGATCTCGACTTCCGTGGTCTTCAGGCTGTCCGTGCGGGCCAACCGTGGGTAAAGGGAGACCGCGCAGGCGCTCACGGTTGACCGCCTGCCCGCAGCGGTTCGGTGGGACGGAAATACATCCAGTGTCCGCCGCGCGCCGCGGCCAGCCAGGGTGGGGCCACATTGTTGAGTGTCGTGTCGAACTCCAGGCGACCGGAGGCGCCGTCGAAGGACTGCACGGCAAAGAGCGCGTCGCGAACGCGGGTCCGGTTCAGCCCGGCGCGGCGGATGGCGGCGATGATGAGGTTCATGCCGTCGTAGGCATAGGCGGCGAAGAAGTCGGGGTCGTTCCCGAAGCGCGCCCGAAAGGCCGCGGCGAAGCGCTGCCACCGCGGCCGGGCCGCTTCCGGGTTCAGCAGGGCAACAGCCACGACGCCGTCCGCCGCGTCGCCCGTGTCGTGCAGAAAGGCCGGCAGCGTCAATCGGGAAAATCCAACGAGCTGGCCCGTGAAGTGCCGCGCGTGCCACTGTTGCACGATCCGCGTCAGGTCGTCCGGGTTGCCCCAGAGCACGACCGCCTCGGGTTGCACCGCCTCGACCCGCGCCAGCGCCTCGGCATAGTCTGCGGTGCCCGGGTCATAGCGCACCTCGACCAGCACCGGGTATCCCAACCGTTCCGCGCCGACCGTGAATTCGCGCACGCCGGTACGTCCGTCGCGTTCATTCGACCGCAGCACGGCCACGCGGGCGAACTTGCGCTCGGCGAACAAGTACTGCAACAGCAGGAACGCCTGCTGTCGGTCGTCGGGGATCAGCCGCACGATCCACGGGATGGCATGCTCGGTCAGGGTCGGGTCGGTCGTGCCGGTATTGACGATGGGCAATTCCGCCTTGAGCGTCGCCCGCGTCATCACATGGACATGATTGCTGTTGATGCTGCCCAGCACCGCCCACACGCCGTCACGGAACCGGAAGTTGGCGAGTTCATTGCTCGTCTGCCCCCACAAGACGCGGTCGGTGCGCAGGACGAGTTCGAATGGGCGCCCGCGGTAGCCGCCGGCGCGATTGGCTTCTTCGACGGCCAGCCGAGCGCCGTCCAAGAGACTGCGCCCGTAGGGCAACATCGGGTCCGTCCCCACGGCGGGCTGCACGCCGGCGGGCAGTGTCCCCAACTCGGCGATCGTGAGGGGGCCAATCAGGCCGATGCGGACGGTTGCGGGCAGCGGGCCGTCGGGCTCTTCGCGGCCGGCGCCGCGCCACACCGGTCGCGTGAGGAAGAACTGCCGGGCCGGTTGTAGGCCGCGGTAGGGGACCAGCGCCGTCGGGCGGCCCGCGTAAGGGAAGCGCGCCGGGCTGCTCGCCAAGGCGGCGGTCAGCACCGTGAACAGCAACGCGGCGCTCGCCCGGCGGGCGGACATCAGCGCTTCCCGTTTCCGTCCGGAATCAGCGCCATCGCTTCGATTTCGATCAGCAAGTCGCTGCGGCAGAGGCGGGCCTGGATGCCGGTGCTGGCCGGGAGCGGACTGAGCCGCAGCCAGTCGAAGAAGGCGGTTCGCACCCGGTTGAACTCGTCGTAATCGCGTTCGATGTCGCGCAGGTAACAAGTGCAGCGCACGATATGGTGCCAGGTGGCGCCTTCGGCCGTGAGGAGTTCGGTGATGTTCCGGTAGGTGCGCCAGCATTGCGCCCGGAAGTCACCCGGATGCGTGGTGGCGCCCTGCTCGTCCACGCTGGCAGTGCCGGAAATCAGGAGCAATGTCGCGCCGGGCCAGCCGACCCTGAGCCCGCGAGTGAACGATGAGGGCAGTCCGTAGCGATAGGCCTCATTCAGCACTTGCGGCGCCGAGATCGCGTGTTTCTCCGGCGTGTGGTTGGTCTCCGCCGGCGACAGTGGGCGCGGTTGCCACTGGCCACCGTCGGTCAGGATGCCGAGCGCGCGGAGTTCCTCGCACTCTCCGACGGACAAATCAGCCGGTCGCCAGGGCCAGTGACTGCGTGGAGCAGTGACAGTCGTCATCGGATTCTCTCCTCCGGTCATTTCGGGGTTTGCTCGGCGACGCGCCCGCGGCTGACGCCGCGCGCCGTCGCCACCCAGAGTTCGTCACTCCGCCAATCCACTCCTAAGATGAAGTTGTGTGCCAGGCCGGCGCCCGACAGAGTCTGTTCTCGATTTGCCGGTGGGCCGGTCGTCACGACGGTTCGACCGCGGTCGGTGCGCCGGTATGTGACCCACCGGGCGCCGTCGGTGGCGCTGAGGCCGTCATCGGTGCACAGCCACGCCACCGCGCCTTCGGCGCGGACGAAGTTGATGAAATCACTGGCCAGCCCGCTGTCGGCTTTGGTGTAGGTCTGCCAGTGGCGGCCGTCATAGCGCGACAGCCCGAAATAGGTGGCCTGCCAGAGCACGCCGGCGCGGTAGGCGACGCCGGCCGTCACATCGTGGATCGGCCCGTCGTCGGGCAGCAGGTCAATGTCCATTTCCTTGTCGGGGTCGCGGTATTCGCGCCAGGTGCCGGTCTGCTGGTCGAGTTCGAGGATGCCGCCGCCCCAAGCGCCGACATACACCCGTCCGCGGTCCACCGATACGGAATAGGTCCACGGCTCGTGCATCGGCGTGTTCTGTTCGGTGAACACCGCCCAGCCGCGGGTACGCGGACTGTAGCGGCAGGCGCCCATCGCCGTCGCCGCCCAGACATCGCCGGTCGCCGGGTCGCAGGCCACCGCGTGGACGAAGTCATTGGAGAGACCGCTGTTGAGTTGTGTGAAGACCTCGAAGCGTCCGCCGCTCAACCGCGCCAGTCCGCCCATCGTGCCCACCCAGAGGTCGCCCGTTCGCGGGTCGAGGTCGAGCGACAGGACGGCTTGATGCGGCAGTCCGTCGGCGACTCCGTACGAGTGCCAGACGCCCTTCTCGTAATAGGCCAGTCCATTCTCGGTTCCCGCCCAGACCCGGTCGCGGTCGGCGCGGATACAGAAGACCTTGTTCGCGGGCAGGCCGTCCGCGGTGGTGAAGGTGGTCCAGTCGGCATAGAGGGCCAGGTCTGCAACGGAGGCAGGGCCGGCCGCGGTGTCGGACTGCCCGGCGCGGGCGGACGCCGCCGGAAGCGACGCCGCCCGCGTCGGCGCTGCGCTGAGTCCGGTCGACGGCCGCTCGCTCTGTCGGAGGGGCGCCGGCAACGAGACGGCCGCCGCCGTTCCGATCAGGAGGACGGAGGCGATGAACCAGTGAAACGCTCGGAACCTCAGTCGCAGATGGGCCATCACAGTCCCTTCAGGAACTCCATCAAGTCGTTGAATTCCGCTTTCGTGAGGTCATTCGTGACGCCGTGCGTGTCGTGCGGATTGAAGCGCGTCCACACCTCCTCGAGGGTGGCGGCGCGCCCGTCGTGCAAGTAGGGCGCCGAGTAGCGCACGCCCAACAGGTGGGGGGCGTCGAAGGCGCCGCCCTTGTCGGTCGGCCCCCCCGAACCGACATCGTGGAGTTTCCGGTCCGTGTAGAGCGGCGCCGGGTGACAGGTGACGCAGCGGTTCTCCGCCGGGATGGGGCGGCCGTCTTTCGTCTGCGTGCGCGTGAAGAAAGCGAACCCGCGCTGTCGTGCGCCCGTCAGCGGGCCAGCCGGGCGGGTCGGGAAGAGTGCATCGACGCGCAAGGACTGCAGAAACGCGGCCAAGGCCACCAAGTCGTGCGACGGGAACGGCTCTGTGCGGGTCAGGAAAGTGGCGAAACGGAACCCGTCTTGCATATAGAGACTGGTGTTCTTGCCGTTCCACTTGAACGGCCCGGTGTGGGCGACGCCGAGCAGCGACCGGTTGTTGAGCACATTGCGGCCGAGGCCGTCGGGCTCCAGGTCGTATTGCAAGTTGTCGGCGTGATTGCGGGGGTGGCAACTGCGGCAACTGAACTCGCCCTGGAAACTCCCGCGCCCGCTGCGGAAGAGTTGCTCGCCCCGGCGCCGCAGGGTGATGCGGCTGGGGCCGCCGAGGCCGATCTGTGACCGCACCTGTGACGAGGTCAAATCGAGCACCGCGACCTGGTCGTCGAGGCGTTCGGCCACATACCCGGTACGCCCATCGCGCGCGAGCGCCAGGCCGAATGGGTCGGCGCTGGTTGGAATGCGCGCGGTGACGAACTCACTGTTCAACCCGAGGTCGCGCGCAAACCGCTCGCGGGCGCGCGGCGCGGCGCCGGCCGTCAGGGCGCGCAACCGCGACAGGTCGACGACGCTGATGACATTGGCGCCGCCGTGCGACACCAGCGCCCGTTGGCCGTCGGGCGTCACCTGCACGGCGGCGGGATCGGCATAGTAAGCGTTGACTTCATCGAGCGGCACCTGGGTGACGACCCCCGTCGCCAGATTCACCAGCGCCAGGCCGGAGGTCATCACCCAGCCGCGGGCCACCTGCAGGGCGGGCACCAGGTTCCTCGTTTGCACGACGGCCATGAGGGCGAGGTCGTTGCTCACGGCCGCGACGGCGCTCGCCACCGAGACATCGGAAATCGGAATCCGCCGCGTGACTTCGGCGCGGGCGACATCAATTACGGTCAATTCGCCCATCGGCGACTGGGGATAGGGGGCCGGATGGGCCAGGGCATTTGCGACCAGCAGCGTGCGTCCGTCGGGCGTCAGCGCAAACTCGGATGGGGCTCGGCCGGCGATCAAGCGCTTCTCCTCGGCGCCGGTCTGCAGGTCGATCACGGAAACATCGTCGGAGAGCCAGTTCGCCACAAACAGCCGCCGCTCGTCGGGCGAGAGCGCCACGCCCTGCGGCGAATCGCCGGCGGGCAGGGTAGTGACCACTCGGCCCTGCTCCAAATCCACAACGGCCACACCGCCCGGCGCGTTGCAAGACACATACGCGCGACGCCCGTCCCGGCTCAGGGCGACATCTTGCGGCGACCCCGGCATTGATACTTCCTGCGTCACGCGCTGCGTCTCTGTGTCGACAACCAACAGCCGGTTCGCCGTCTCTGCGGCGACATACAACCGGCGTTCGTCGGGCGACAGGGCGACATGCGTCGGCGTGCGGTAGGGCTGCGTTAGCAGATGGTCGCCCAGGGTGCCGTGATAGGCGTAGACATGACACTGCGTGCAGTCGAGCATCGTAGGGGTGTCGTGAGTGAAGTACTCGACATGTCCGAGCGCCCAGCGGTGGGTCGCCGCCAGCCCGCCGCCCGCCACGCCGAGCACGACCAGTACCGCCAGCCAGCGTGCCCGGCGACTCACGGCCCGCTCACTTCCGGCATCGTCGCCGGTGAGGCGACCAGTCGCACCGGGTCCTTCCTCACGGCCAACGGGGCGCGGTTGCGCGGGGCGAGTTCGCGCGATTCGTGGCAGCCGATGCAGCCCCGCGACTCATTGGGGCGCACCCACAATGCGGCCGTGGTCTTCACCAGCGAGTGCCCCGTCGCGTCGCGGAGTTCGAGGGAGATTGGCGTGTCCGCGGGAACCTCCACATAAAAGGAACCGTCGCGCTCGACGGGCGCGGTGCCGAGCAGCCGGCCGTCGGTGGCGGTACGCACCAAGACGGTGGTCACGCGCGGCGGCGTCTCGCCCCCGAGGCCGGGCAAGTCAGAGTCATAGACATTGAGGCACAGGATCCGGCCGACTGTCTTCTTGGCATCGACGACGCTGGTCAGGCGCCGCGGTGTGTTGTCGTTCGCGACGGCCGGTTCCAGGGCGTGCCACGCCGGGTCGTCCACCAGCGTCCGGCGCGGGAGGCCGGTCTGCGGATCCAGCGCGAGCAAGCGCCAAGGGCGCCCCGACGTCGAGTCGCGGACGCTCACCAGCAGATCGCCGCGTTGTTCTGCGATGGCTGCAACGACCTCGCCCGCCGGCGTCTTCACTGCGGCATAAGTGCCGAGCGGTCGTCTCCCCATCACTGAGGCCAGCGCCGGCTCTTGCGCGTCGCCGGTTAGGAAGTAGTAGCCACCGTCCGCGGTTTCAACGGGGCGACGCGCGAGCACGGGATGGTCTAACGCGCCGTAGAAGAGTTCTTGCCCGGCGCCGTCCGGGCGCACGGTCATCAGCACCGCGTTGCCGTGCTGGCAGGCGGCGCGGGCCAGCGCCCGATGGACATACAGCGCCCGTCCGTCGGCAAGTACCGCGGCGGGACCGTCCATCGCGGCGCCGAAAGTGACTTGCTCGGTGGCTCCGGTCTCGGTATTGAGAGCGAAGAGGTTCCAAACATTCTGGCTCGCCTCGGCGCGCCGGCTGAAGAGCACGCGGCCGTCCGGCAGGAAGACCGGGGCGGTGCAGGTCCATTCGTTGGGCGACAGACGGCGCGGGCGTCCGCCGGCGAGCGGCACTTCCCAGATGCCTTGCGGTCCGTTCTGTTCGCGTCCCGCAAAGACCACGCGGGCACCATCGTCCGAGACGCCGGCGCCACCGGCGGCGGCCAACCCGACAGACAGCACCCGGACGCTCCCCCGGCCATCGGACGGGACGGCCGCGACGGCACTCCCGGGCGGATATTCCCAGGGCAGCGTGTCGAGGGCTGCCGCGGCGGGAATGCGCGTGAAGACGACTTGGGGCGTCAGCCGCTGACGCTGCGTAGCGGCGTTAAGTAGCATGGCCACTCCGGGCACGGCGACCACCACCAGCACTGCGACGGTCCGTTGCGCGCGCTTACGCACCGGGTTCCTCCACCACCAGCACTCGGTCGGCCTTCACGGCGCGGAGTGTCTGCACGCGACCGGACGGCCAGCGAATCTCGATCTCGTCGGCCTGGGTCGCGGCGCCTAACCCGAAGTGTAGGCGCGGATCGTTTTGCGACAGGTAGCCGCTGGCGCTGCGTTTTTCCGTCACTAGGGTGCGGTCGCCAATGCGCACCCGCACCCGCGCTCCGACGCCGTCGGCGTTGCTCTGGTGGCCGCGCAGCCGCAGCGCCAACCAGTGATTGCGCTGACCGACCTCATTGCGCAGCACCACTGCCGGGCTGGTGAGGTTGAGGACGACGAAGTCGAGGTCGCCGTCGTTATCGAGGTCGCCGGCGCACGCGCCGCGCCCCATCAGGGCGCGTGCAAAATACGGGCCGGCGTCGCGCGAGATGTCTTGAAACTTACCGTCGCCCAGATTCTCGAAGAGCTGGTCTTCCTGGCCGAAGAGCCGCGAGAGGTCGCCGTTCGCCTTGAAGAGGTCGAGGTCGCCGTCGTTGTCGAAGTCGAAGAAGAAGGCGCCCCACCCGACATACTGCGCGCTGGGGGCCCCGAGCCCGGCGGCCATTACGCGGTCAGCGAATCGCAGGCCGCCCGCGTTGGCAAAGAGGGAACCGAACGAATTGTCCGAGACATACAGATCGAGGCGGCCATCGCCGTCGTAGTCGCCGAAGTCCGCCGCCATACTGCCGGTCGAATCGCCGAGGTGGTTCATCGCCACCTGCGCCGTCAGGCCCGCTTCCCGGAACTGCTTGCCGCCCTCGTTGATGAAGAGGAAGTTGGGCATCTTGTCGTTGGCGACATACAAGTCGTCGAAGCCGTCGTCGTTGATGTCGACGGCGACCAGGCCCATCGTGCGGCCGTCGAAATGCGCCAGGCCGACGCGCTCGGTCACATCCTCGAAGCGCCCGTCGCCCAGGTTGCGGTAGAGCGTGTCGCGCTGGCCGGCGTAGGACTGCGGGCCGGGGAAGCCGTCCGGCGCGTAGAAGGCGCGAACTTTCGGGTCGAACGCGATGTAATTGCCGACATAGAGGTCGAGCCGGCCGTCGCGGTCATAGTCGAACCAGGTGGCGCCGACGCTGCAGTGCGGGTCGCCGACGCCCGCCGCAGCGGTGACATCCGTGAAAGTCCCATTGCGGTTGTTGTGATAGAGGAGGTTGGGGCCGTAGTTGGTGACATACACATCGGGGTAGCCGTCGTTGTCGTAGTCGCCGACCGCCACGCCCATCCCGAAGCCGCGGCCGGGCACGCCGGCGCGCCGCGTCACATCCTCAAAAGTGCCGTCGCCGCGATTGCGATAGAGGCGGTTGGTCGGAAGCGTGCGCGGCGGGTCGCCGGCACAGAGCGCGCTGTCCCAGGCGCCGGTGACGAAATAGACATCGAGCCAGCCATCCTGGTCGTAGTCGAGGACGGCGACACCGCCGCCCGAGCCCTTCACCAGATTGTCGAACTTTCCATCGCCGATCGAGTGGACGAAATCAATGCCGCTGGCAGAGGTGATGTCGGTGAAAGTCCCTTCCGCGACGGGCGCCGCCACGCGTCCGGGAGCCGGTGGGGCGGGTGATGTTCGCGTGCAGCCGACCGCGAGCCCCAGGAGACCGGCAAGCGCCAGCGTGTGTGCCACACGCCACGCAAAATGGGGAACTGAACGCCCCCGCAATGGATGCTCGACGATCCCCAAAGAGTCCATCCCTCTCCCGTTCATTCTGGCTCCGAAGCGCCGACGGAAAGGCGGAGCTACCCGCCCCGAAACCCGCCGTAGTAAAGGGCCCCAGCCACCTGACAAGAGTAGTGTACCCTTTACTATGCTACTAAAGACCGCTGCTTCGGCGCCCGGGTTCCCTCGCCGCCTGGGGCCCTCGGTATGATGGGGATATGGTGCTTCAGCCGAAATCGGTGACGCCTGCGCTTGCCGGCGCCATCTGCCGTCCTCCGACGGCGCCTTTGGTGGATTGAGGATGGCGGCGATCATCCTGGCGGGCGGTCGCAGCGCCCGTCTCGGTCAGCCCAAGACACTGGTCGTGGTCGGCGGCGTCCCGCTGTTGCAGCGGGTGGTCGAGGTGGTGGCTTCCGTTTCAGCCCCTGTTTTCTTGGTGACACGCCCCGATGTGCCGCTGCCGCCGCTGCGACAGGTCACGGTGGTCTACGACGAAGCCGAACTCCAGGGTCCCCTGGTCGGGCTCTGGACCGGGTTGCGACACTCTCCAGATGCAGCAAATCTGGTGGTGGCGGGCGACCATTCGGACTTGCAGCCGGCGCTGCTGCAAGCGCTGCTCGATCGACTGCCCGGCGCGCTGGCCGCGGTGCCGCGTCTGGACGGCGAACCGCAGCCCCTGTGCGCGGCCTATGACGGCGGCGCCGTCGAGCCGGCGGGGCGTCTCATCAGCGAAGGGGTGACGGGCGTGCGCGCCTTGCTCCGAGAGATCCGGGTCAACTGGCTCGACGCGGAAGCGTTGCGCCGGTTCGATCCGGCGCTGCGGTCGTTCGCCGATATTGACGACCCGGCGGACTTACCGACTGGTCAGGCGCGTTCCGCCGCCAGCGACTGACGCCAGGGCGCGCTCAGCCGGGCGCTGCGCTCCGGTTCCACGGGTTGGGGAAAATGGGGCCAGCGCAGGGAGTCGTAGCGGGCACAGGGTGTGACCGCCTGGTAGGGGACTCCGGGGCGGCCACCCACCCGGTCAAATAAAACAGAGGTGGGCCGCCCGATCTCCTGCTCCGAGAGCCCGCATCGGAAAAACCACAGCGTTGAGTCCGCCGGCAGCGTGCCCCAGTCTGCCAGGTGCCGGCAATACAGGCAGGGCGGGACTTGGTCGGTCCAGGTCTTCCGTTCGTTCATCGCGGACCTCCAAATTGCGGACACATCCACCTGGTCATTATATCAGACCAGAATGTCCGATATCAGAGTCTTGGTGTGGCTGAACTGCGGCCAGAGCGGGCGGCGGGCTGCGTCGTGGCGCCGGATTCGTATGTGAGCAGCCGGCCATGGTCGAGGTGGACCGTGCGGTCGCCGCGGAGCCGCCGGAGACGAGGACGCAAGGAGGTGCCCACGGCGCGGCCCGAACGGGTGTTGACAACCTTGCAGGAGACGGTAAAGTGCTTGTGAAAAATAGTACAAAGTCTGATAATCCCCCGCTGAACCTAGCGGCGAATCGAGAAACCGATGAATCGGCGGCCACCTGAAGGCGAGAGAAAGTCCGAGGAAAGCAGACTCGGAACTCGGGCCACTGCGCGGTCGGGGGCTGCGCAAAGGAGGATCGAATGAGCGCCATCAGCGACCGCGCACCGCGTTGGTCGTTGTGTTTGCAGACGCTGTTGGTCGCCGGTGTGTTGGTCGGGTTGGTGTTGCCGGTGAGTGCCGCCCCCGTCGGCGATCCCCCCCCTCCGACGGCGCCGGTCCAGGAGCAACTGGATTGGTTCCGCGCCAAGATCAAGGAACTCGAAGACTTGGCGAAGGCGCAGGCGGCCAAGAAGTCCCCACGGGGGAATGAGAAGGTCAAGGTCTCCGGCTATGTGCAGGCCCAGGTCGCCAGCGACCAAGCCGCCTCACCCCAGACCGACTTCCGCATCCGGCGCAGCCGCATCAAGCTGGCCGGTCCGATCTCGCCGAACGCGGCCTTCGCCATTCAGTTGGACGCGTCGTCGACCGTCACACTGAAGGACGCGTACATCGATCTCATTCCGAGCGGCGCCGGCTGGCGGTTGCGCATCGGGCAAGACCTCATCCCGTTTGAATATGAAGTGCTCGAGTCCGACGCCACCCGCCTCGAGCCGGAGCGCACGCAAATGGCAGGCGTCTTCTTCCCCAGCGAGCGCGACATCGGCGCCTGGGTGCAGTTCAGCAACCCGCACGGCATGACGGTGGATGCCGGCGTGATGAACGGTAACGGCCCGAACAATAAGGACAACAACGACAACAAGACCGTCCTCGCGCGCGTCCGCGTGCCCCTGGGCGGCAAACTGCGTGACCCCGGCCACGAGGCGAACTCCGTCTATGTCGCGGTGCTGAGCGGCGACTTCACCAAGGACTCCACGACCGCCAGCCGCGAAGCGATCGGCGTCGGCATCAGTTACCTGATCGGTCGCCTGCTCTTGCAGGGCGAGTTCCTGTCGGGCGACGAGGCCGGCAAGGATGTCACCGGCTGGTATGCCCATGTCGCCCTGCCGCTGCAGCGCACGGAGGAAACCCTCTTCTTCCGCATCGAGGCCTATGACGAAGACACCGACACGCCCGATACGACTTACCGCGGCCTCGTTATCGGCATTCAGCACGATGTGGACGGCAACACCCGCATCGTCCTGGCGCACGAATTCCGCGACCCCGACGCCGGGTTCAGCGGCTTCGGCAAACTCGACGGCGATGCCACCACCCTGCGCGTGCAGGTGAAGTTCTGATGGAGCACCCCGGCGCCGACTCCCGGATTGCCCACCGTGTCCGGTGGCGCCCTTTCCGTCCTCGGGGAGGTGGCCGCACCGAGGCCATCCCTGACTCGGCCACCTCCCTTCCTCTTTATGCAGTGCCGCGATGTCTGACACTGCTGGTCGGCGTTGCCGCCGCGCTGGCGCTAGTCCCGCGGTCGGCCATGGCCACGCCCTCCGGATTGAACAACATCCCGACCGCCGATGTGGCGCCGCCGGGAGCGCTGGTGCTCCAGGCCTTTGCCAATCTCGGCGACGGCCAGACCGAAGTGCTGGCCGCCGGTTTCAAGTACGGCCTGTTTCCCGGCTTGGAGATTGGAGTTGACGACCGGCTGCACGCCTGGGGAACCGGGGCGGGTGTCACAGGCGCCGGCGGCGCGCCGGCCGGCCCAGCGGTCCTCCAGTTGAAATACCGGCTGTCTGTTCCCGGCCCGGTCGCAGTTGCAGTTGGCGCGGCGAATCTCTCGGCAGATACGGAATCGGCCGGAAACCCGGTGCCGTATGGGGTCGTGACCTACGCCGCGCCGGGCGCGCTGCGTTTGCACGGTGGCTACGAGGCGCAAGCGGGTAGCCCCGGCTGGTTTGCCGGGGCGGACTACTCGATCGGCCGGCTAACGGTCAGGGCCGATTGGACTCAGACTGCCAACCAGCAGGAGTCGGTGTCCAGTCTGGGTGGGATTCTCACCCTGAACCCGCACTGGCTGGTGGAGGGATGGGCGTCATGGCCAACAGCGGCCGACACCAACTCGACCCTGACGCTGAAACTTGACTGGGTGGTCGCCCGGTAGGGGGGCTTGCCCGGTCCCGCAACGAAGGTATAATAGGAGTAGAGTATAATGAACTCTGAAATAGGACTGAAGCGGTTGGTGCGAACCGACCCGAGAGAGGAGCGACCGTGAGTGCGGTTACGCACGATAAGAAAGGCATCCCCGTCACGCGGCGCAAGTTCCTGGAAATGGGGGTCGCGGGCACGGCGACGACGCTCGCCGTCGCCACGGGGCGCCGCGCGCAAGCGTCCACCGGCACGAAGACCGCGGTGCGCTGGGGGATGGTGATTGACCTGCGGAAGTGCATCGGCTGCCGCGCGTGCGTCGTCGCGTGCAAAGTGGAGAACCACACGCCGCCCGGCGTCGCGTACTCCGTCGTTCTGGAAGAGGAGACGGGCGACTATCCGGATGTCAGCCGGCACTTTCTCTTCCGCCCCTGCATGCAATGCGCGCAGTCGTCGTGCACGAAGGTCTGTCCGACCGGGGCGACCTATCACCGCGCCGACGGCATCGTCGAGATTGACTACGACCGCTGCATCGGCTGCCGCTACTGCATCGAGGCCTGCCCCTACGGCGCGCGCTCATTCGATTACGGCGAGAACTACAACGAGACGCCGACGCCGTACGAAGAGCAACCGTCGCCGGAGTACGGGGAAAACCGGAAGCGGCGCCGCAAGCGGTCGCCGATCGGCAATGTCCGCAAGTGCACCTTCTGTGTCCACCGGCTGACCAAGAACCTGCCGCCGGCCTGCGCGGCCACCTGCATCGGCCACGCCATTCACTTCGGGAATCTGAACGACCCCGAGGCCAGGTGCGTCGTTCACGGCGAGAAGTTGCAGGAACTGCTCGCCGCCCGTTCCCACATGCGGCTCAAGGAAGAGTTGGGCAACGAGCCGTCCGTGTACTACTTGACCTAGGAGACTGCGATGACGACCTCAAACGGTGCGAAGACTCCCGGGCTGCGGACGGTGGGTTATCTCGTGTTGCTGGTTGTGACCGTCCTCGGATTCTGGGCGATGGGGCGGGTTTTGATTGAGGGGCATGGGGGATCGAACACGACCCAAATTGTGCCGTGGGGCCTCTGGGTCGCGTTCTACATCTTCTTCCTCGGACTGTCGGCCGGGTCTTTCTTGCTCTCGACCTTGGTCTATGTCTTCGGGATGAAGCGCTTCGAGCCGATCGGGCCGCTGGCCCTGGTGCAGGCGCTCGGGTGCCTACTGTTAGGCGGGGCGCTGATATTCCTCGACCTTGGGCATCCGGAGCGGATGTACAAGATCCTGTTCAACCTGAACCCGACTTCGGCGATGGCGTGGATGGGGCTGTTCTACAACTTCTACATCATTATCGTGGTCGTGGAATTGTACTACGCGCTGCGACCGCAGTTTGTGGCCCGGTCGCGCGGCGGCGGGCGCGGCGCGGGCTGGGCACGGTTCTGGACCTTCGGCTATGACGATGTCAGCCCCGCGGCGCTGGCCGGAGACCGCGCGCGGCTAAAGCGGCTGGGCATCCTCGGCATCCCCATCGCCGTCATCGTGCACGGGGGTGTCGGCACCATTTTCGCCGTCGCCAAGGCGGAACCGAACTGGTTCGGGGGTTTGTTCCCGATCCTGTTCCTCGTCTCCGCGCTGGCGTCGGGCGGCGCGCTGCTGACCTTCTTGACGGCCTTTTGGTATCGGGGGCCGCGCGCGGAGCACCAGGCGCTGGTGAAGTCCTTGGCCGGTCTGACGATCGGCATCCTCGCCTTCGACCTGCTGCTCCTGCTCTCGGACATGCTCACCGCGCTGTATGGTGGCATCCCGTATCAGGTCAACGCTTGGCGGCTCGTCTTCTTCGGCCCCTTCTGGTGGGTGTTCTGGTTCATCCAACTGGGCCTGGGCGCGGTGGTTCCCATCCTCATCGTCGCCGGGCGCGGGACGCGGGAACGGACTCGGTGGCTCGGCCTCGCCGGTTTCTTCATCATCATCGGCATGGTCGGCGCGCGGCTGAACATCGTCATCCCGGCGCAAATCGGGCCCGACTTCCCAGGGCTGGTGAACGCCTACCACCATCCGCGTTTCGCCTACGGCTATTTCCCGAGTAGCGAGGAATGGCTCGTCGCGCTGGGCATCACCGCCATCGCCGTGTGGCTCTTCATCGCGGCGCGCCGTTGGCTCCCGCTGGAGCCGGAGAGCCCGGCACTCGCCATGCAAGGAGGGATCCCCCGATGACACACCGCAGCGGGCACAATCGGTCCAGCAAGAAGGAACAGCGCGAGCGCCTGCAGCAGTCGCGCCGGGAGTTTTTGGAGAAGAGCGCGCTGCTAGGTGGCGCCGCGCTGTTGTCCACGGGGGTCCTCGGCGCGGCGTCGCGGGTGGTGAAAGCGAAACAACGCGCCGACCTCGACCGCGGCGAGCACGACTACCACCACAACGACCCGGAGAACATGATTTTCACGGTGTGTCTGGGCTGCAACACCGGCTGCCCGACCAAGGTGAAGATTCAAGACGGCGCCATCATCAAGATCGACGGCAGCCCCTACACGCCGTGGACGCGCGTGCCGCACCTCCCGTACGCGACTCCGATTACGGAGGCCGCGCACATCGAAGGGTCCATCTGCCCCAAGGGGCAGGCGGGCATGATGACCATCTACGATCCGCACCGGATCAGCAAAGTGCTAAAGCGGGACGGCCCGCGCGGGGCGATGCGCTGGAAGACGATGGACTTCCGGGAGGCGGTCAAGGAAATTGTCGCCGGCGGCAAGCTCTTCGCGCAGGTCAAGGGCGAAGAGAACCGCGAAGTCACCGGCCTGAAGGCCCTGTGGGCGCTGCGCGACTCGAAACTCGCCGGCGACATGGGCAAGGCGGTGGACGATATCTGGGCCGCGAAAGAACCCGCTGACAAGCAGGCGAAAGTGGCGGAGTTCAAGTCGAAATTCCGCGACCACCTCGATCTGCTCATTGACCCCGACCATCCGGACTTCGGCCCGAAGAACAACCAGTTCCTCTGGATTCACGGACGGCTGAAGGACGGGCGCAAGCAGTTCTTCGAGCGGTTCGTCAAGGACGGCATGGGGTCCGTGAACTTCCACGGCCACACGACCGTCTGTCAGGGCTCGCTGTACTTCACCGGCAAGGCGATGTCGGAGCAGTACGGCTTTGACGAAAAGAAAGAGAAGGCCGACTGGTTCGGCGGTGAGAAGTTCTTCTGGCAGGCCGACCAGAGCGGCGCCGAGTTCATCCTCTTCGTCGGGTGCTCGCCGTTCGAGGCGAACTACCCGCCACTGCGGACGCCGAATATCACGGAGGGGATGGAGAGCGGCCGGCTGAAGTTCGCCGTTGCCGACCCGCGGTTCTCCAAGACGGCCGCCAAAGCGTGGAAGTGGCTACCGGTGAAGCCGGGCACGGAAGCCGCGCTGGCGCTCGGCATCATGCGGTGGATGTTCGACCACGAGCGCTTCGACGCACGCTACCTCGCCAATGCCAATAAGGCGGCAGCGACCGCAGACAACGAACCCACGTGGTCCAACGCCTGCTGGCTGGTGAAGTTGGAAGACGGCAAGCCCGCGGAATTCCTCCGCGCCTCCGACCTCGGCCGGGCGAAGGAGCAGCGCACCGCCACCGTCAAGGACGAAACGGTGACCTATGAATTCGACCCGTTCGTCGTCTCAACGGGCGGGCGGCCGGCGACCTTCGACCCGAACGACGAAGCCGCCGCGGTGGAAGGGGACTTGTTCGTGATCACCGAGTTCGCCGGCCACCCGGTGAAGTCGGCGCTGCAACTCCTGCGCGAGGAAGCGGGGAAGCACTCCGTCGCGGAGTGGGCCGCCCTTTGTGACTGCCCCGCGGACGATGTCATGGCCGTCGCGCAGGAACTGACCAGCCACGGCAAACGGGGCGTCTGCGACATCCACCGCGGCGTCTCGCAACACACGAACGGCTTTTACAACTGCTTCGCCTTCAACTCGATCAATCTGCTCCTCGGCAACTACGACTGGCGCGGCGGGTATTCGAAGGCGGCCGCCTACGACATGACGGGCGAGAAGGCCAAAGGTCCCTTCGACTTCAAGAATGGGATGCACCCGAAGCGGGCGAAGCCCTTCGGGATCGGGCTGCTGCGCGAGCGCAAGTATCAGGACAGCACGCTCTTCGACGGGAAATACCCGGCGAAGCGCCCCTGGTTCCCGATGGCCACCGACCTCTATCAGGAACTGCTGCCATCGGTCGGCGACGCCTACCCGTATCCGATCAAGGCGCTGCTCCTCTATATGGGGACGCCCGGCTACGCGCTGCCGGCGGGCAACACGCAGATCGCGGTGCTTGCCGATGTCGAGAAACTCCCGCTGTTTATCGCCACGGACATCACCATCGGCGAATCCTCTATGTTCGCTGATTACATCTTCCCCGACCTCTCCTTCTACGAGCGCTGGGAGTTCCACGACTCGCACCCCAACAACATCTGGAAAGTGCGGGGTGTGCGCCAGCCCGCGATCGCGCCGCTCACCGACACGGTGACGGTCTTCGGCGAAGAGGTGCCGCTTTGCATCGAGACCTTCATGCTGGCGGTCGCCGAAGAGATGGGTCTCCCCGGCTACGGACGGAATGGGTTCGGCGACGGGCTCGACTTCAAGCGGCCCGACGATATGTACCTGCGCATGGCTGCCGACCTCGCCTTCGGCGAGAAGGAAGACGGCAGCGACACCGTGGCGGACGCCTCGGACGAGGAAGTGGCCATCTTCAACCAGGCCCGCCTGCACCTGCCGAAGAGCGTCTTTGATGCGCAGCGATGGCAAGCCATCGTCGGCCCGCACTGGCGGCGCACGGTGACCGTGCTCAACCGCGGCGGGCGCTTCCAGGACTACGAGAAGGCCTTCGACGGCGAGCGCGTCAAGAACAAGTACGGGAAACTCATCAACCTGTACAGCGAGAAGGCCTACAAGGTGAAGGACTCGATGACCGGCAAGCACTGGTATGGGCTGGCCACCTTCCTGCCCATCGCTGACAGTCTCGGGCGGCCGCTCACGGAGGGCGATGACACCTTGCACCTCATCACCCACCGCGAAATCTTCCACACCAAGAGCCGCACGCCCGGCAACCCGTTCCTGCGCGAACTCTTCCCGGAGAATGCGATCCTGATCAACGCCCGCGACGCACAGCGCCTCGGGCTGAAGTCGGGCGATTTCGTGCGCGTGACTTCTGACTCGAACCCCGACGGCGTCTGGGAACTGCCCAACTTCGGCCAGAAGCCGATGGTCGGCCGCATCCAGGTGATTCAGGGCATTCGCCCCGGGGTCATCTCCTTCTCGCTCGGCCACGGGCACTGGGCCTATGGGTCATCCGATGTGTGGATTGACGGGCAGCTAGTGCGCGGCGACCCGCGCCGCGGCCGGGGCGTGCACGCCAATGCCGCGATGATGGTGGATCCGCATCTCGGCAACATCTGCTTGCAAGACTTGGTGGGCGGCAGCGTCTCCTTTTATGACTCGCCGGTGCGTCTTCGCAAGGAGGCGGCGCCGCGGGACAACGGGGTCCTTCACGCGGTGCGCAACGGCGCCGGCGTCGAAGAACGCCTTAGTGACTTAATCGCAGTCTGAGCAGCAGGGGCGCCCCGCACCTCGGCACCGCGGGGCGCCCCTGTTCTGCACAGGCATTACCGCCGCGCGCGGCGAACTGCGATGCACTTCACTGATTCCCGGGAGGGATTGACCGATGGCCGACCGATTGCCGGATGTCGTGGAAGCATTCCGGACGCAGCACCCGAAAGTCTGGGAGGCGTATGAACGCATGGGCGCCGCGGCTGCGGAAGCCGGTCCGCTGGACGAGAAGACGGTGCGGCTGTGCAAGCTGGCGCTGGCCATCGGACTCGGTTCGGAAGGCGCCGTTCACTCGCACGCGCGGCGCGCGCTGCGCGCGGGATTGAGCAAAGAAGAAGTGGAACAGGTCGCCATCCTCGCCGTCACGACTATCGGCTGGCCGCGTTTCATGCAGGCCCATAGTTGGATTCGGGATGTGACGAGCGGGAAACGACCGGCCTAGTTGCCGCTCGCGGGGCGTTGAGCCCGGGCCGGGTGGCGCGGGCTGCCGGCCGTTTCCGACGGCATGGCGCCGTCGAACGCTTGCTCTTCCCGGGCCCATGACGCGTAGCGCTCCCAGGTGGCGCGGGCATCCGCTTCGGCCAACTGCAGTAACTCCCGGGCATGTGCCGGATCACGCTCCATCAATGCGGCATAGCGTGCTTCGCGGCAGATGTAGTCGGCAAAGGGCAGCGTGGGCGGCCGGCTGTCCAGCGCGAACCGATGCCCCGGCGCGGCCGCCGGGTTGAATCGGAACAGCGGCCAGTAGCCGGACGCCACCGCCGCCGCCTGCTGCTGCAGCCCGAAGCGGAGATCGAACCCGTGGGCGATGCAGTGGCAGTAGGCCAGGATGAGTGACGGCCCGGGATAGGCCTCGGCCTCGGCGAAGGCCCTGACGGTCTGCGTGTCATTCGCGCCCATGGCGACGCGCGCGACATAGACCGTCCGATACAAGAGGGCGATCGCCGCCAGGTCTTTCTTCGGGAGCGCCTTGCCGTCGGCGGCGAATTTCGCCACTGCCCCGCGCGGCGTCGCCTTCGACATCTGGCCGCCGGTGTTCGAGTACACCTCGGTGTCAAGGACGAGGACATTCACATCGGCGCCTGACGCCAAGACATGATCGAGACCGCCGAAGCCGATGTCGAAGGCCCACCCGTCGCCGCCGACGATCCAGACACTTTTCCGCACCAGGTAGTCGGCCAGCGACATCAGGCGGCGGGCTGGCGGCGTTTGCCACGACTCCAGCCGGCGCTTGAGTTGGGCAACTCGGTCGCGCTGGGCGTGCAGGTCGGCTTCTGTGCGCTGGGGCGAGTTCAAAATCGCATCAGCCAAGTCGTCACCGACGGCATTCCGCAGCGACCCGAGGAGGGCGCGGGCCTCTCGGGAGAATGAGTCTAGCGCCAGCCGGAAGCCGTAGCCGAACTCCGCGTTGTCTTCGAACAGCGAGTTGCACCAGGCGGGCCCGCGGCCGTCGCGGTTTGTGGTCCACGGAGTCGTCGGCAGGTTGCCGGAGAAAATCGACGAGCACCCGGTGGCGTTCGCAATCAGCGCCCGGTCGCCGAAGAGTTGGCTGAGCAATTTGAGATATGGCGTCTCGCCGCAGCCGGCGCAGGCGCCGGAGTATTCGAAGAGGGGCTGCGCCAACTGGCTGCCGCGGACGGTGTCGAGGCGCACCTGGGTGCGGTCCGCTTCCGGCAGGCCGAGGAAAAACGCATAGTTCCGCCGCTCCGCATCGCGCAGCGGCGCTTGGGGCCGCATCGCCAGCGCCGGTTCGCTGTCGCCGGCGATGACGGGGGGACAGACCTCGTCACACAGTGCGCAGCCCGTGCAGTCTTCCGGCGCCACTTGCACGCGGTAGTGCCGACCGGCGAATTCCGTCCCCCGGCAGGCCACTACCTCGAACGACGCCGGCGCGTCGTCTAGGGCCTCCTGGTCGAGGACTTTCGTTCGGATGGCGGCGTGCGGACAGACGAGGGCACACTTGCCGCACTGAATGCAGGTCGCGGCGTGCCAGACCGGAATGGCAGACGCCAGGTTGCGCTTCTCCCACTGCGTGGTGCCGACGGGGAAGCGTCCGTCGGGAGGCAGCGCGCTCACCGGCAGGGCGTCGCCGCGACCGGCCAGCATAGCGGCGGTCACGCGCTGGACGAACTCCGGCGCCTCTGACGGCACGACGGGCGGGAGCGCGATGGCACTGCTCGCCCGCGGCGGCACCGGCACTGCGACGAGGTGCTCGAGTACCGCATCCACCGCGGTGCAGTTGCGTTTCACCAGATCGCGGCACCGGTCACCGTAGCTCTCCGCGATCGCGCGCTTGATCGCCGCCAGGGCGCGGTTTGTCGGCAGGAAGGGTGTCAGAGCGAAGAACGCGGTTTGCAAAATGGTGTTGATGTAGCCGCCGAGGCCGGCGGCGCGTGCCAGCGCGCCGGCGTCAATCGCCCAGAGTCGCAGCCCCTTGGCGATAATCTCTTCCTGCACCGGGCGCGGGAGATGGTCCCAGGTCCCCTCACGCCCGTACGGTGAATTGAGGAGCAGGTCGGCATGGTCGGCGGCGACTCGCACGACATCGTGCCGCTCCACAAACTGCCATTGGTGACAAGCGACGAACTGGGCCTGCCGGATGAGGAACGGCGCTTCGATGGGCTCGGGGGCGATGCGCACATGTGAGACGGTCAGCGTGCCGGACTTCCGAGAGTCATAGACGGAAAACCCCTGCGCGTACTGGTCGGTCTCTTCGCCGATGATTTTCACCGTGCTCTTGGAGGCGCTGACGGTGCCGTCGGACCCGAGGCCGAAGAAGACGGCCCGGAAGACCGTGTCGGGCTCCGCATCGAACCGCGGGTCGGTGGGCACGCTCCGCCCGGTCACATCGTCGGAGATGCCGACGGTGAACTGGCGGCGCGGCGTTTCCCGCGCCAGTTCGTCGAAGACGCCTTTGAGCATGCCGGGCGTCAACTCCTTCGAGCCGAGGCCGTAGCGGCCGCCGACGACGCAGGGTGGGCGCTCACTGCCGTCCGCCGGGAACCAACGCCGCTCCGCCAGCGCCGCGGTCACATCGAGATAGAGCGGTTCCCCGAGCGCGCCGGGCTCCTTGGTCCGATCGAGAACGGCCACCTTGGTGACGGTCGGCGGCAGCGCGCCGCGGAATGCGACGGCGTCGAAGGGCCGGAAGAGACGCACTTCCACGACGCCCACGGGCTCACCGGCTTCGAGCAGACGCTCGACGGTCTTTCGCGCCGTCACCCCCGCGGACCCCATCACCACCAGCACGCGGTCGGCGTCGGGCGCGCCCCAGTACTCGAAGAGGTGATATTGCCTCCCGCTCAGGCGCCCCCAGTCATCCATGACGGCCTGGACGGTGGCGGCGCAGTCGTCGTAAAAGGGGTTGGATGCCTCGCGGGATTGGAAGAAGACATCGGGGTTCTGGGCTGTGCCGGCCAAGACCGGACGGTCCGGTGTCAGCCCGCGGGCGCGGTGCGCCCGCACGAGCGACTCCGGCACCATCGCACGCAGGTGCTGCTCGGTCGCGACTTCGATCTGCGTCAGTTCGTGCGAGGTGCGAAATCCGTCAAAGAAGTGCAGGAAGGGGAGGCGCGTGCGGAGCGATGCGGCATGCGCGACCAGCGCCAGGTCCATCGCCTCCTGCACGCCGTTGGATGCCAGCAACGCGAACCCGGTGGCGCGGGCCGCCATGACATCACTGTGATCGCCGAAGATGGAGAGCGCGTGCGTGGCGAGGGCGCGCGAGGCCACATGGATGACCGTCGGGGAGAGTTCGCCGGCGATTTTGTACATATTGGGGATCATTAGGAGCAGTCCTTGCGACGAGGTGAAGGTCGTCGCCAGGGCGCCCATCGTCACGGCGCCGTGCAGCGTGCCGGCCACGCCGGCCTCGCTTTGCAGTTCGACGACCGTGGGTACCGTGCCCCACAGATTCGGTCGGCGGCCGGCGGCCCAGGCGTCCGACAGTTCGCCCATCGGTGAGGAGGGGGTGATCGGGTAAATGGCGATGACCTCGCTGAGGCGGTACGCGATGTGTGCGGCCGCTTCGTTCCCGTCCAGCGTGTCGTATCCGCGGGGCATCAATTGGCCTCAATAGAGAGTATGCGCTCTTGAATTCTGACAAACAAGGCACGCCGGAGCGCCACGCGGAACGGCGGAGAGATCGCTAGCCGACCCGCTCGACGCGGCCAGTGTGCTGCCCGCAGTTGGGGCAGCGGAGCACCAGGAGTCCCCCGTAGGGGAAAGGGAGCCGGTGCACGACGAGGCGCGCGTTGTCGTTGGGGCAACGGAGTGGGGTGCCGATGCGCGCGCAACAGGCCATCAGGTCAACGAAGCGCTCCGACCAAGTGTCATCGTCATCAGTCGGCCCGTGGCCGGTGAAACTGCGCTGACACTGCGGGCCCGACACTCGCGAAGCCCGGAATTCATGAAGTCTTGCGTCGGCGAGGTCCGCGCATGGCAGCCGCAGTCGCCGCGAACAGGCGTGGCGCGGGCCGCCGGCAAGTAGTATAATATAATAGTCTTTTATCCTAAGACATGGAGGTCGGAGCGATGTTTGGACTGGGCTGGCCGGAACTGCTGGTCATCGGGGTGGCCGTGATGGTGCTGTTTGGCGCCAAGCGCTTGCCGGAGACGGCGCGCTCCCTCGGCAAGGGATTGCGGGAATTCAAGAACGCGGTGACCGGTGTCTCGGGGGATGAGCGCCGAACCGACGAAGCGGCGCACCGTGATCGCTGTGGGAAGTGCAGTGCCGTGGTAAGTGCGCATGCGACCTTCTGTGCACAATGCGGGACGAAGGTGGCCCAAACGGCGGGGACCGCCTCCCCGGCATAGGCACTCGGTAGAGGCTTCCACCCGCCCGGCGACGGCTTGCTCCGCGCGCGTGGGTGATGCCGCGAGCGCTTTCGGTTCGGCAGTTACTGGGATTCCCGTGACCGGTGCGAGGCCCGACTAGGGCTGTGCGGTTTCCTGATTCGACGATCCACTGTTCTCCGAGTTGCGGAAGAAAACTCCTTGCCGGACGGCTGATTGCAGGCCGGCCATGGTCGGGATCTAAGACCTCGCGCATCCCTCTCCCTGAAGAGGAGAGGGGACTACGAGCACCCTTTGGCGGAAGATGTTACTGGGACATCCCCGATTCCAAGATGGCGTTGAACACGAAGCGGAAGGTGCCGTGGGGCTGGGCGCGGTGTTGGACGCGGAAGCCGAAGAGGACGATGCGCCCCTTTCCGTATTGCACTTCGGCGACGGCGCACTTGCCTTTGATCAGGTCTTCGCCGCGGATCCAGCCGCTCAAGAGCAGCACCGTGTCCGAATAGTCGGCGACGGAGACGGTCGGGTAGCGGGCAGCGCGGGCCTTGGCCTCGTCGGCGGACATCCCCTGATATACCTGCGGGCCGATTTCGAAGGCGTGTGAGGCGGTGAAGTAGGCGGCGGTATTCGCTTCCATCCCGGAGCCGAGCGGGTGGTCGGTCTTCACGGCAATGCGCAAGATGGAACCGGGACAGAAAAATTTGTCGCTGCCGACGCCCTTGAGCACATCGCGCACCGGCACGCCGAACTGTTCGGTGGCGAGCGCGGTGGCGGCGTCCATCAGCACCAGCGTGCCGCCGTGTTCGGCGAACTCCTGCAGTCGCAGGACGCCGTCGGGGCCGATGCCGCCGGCATACGGGGCAGGGACGCTGGTGGCGGCGTGGCCATTGAGGATGGAATCGAGCGAGGCGGCGGGGAAGATGAGGCAGTCGTAGCGCGAGCGCAGGTCGCCGGCGCGCAGGTCGGCGTTGCGGACGACGGTGTAGGGGACTTCGTGCTGTTCGAGCACCCACCGCGTCCAGCCGGCGTCCATATTGGCGACCCAGGATTCGTACAGGCCGACGCGCGGCGCTGCTAGGCGAGTTTGCGGAAGGACCTTCGGCGTCTGACTGAGCGCTTGGAGTTTGGTGGGCAGGCGTTCGCTCAATGCGCGGGCGTGCGCAGCCAGCGCGGCAGCGCCGCGTTTGCCCGGCGTGATGATGGCGGCGCCGGCGGCCAAATCGCCTGCCGCCTGGCGCGCGACGCGCACTTCAAACCCTTCCTTCAGAAAACTCAGCAGCGCGGTGACATCGGCGTTCCGGGTATTCGGGCAAACGACCGCCGCGGCGGTGCTCGCGGTGAACGGCTCGTGCGGGTCGGTGATCGCAGTTAAGCGCTCGAGGTCGGCCGTGAAGGGCGAGACGACCGTGACGGTACGGACGCCCATCTGCAGAGGCAGCGTCCAACCGGCGATGTCGTAGGGCGGCTCGGGCGGGCCGCCGGGGTAGAGGGTGCGGTTGGGATACTCCTGGCGCTCCATCAAGTCTTTGAGGTGCGCCCGGAACGGCTGCGCGCAGAGGAGCACATAGGTTCCCGCGGGATAAGACACACCGTCCGCGGTGAAGGCGGCGCGGGCGCGGTGCACCTCGAGGCCCGACATATCCAGGATACGCAGCATCTGCGCGGCGACGCCGGGGTCGTGCTGGGCGGGCGGGACGATGTAGGCGAACGGCGGCTCGGTCTTACCCTTGTCGACGGCCTCCTTGCCGAGGGCCAACTGGTTCTGCAGGAACATCGTGTGATAGCGCGCGGCGAGACTGAACAGAGCGAAAGCGGCGGTCTCTTCGTAGTCCACAATGTCGCGCAGCCGCCACCAGCCGCCCGGCCACGGGTCGGGGAAGTTGACGCGCGGCGCGTAGGCGTCGAGGCCGCGGGGATAGCCGCGCAGGTCGCTGAAGCGCTGGAAAATCGGCGAGGCGATGTTGGCGGAGGCCGCTTCGGTGAGCACGCCGATGGAATTCATCCGCGACGCGGTGGTCAGCAGCGCGCCCTGCCACCAGACATCGTAAATGGCCTCGTAAATGACGCCCGTCTTGCCTTCCTGCGCGAGCGCGCTGGCCATATGCCCGCCGATGAGGAAGAGCGACTGGTCAATCAGTGGGTGCACATTCGGATTGATCGGGTCGTAGAACGGCGGCACGAACAGCCGGGCGCCGAGGTTGCCCATCTGGTGCACATCGTAGACGACGCTCGGATACCATTCCTTGTACAGGAACTTCGTGACCAGTTGCGTCTCGCGCTGCGTCAGCATGAACCAGTCGCGGTTGTCATCGTGGCCGGTGTAGGGGTGATAGAGCCAGGGCATCGGCGCCGCCTCGAAGGGCGTGCCGAGCGTACGCTCGTACCAATCCACCACCTTGTTGTTGCCGTCGGGATTGGAACTGGGCGCCAGCAAGATGATGCAGTGGTCGAGGATTTCGCGGGTGCGCTCGTCGTCGCCGGAGGCGAGCAGGTAGGCGAGTTCCATGGACATCTGGCTGGCGGCGACTTCCGACGAGTGCAGGCCGCAGTTCACATAGATGACGACTTTGTCGTCGGCGAGCAGGGCGGCTTCGTCGGCGGGGGAGGCGAGTCGGCGCGGGTCGGCGAGTTTGGCCTGCAGCGCGCGATAGCGGTCGAGATGGGCGAGGGTGTCGGGGGTGCTGATGAGGGCGACGATGAGCGGATTACCTTCGGTGGATCGGCCCAGTTCCTGCACGACCACCCGATCCGAGGCGGCGTCGAGGGCGTGGAAATACTGGAGAATCTGTTCCCAGCGCGCCAGTTTGAAATCGGCGCCGACGCGAAAACCGACCACCGACTCCGGGGTCGGGATCGTTTGCGCCGCCTCGGCGGCGCGGCCCGTCCGGGCGCCGAACAGTGTCACCGCGCCGCAGACCAGCGACAGCGCCGCGGCGCGTATCCGTCGGTGTGTCATCGCCCCCTCCCTGGAACCGCTTACGACTTCAACGCCGCCATGCGGCGGTCCATCTCTTCTTTCGAGACATCCTCGATGTGCGTCGCGATCCACCACTGGTTGCCGAACGAGTCCGTGACGCCGCCGCTGCGGTGGCCGTAGAACTCATCGGTGGGCTCGCGCAGGGAAGTGCCGCCGGCGGCAAGCGCCTTGCGATAGGTGGCGTCGACATCCGGGACCATCACATAGAGCATGGTGGGCATCGGCGGCTTTTCGGCGGGCGGCTCGCCCATCATCACGACGGAATCGCCGATACGCACTTCGGCGTGCATCACGCGGCCGTCGGGCGTCTTCATCGGCGCCTCGGTCACGACCGCGTCGAAAGTCTGCTGCAGGAATTCGACGAGTTTCGGCACGCTCGGAATCGTCAGGTATGGGGTCACCGAGTAGCGCGCGTTGGGCTGCTGGCGTTCCGACATCAGTGAGTCCTCCCGGAGTGGCTTGTTCGGCGGCGGCTGCTTCCGTCCCTGCCCGCCGCTGGCCAGCCCGCATCCCCCTCACCCGCCCTTCGCTTTGCTCAGGGCATCCTCCTTCGCCCCACACGACGGGGCTACGGACGACAAGCCCTCTCCCGTTTGGGAGAGGGACAGCGCAGCAACCATGTCTTGCGGCAAGGATTGCGCGGCAGTCCTGGCGAAGGGAATTCTATGCTCGACGACACGCCGGCCCTCGACCTTGGCGCCTCGCCTGCGACTTTCCAGCGGCTCTACCGTCACATCCATCGTGCTCGGGCCAAGGTGCTCGACGCCTGCGAACAACTGCCCGACGGCGCGTTCACGAAGGAGCAGGGGCTCGGCTATTCTTCGATGCGCAATATCTTCGTCCACTGTATCGATTGCGAGCAGGGGTGGGTCGGGTTTGTGGCGCAGCAGGAGGGCCTCGTCACGCGGGAACGAGCCGAGGCGACGGGGCAGAAATACGACGAATACGACCTCTATCCCGATGTGCCGACGGTGCGCGCGTTCGCGGCCAAGGTCGAGGCGGGCATTATGGCGTTCCTCGACGGCTTGCAGCCCGAAGGGCTGGCGCGGACGCGGCGGCACACCTGGTCGAACGACCCCGCCAAAGCGGTCGTGCGCCGCACCGACCAGATCCTGATGCATGTGGCGCTGCACGACACGCACCACCGCGGGCAACTCTGCGCGCTGCTGCGCTTGAGCGGCGTGACTCCGCCGCCCGTCGATTTCATGGTGCCAGGGCTGTAGGGATGCAGAAAGTGGAGCCAGACGGAGGACCGGAAGCAGCAAAAGATCAATCAAGTCTGACACTGTTTGCCTGTGTGTGGCTCTCGGCCCTCTTATCGTTATTGGTCATGGGCTATAAGGCAGCACTTCAAATTCTTTTCGAATTGGGCCCGGCGAAAGATAAGGTCGCGTGGCTCGGAATGGTCGGGGGCATTCTTCTCGCAACCACCTTGTGGTGGGTACTGCCAATGTTTAATCGGCGGCGATCCGAGTCTCTACGCGCGATTGGTTTGCTCCTTGGAGCAATCATGGGCTCGGAGTTAGGCGTGTCACTTGCTTATCGGCTGGCGCACTCTTGACAAATTGTTAATCTCAGGAGCAACGCTACCCGTGGCTGCGTGCCTTGAGGAGGTTCTCGACGACCGCCGGCTCGGCGAGGGTCGTGGTGTTGACAATCTTGTCGAGGTCGTTGGCGGCGGTGTCCGAGTTAACCTTGGGCTGAATACCAGTCCAACACCCGCAAGGCGCGGAGTGTGTTCCAGCGACTCGGCTTGCCTTTTCCACCCTCCATGTCGAACTGGACTGGATCAGGGTGGGGGTCATGGAGCGGCCATCGCCCGTTCTGATGCTGCCGCTTCGCCAGCAGCCCGACGGCCTCGGCAGCCCGTTCGTCGGGTTCGACGCCGGCGCTGCGCAAGTAGTCCAAGCCCCGCAGCACATCGTAATGCCAGGTGGTCGGAAACGAGAACCGCGTCCAGTTGTGAGTCCCCTTTCGGTCTTTGATCACCTCGCCGGTTGACAACCGCCGGAACATGCGACGCTCCAGGAGGTACTCCTGTGCCCGGGCCCGGGCGTCCGTCACCGCGGCTGTGGCGCCCCTTGCCTTCTCATATTCCAAGAGTCCTTCCAGGACGCAGATGGTGGTGTGGAACGAGGAGCGCACCGAGCCCCGCTCCGCCTCGCAGTTCCAGCCGCCGTCCGCGAGCTGCTCACCAAGGAGCCGGTCGAGCAGCCGATCGCTGGTCTCGCCGAAGTAGCCGCCCAGCGCCAGAGTCCCACCGTTGATGCAGGGCTCGACTTCGCCCTCGAAGAACGGCGAGTCGCCGAATTCGGGCCCCCAGGTGACCTGGTCGCGGACGAGGCCCACCGCCGTCCGCGCGTGCCCGCTTGTCGGGTCAAGCCCCAAGTACCGCAGGAGCAACAGAGTGAACAGGGTGGACTGCCACTGCGGTACGCAGGTGCCATCACCCCACTTGCCGTCCGGCCGCTGCAGTTCGAGGAGCCGGGCGCCCCACCCGTCCAAGGCAACCCGCGACCGCTCGGCGGCAATCAACTCATCGGGCTCTTCCGTGAGGTCACGCATGACCTGCCAGCGGATCGAAGGGTCCGAATCAAGCAGCCACCGAATGACCGCTTTCTTTGGCTTCGGGGATTCCCGTTCGGGTTTCTGTGTCGCCATCCGATGGTTCCTCCCAATCGGTCGTCAGGAGAAGGTGTTGGTGGCCTGACCGCCAGCGTCAACCGCCCCGCGTCTTCAGCAGGTTCTCCACCACCGCCGGCTCGGCAAGGGTGGTAGTGTCGCCGATTTTGTCGAGTTCGTTGGCGGCGATGCAGCGGAGGATGCGCCGCATAATCTTGCCGGAGCGGGTCTTCGGCAGCGCCGGCGCCCAGTGTATGACATCGGGCGTGGCAATCGGCCCGATGACCTGGCGCACGGTCTTGGCGAGTTCGGCCTTGAGCGCATCGGTGTATTCGACGCCGGTCTTCAGCGTCACATAGGCGTAAATACCCTGGCCCTTGATGTGGTGCGGGTAACCGACGACCGCCGCCTCGGCCACGGCGTGATGCGACACGAGCGCGCTCTCGACTTCGGCGGTGCCGAGCCGGTGGCCGGCGACATTGATGACATCGTCGACGCGGCCGGTAATCCAGTAATAGCCGTCCTCATCGCGGCGGCAGCCGTCGCCGGTGTAGTAAAGGCCGGGAAACTTGCTGAAGTAGGTTTCCTTGAAGGCGTCGTGCCGCCCGTAGACGCTGCGCATAATGCCCGGCCACGGCTCCTCGATGCAGAGCATTCCGGTCGCGGCGCCCTCGAGGCGCTGCCCCTGCTCGTTCACGATGACCGGCTTGACGCCGAAGAACGGCAGCGTCACCGAGCCGGGCTTGGTCGGGATGGCGCCGGGCAGCGGCGTGATGAGGATGCCGCCGGTCTCCGTCTGCCACCAGGTGTCCACGATTGGGCAGCGGCCATCGCCGACGACGCGGTGATACCACAGCCACGCTTCCGGGTTGATCGGCTCGCCGACGGTGCCGAGCAGCCGCAGCGAGGCGCGGCTGTGAACGGTCACGGGCGCGTCGCCCTCGCGCATCAGCGCCCGGATGGCAGTGGGGGCGGTGTAGAACTGCGTGACTTGGTACTCGTCCACGATGTCCCAGAAGCGCCCGGCGTCGGGGTAAGTGGGGATGCCCTCGTACATCAGCGTCGTGGCGCCGGCGCAGAGGGGGCCGTAGACGACATACGAGTGGCCGGTCACCCAGCCGACATCGGCGGTGCACCAGAAAATGTCGCCGTCGTGATAGTCGAAGATGAGGCGAAACGAATACGCGGTGAACACCATATAACCACCGGTGGTGTGCAGGACGCCCTTGGGCTTGCCGGTCGAGCCGGAGGTGTAGAGGATGAAGAGCGGATCCTCGGCGTCCACCCATACCGGGTCGCAGTCGGGCGACGCGTCGCGCAACAGGTCATGCCACCAGTGGTCGCGCCCGGCGTCCATCGCGGCGGGGACGGCGTCGCCGGCGCGGCGGACGACGATGCAAGTCGTCACCCGCGTCCCGCGCCCGGCGGCAAGCGCCATCGCCTTGTCGGCGTTCGCCTTCAGCGGCACCGGCTTGTCGCCGCGGAAAGCGCCGTCGGCGGTGACGAGCGCCTCGCAGCCGGAGTCGACGATGCGGTCGGCGAGCGACTCGGCGCTAAAGCCGCCGAAGACGACGGAGTGGACGGCGCCGATGCGCGCGCACGCCAGCATTGCCATCGCCGCCTCGGGAATCATCGGCAGGTAGATGGAGACGCGGTCGCCCTTGCGCACCCCCTGATTCTTCAGCACATTGGCGAAGCGGCACACCTGCTCGTGCAGTTGGCGGTAAGTCAGCGTGCGATCCTCGCCCGGCTCATTGCCCTCCCAGAGGATGGCGACCTGGTCGCCGCGGGCGGCGAGGTGCCGGTCGAGCGCGTTGTAGCAGAGGTTGGTCTGCGCGCCGATGAAGAAGCGGATGCTGATGTCGCCGGTGAAGTCGAACTCGCGGACTTTCGTCCACTTGCGGTGCCAGTGGAACTGCTCGGCGATCTCCGCCCAGAACCCCTCCGGGTCGCGCACCGAACGCTCATAGAGCGCCTGGTATTCGGCGAACGACTTGACCCAGGCGCGGGCGCTGGTCTCGGGAGTGGGGGGAAAGAGGTCGGCCATCGGGAGGAGTTACTTCACCTTTTCCCAGTGGTCGACGAACTCGCCTTTGCGGGTGGCGGTGAAGCCCTTGCTGTCGAACGCGACCTTGGGCTCACTATGCAGCGGCAATTGGAATTCGATCGTGGAACCCTTGATGGTGACGGGCGACGCGGCGGTTTCGGGGACGGTCGAATACGAGCCGCCCGTGCCGTTGATCTGGTCGTTCTGGAAATAGTAGATGTTGGCTTCGCGGTACTCCTTCGCGGTCAGCCAGTAGTGCGCGACAGCGCCGATGGAAAACGGTTTGCCCCGGTCCGTCCGCCAATAAACATTGAAGTTCCGATAGCCCTTCGCGAAGGTCACCAGACCGATGACTTGCGGCGGCTTCAGGACCTTTCCGTCCGGCAAGGTGCGCGACACCAGCCGATAGGTGCCCTCGATGTTGGGGGCCGCGGCCGCGGCGCCGACGGCCCGAGGCTGGAGGGCGAGCGTCCCGACGACGAGCAGCCCCGTGCCCACGATTCCGGCGGCGATGATCTTGGTTCGCATATTCGATCTCCTGGTTGCGCAAGACGGTTCCGCACGGTCTTCCGCTATGACGATTGCTGTTCGCCGCGGCAGTGCCCAGCCCTGCCGTCTCACAGAGACAGGAAGAGTCGAGGCGAATTCGTCGAATCGGACAGATAATGGCGACCCTACCGAAAGCCGGCGCCGTCTACCACTTCGCGGGCATCACCGTCACCTGCAAGGCCGTCGGCGGCGAGGCAGGCGGTGCCTATGCGCTCTTCGAACTGGTCATCCCGCCCGGCGTCGCCATTCCGCCGCACCGTCACAGCCGCGAGGAGGAGAGTTATTACTTAGTGGCCGGCGCGCTCGACATCCGCGTCGGCGACACGACCGTGTCGGCGACGCCGGGGACCTTTGTCCGCACCCCGGTCGGCGTCGTGCACGCCGTGAAAAACACGAGCGACGCGCCCGCGACGCTGTTGGCGTTGGTAGTGCCGGCGGGGCTAGAGCGCCTGTTCGCCGCCTCCGACGGTCTCGACCCCCGCACCAGCGCGGATGATCAGAAGCGATTTGTGGCGCTGCGCGACGAATTCGGCATTGAGTTTGTGTCATAGTGGCTGGGCCACGAGCCCCTCTCCGTTAACGGAGAGGGGTGGCGAAGCCGGGGTGAGGTAGTACAGGAGTTCGAGCAACGCGCTCGAACGAAAGCGCTCTGCCGCCCTCACCCGGCCTGCGGCCACCCTCTCCCGATGGGGAGAGGGACGACCCATCTACCTTGTACAAGAATTCTCCCCTCTCCGCTCGTCGGAGAGGGGGCTGGGGGGAGAGGGCTGGCAGGGCGCGAAGGTCAGCGTGCAGAATCATTGATCGAGCGGCGAAGCACAGGAGGCACGGATGGCAACCACACTCTTGCAGCGCGTCAAGGGCGTCTCGGGCATCTTGCTGAAGGTGAAAGACCTGCCCCGGTCGCGGAAGTTCTACGCGGAGACGCTGGAGTTCCCCGTCGAGTTCGAGATGGGCGAGATCGTCATCTTTCGCGTCGGCGAGATCCTGGTCGAATTGCTGGCCGACCCGAAGCCCGATGCCGCGCGGCAGCCCATCGAAGAGCCGGGGATGCCGAAACTCGCTGACCCAGCGGCGATAGCGAGCGCAATCTACATTCTCGGCACCGACGACTGTGACGGCGCCTACGAGCACCTGACCGCCAAGGGCGTCGTCTTCCTCGGCCCGCCGCACGACCGCCACTGGGGCGAGCGCACCTGCTACTTCACGGACCCCGACGGCTACACCTGGGAACTGACCCAGCGGTTGCCGCACCCCGCCTGGGAATGACGCCGCGCCGGAGTTTGACTCGTATGGCGCGCGTCGCCATCGTCGGCGGCGCGGCGCTGCTGGCGCTGACCACGGCGGGGCACGGGCGCCAGTTCCCGATCTGGAAGCAGGGGGTCGCCTACCGAGAGCACGGCGTCCCGTCCGAGTTCTTCGCTCCAGTTTTGTCGGCGGTTTCGCCGCGGCAGCCGTCCCGGGCGGCCCTGCGTTCCCTGCAGAGTGCCAACCTCGACTTCGTGCTGCGCGGGCGCTCGATCCCGGCCGTCAAGGTCAGTCACGCCACTGACATCACGAACGGCCGCAGCGAGTCGCACATCACTTCCGACCCGAGCGACCCGCGCCACCTGGTGGGCAGTTCGAAGTTTTTCACCAACCCCGACGAGTATCTCTTTCATGTCGGCACCTATGTCTCGTTCGACGCCGGAAAGAGTTGGACGGCGGAACAGGTGGTGCCGGGCCTCGACAACTGGACCATCACCAGCGACCCTTCCGCCGCCATTGATGACCAGGGCCGCGCATTCGTGTGCGTGCTGGCGGCGTCGCGCAATGTCGAGGCGTGCACGGACTTCGACGATAGCGCCCTCTATGTCAGCCGCAGCGACGACGGCGGGGTGCACTGGAACGACCCGGTGCAACTCGTCCGCGACCAGGGCGGGTTCATCTTTCACGACAAAGAATGGATCACGGTTGACGCGCGGCCCGACAGTCCCTTCCGGGGCAATGTCTATGTCACCTGGACGCGCTTCGGCTTTGGCGAACGCATCATGTCGACACGCTCCACCGACGGCGGCCAGACTTGGTCGGAACCGGTGCTGGTGAGCACCGGCGCGTTCTTCGACAACCAGGCATCGATCCCGGCCGTCGCGCCCAACGGCGACTTGTATGTGATGTGGACCAACTACAACGCGGGTCTGCGCTTCGCCTGGGCGAAGTCCACCGACGGCGGCCAGACTTTCTCGGCGCCGCAAGCGGCGTTCACCATCGTGTCGCCGCCGGGAATCTTGCCCAACGGACTGTTTCGCACGCCGACCTTCCCGATGTTTGACATCAATAGCAACGGCACGCTGCTGGTGGCCTGGCAGGACTATCGCAACGGCGACACCGATGTGTTGTTCAGCAAGTCCAGCGACGGCGGCGCCAACTGGACGGCGCCGGTGCGCGTCAACGACGACCCGGTCGGCGATGGGATGGACCAGTTCCAGCCCACAATCGCCGCCGGGCCGGGCGGCCAAGTGTCCATCGCCTGGTATGACCGCCGGCTGACGGGCAATACCTGGATTGACACGGCGATGGCGCTCTCGATCGATGAAGGCGACACTTGGTCGCGCAACCTGCGGCTGTCGCCGGTCTCGTGGGACCCGGCCGTCGGCGCCGCCACGCCGGGCGGCAAGTCGTGCGGCGGCGTAGTGCAATTCATCGGGGACTATTTCGGCAACATCGCCAGCGCTCACGGCTCGTTCGTCCCGCTCTGGTTGGGCACGCAAAACGGCCGACAGGAACTCTACGCGTCGCAGGTGCGCGTGCCGCCGCTGCGCAACATCTTCCCGCGCTGAGGAGTCTGAATGGATAGGGCAGGGGGGGTGAATGACTTCGCCGCGCCCGGCGCGGCGTCAATCTGGAGGAAAGAGAGACGATGTCCGGACGACGGTGGCTTGCAGTGGCAGTGATCACACTGGCGATGGTGAGTATCGTGACGGCCAGTCAGGCCGGCCAGTTCAATCGGTCGCTCAGCGTCGGCGACAAGGGCCCGAATTTCGCCAACCTGGTCGGCACCGACGACCAGCGGCACAATCTGGCCGATTACAAGGACGCGAGGTTCTTGGTGGTGGTCTTCACCTGCAATCACTGCCCGGTGGCGACCGCCTATGAGGACCGGCTGATTGCCTACGCCCGCGACTACAAGAACAAGGGGGTCCAGGTCGTTGCCATCAATGTCAACAACATTGAAGACGACAAATTGCCGGCGATGAAGGTGCGGGCGCAGCAGAAGGGGTTCCCGTATCCGTACCTGTATGACCCATCGCAACAAACGGCGCGGATGTACGGCGCCACGGTCACGCCGCATGTCTTCGTCCTCGACAAGAACCGCACGGTTGCCTATATGGGCTCGGTGGACGACAGCCAGCAGCCCGCGCGCATCACGCACAACTTCCTGCGCGAGGCGACCGATGCATTGCTCTCCGGCCAGAAACCCGCGACGACGGAGACCCGCCAGTTCGGCTGTTCTATCAAGTACGAATAACGCGCATTGTCGAGAGTGACTGATCTGCGATGCCGGCCCGCGTTCGTCGCGGCCGGCATCGCCGTTTTCGTGACCGCCGGGTGCGCCACGCGGCCAGTCGCCGTGCCGCCGCCGGCCCCGGCGCATCCGGGCATCACGCTGCGGAACACGGACCGCGTCGGATTCGACGAGACGCTGCAGGAACACCGCGGGGAAGTGGTCTTGGCCGACTTTTGGGCGACCTGGTGCGTCCCGTGCCGCGAACAGTTGCCGCACACGGTCGACATGGTGCGGCGCCTCGGGGACCGCGGACTCGCCGTCATCACGGTCAGTCTCGATGAGCTGGCGAAACGGGATGATGTCCTGAAGTTCCTGCAAGCGCAAGGGGCGGTCGTCGTCAACCTGCTCAGCGACCAAGGCGGCACGCAGGCCGCCTATGACGCCTTCGACATCGAGGGCGGGGCGCTGCCGTTCTACCGGCTGTATGACCGCAAGGGCGTGGCGCGCTACACATTCGCCAATGACCCGCTCGCCAAGAAACAGTTCACGCCCGCCGACATCGAGCGGCGCGTCGAGGAACTGCTCGCCGAACAGTAGGGGGCGTCAGGCCTCGAAGAGGTAGGCGCTGTCCAGCCGCCGGTTCGATTTGCCATCGTGCACGGTGAAGTAAGCGCCCTGGTAAATAGCCGCGGCGCCATACTCGCCGCGCTTGTTTACCGCGTAGAAATTGAGTTGGAAGTCCGGCCGCCCGGGCGCCTTGAGCAGGCGCTTCTCGAGCGTGTGGCTGACCGCATAGCGCAGGACTTCCAGCGCCGCCTCGGTCGGCTTCAGGCCGCGCCGCATCTGCTCGACAACCATCCGGCCGCCGGTCGAGAGGATGCATGCCTCGCCGCGGCCGGTGGACCCGGCGGCACCGACTTCGTTGTCCACGAACAAGCCGGCGCCGATGATCGGCGAGTCGCCGACGCGGCCGGGAATCTTGAACGCCAGCCCGCTCGTCGTCGTGACGCCCGATAGGTCGCCCTTCTCGTTGAGCGCCAGACAGTTGATCGTCCCCGTCGGCCGCACGAAGCCGAGTTTGCGGTCTTCATCGCTCAGCCAGTCGTCCTGCGACGACAGTCCCTCTTTCCACTTCAGCCACGCCTCGCGTGCCTTGTCGGTCAGCAGGTTTTCTTCCTTGAAGCCGTGCGCTTTGGCGAAGTCGAGCGCCCCCGGCCCGACGAGCAGGATGTGGTCGGTGCGCTCCATCACGACTTGCGCCACCCGTGACGGCGTCTTGATGCCGCGCAGTGACGCCACTGCGCCGGCCCGGTGCGTCGGCCCATGCATGCACGACGAGTCGAGTTCGACATCGCCGCGCTCGTTCGGCAGGCCGCCATATCCGACGCTCATATCCTCCGGGTCTTCTTCGACGATGTTCACGCCCGCGATCACCGCGTCGAGCGTGTCGGTGCCCTTGCGCAGCAGCGCCATCGCTTTCTCGGTCGCGCGGATGCCGTTGCCGCTGGAAATCACCACCGGCATCCCGCGCTGGACCGCGGGCGCCGTGGCTGGCGCCGCAGTCGCCGCTGGTGCCGCCTTCGCGAGCCGGGCGGCCACGCCCGTCAACGCCGTCGCCACCGCCCCGCGCAGGAGTTCTCGTCTGGTCAGCCCGTTGTCGCCGCTCATGCCCCCAATGTTCGGGTCGCGCCCGGTATTCCCTCCCACCGCCGCGGACGAATGGTAGCGCCCCTCCGTCCCCTTCGGCCCCAAGGAACCTGATAGAGTCGTTGCGCGTTAGAGGACGCGACGATGTGGAAAAAGTGGCTCTTCACTGATGTCGGAGCGCTGCCGGTGGTGTCGGTGCTGGCCGTCGTCGGCGGCGTGTGCTGGTGGCTGGTCGCCGCCCGCCTGCACCCGCCGGTCACCCCCACAGAAAGGACCTGGCCCATCGTGAAGTCCGACGCGGAATGGAAGACACAACTGACGCCCGAGCAATACGCGGTTTGCCGGCACGGGAGCACGGAGCCGCCGTTTACCGGCGCCTATTGGGACGAGCACGGCAAAGGTACTTATCGGTGCGCGGCGTGCGGCAACCCGCTGTTCAGTTCCGAGACGAAGTTTGATTCCGGCACTGGCTGGCCGAGTTTCTGGCAGCCGATGTCCGGCGACGGCGTCGTCACCAACGAGGATGTCAGTCTCGGCATGCTGCGGGTCGAAGTGCTCTGCGCGCGGTGCGGCTCGCACCTCGGCCATGTCTTCGAGGACGGCCCGCAGCCGACCGGATTGCGGTACTGCATCAATTCCGCCTCGCTGAAGTTGGAGCAGAAGGACAAGAAGTCCGCGGCGAACAAGCCGTAACACGCCACCGGCGGGAATCGCGGCGCCGCTGTCGAAACACGGACTGCACAGGCACGGGAGGCGGCGATGCGAATCCTGACACTGGCGGTGATGATGGCGGCAATCCAGATGGCTTCACTTCCCGGTCACGGTGCGACGGCGGACATCATGACCGCCGAAATCACGGTGATGAGTCTCGGGAAGGATTGCCCGGCGCACATCGCCGCCCCGAAGACGACCGGCCGCAAGCCCGCCATTGTCTACATCCACTCAATTCGCGGGTACGAGCCCGGCTACGAAACGATGGTGGACCGCTTCGCGGCCGAGGGGTTCGTGGTGCTCGCGCTGAAGTGGCAGACCTTCGAACGCACTCCTCCCGACGAGGTCACGGAACAACTGCTGCGGGATGCGATCGGCTTTCTACGCACCCGGGGCGATGTGGACGGCGCCCGCCTCGGCATTACCGGCTTTTGCATCGGCGGGCGCTACACCATGCTCTTTCTCCCGCAACTCACCGATTTCAAGGCGGGCGTCGCCTGGTATGGCTTCCCCTACGCCGGCGGCACCGAAACGCAGCCGAAGCGGCCTGCCGATGTCCTCGCGCAACTGAAGGCGCCGCTGCTCATCCTGCACGGCAGCGCCGACGCCGCCAGCAAGATTGCCGACATCTATAAGTACGCCCAGGAACTCGACGCCGCCGGCAAGTACTACGAACTGAAGGTCTATCAGGGCGAGCCGCACTCCTTCGCCCTGAAGGACGGGCAGTTCTCCGACAGCGTCGCCGCCCAGGACGCCTACCGCGAAATGGTGGGATTCTTTCGGCGAACGCTGTAGGCGACCTTGAGATGTGGATGATTCGATGCCGAAACGAGTTATTCTTATGAACCTGGACTTTGGAGAACAGAGAAAGGGACATGGCGATTCGGAAGAAGCTGGTTTCTGAGACAAGGAATTATCTTGTCCAGTCGGTGGCGCAGGCCAAATCGATTGCCTCGTCTTGGCTCAGCCGGACAGATCTTGTTCAAGCGGTAAAATTTGGTCTGCCGGAAATCGATGACCGCTACAATGTTTGGCGAGTGCCCTTGCGAAATGGTTCCGGAGCAAGAATAGGTGAAGTCGTCATTGATGCTCGAACGACGGAAATTGATGAGTCCAAATCCACCAGGCCTGAGATTCTCGAAGCAAGGCTCTTGCACAAGACAGAGGGTGCGGATTCTGTAGGCACCAGAAAGCGCCAAACTTATCAACTTTCCACGTTGAGAAACACGATTGGTCTTGGTGATTGCCTTCAGTTGATGGACGACATGCCTGGTGAGTCCGTTGATCTAATCTTCACATCTCCTCCCTATTTCAACGCCCGACCTGAGTACAGTGAGTTTGAACAGTATGAGAAGTATTTGTTTTTTATGCGTCAGGCAATCCGCCGCGCGAATAGAGTCTTGGGGGAGGGACGTTTCTTTGTCATGAACACCGCGCCAGTGCTTATCAGGAGGTCGACAAGAAACGAGTCATCCAGGCGGATTGCGGTTCCCTTCGACCTACACAGGATTTTCATTGAGGAGGGATTTGATTTTATCGACGACATCATCTGGGTGAAGCCAGAGGGAGCGGGATGGGCTACGGGTAGGGGTCGTCGGTTCGCGGCAGACAGGAATCCACTCCAGTACAAAGCTGTCCCTCTTACCGAATATGTCTTGGTCTATCGGAAACACACCGATCTCCTGATTGACTGGCACATTCGGAATCATCCCAAGCCCGAACTTGTCCAGGCGTCCAAGATCGGAGACCACTATGAGAGAACCAATATCTGGCGAATTCAGCCGGCGACAAATGCGAAGCATCCCGCAGCTTTCCCTCTGGAACTTGCGTGGAAAGTCATAAGCTATTACTCATTCAAAGAGGACGTGGTCTTGGACCCCTTTGCTGGGTCGGGAACGGTCGGCGAGGCGGCCGCCAAACTTGGACGTCGCTTTGTTCTATTCGAGATTAGCCCACAGTATGTTGAGGTTATGAGAGATTCGGTGGCGGACTGGATGGGAAAGCCTGCAAATGACATTCTATGGTTAGGGTGCGAGCCGGCTCGCCCAGCACTTAGGTTATTTGAGCCCAAAGGAGACTACGCGTGCGGATCAGATGTCTGAACTAACGCTAAATGAACTTTTCCCTGCTGGCAGCAGGGTTCTGCTGAGCGGAACCGGACGAGACTTTGTTGGCCGACTTGGAATCGAGGCCATCAAGCATGTCGTTCATGGGGTTCTCCTCGGAGAGAACATCCGGACTCAGACCGAACCACTGACGAGTAGAAGAATTGCGCTGCTTAGCGGCGCGATGGTTGCAATGTTCACTAGGGGATGGACAGAGACGCCGGACTTCACCCAAAACCTTTCTCAGTTGGCCCTTCAGCAAATCAACGAGGCGGGAGGTGATAAGGCAAGTTTGTGGATAGCACAATGGGTCATAGGTATGACAACAAAGGGATATCAGAATGTCCTCAGAAGCAACCCGAAGGCTCGAGAAGACTATATCCGTCGATTCGAAGAAGTGATCAGGGAAGCGGCGGATCGGTGCAAGCAAGAACTGGGAGATTTGAGGGCATCGCTCGGATTTGTCGAGGATCCGAATGGTCGCAGAGCCGAACTGGGCTGGGAGGATGTGACCAGACTCACAACTGCTGTCGGCAGCTTGACCGTGGCAATCCGCGGATCAGACAAGTCTCTTTACGGAAAGCTTTTCGAACGACTCGTTCTTGGCTCGGTACTTTCTGTTCTCGGGTTCGACTTGGTCCGGAAGGAGGCCATAACTCGAGATCATGGTGTCTTTTGGTTGTCCGACCGAAGAGATACGCGGGAGGCGGACGCCGTGGCGCTCATTGTGCCTGGTCAGATTGTAAGGTTCGACATCGGCTTTATCGGAAAGGGCAATCCGGAGATCACAAAGGATAAGCTCTCGAGGTTTGCGAGAACTGCCGAAGCAGGCGAACGGAAGGTCGCGTCAAGCACCTTCGTGATCGTCGATAGGCTTCCGGCGACTCTTAAGACCAAAGACCTTGCCAAAGAAATTGGAGCTGAGATTATAGAGATGAGCATGCAGTACTGGCCGAGAGAGCTTGCCCGCCGTTTGGGACAGCGATTTGAATTCAAGCATGAACTTCAGAAGATGCAGGATTCCAAGATGTCTGAGTATTTCATTCAGAAGCTAAGAGCAATCAACGTTGAAGGATTCGTAGGTGGAGTTGACATCGAGGATGATGGAGAAGAGCTCGAGGACGAAGAGGACAGTTCGGAAGTCGAATAGTCAAACGACCACAAAGACATCTCAGTTCGGCCAAATCACGATGCCAATTGACTGTAGTCGAGGCGGATGGCTTCTAGAATTTGTCAGCCTGCTTCTGCAGTTCCTTCGCTACCTTCTCCGCGACGCGCATGACGCGCAGGACATTCTTGCCGCAAATCTTGGCGACATCGTCCTTGCTGTAGCCGCGGCGGAAGAGTTCGGCGAGCAAGTTCGGGTACTTCGACACATCCTCCAGCCCCTGACAGCCGCCGCCACCGTCGAAATCGCTGCCGATGCCGATGTGGTCGATGCCCGCCACCGCCCGAATGTGGTCGATATGGTCCGCCACCTGCTGCACCGTCGCCACCGGCCGCGGGTGCGTTTCGCCCCAGGTTTGCAGGCCCGCTTGCACTGCGGCGTCGTCGTTCGGGTGCGCGGCGCGCAGGCGGTCGGCCTCGGCGCTGCGCGTGTCGCCGTAATCCTTCACCACTTGCGAGACATAACTCGCCAGGAACACCACCATCACGACGCCGCCGTTCGCCTTCACTGTCTGCAACACATCGTCGGGGACATTGCGCGGGTGATTGTCGATGGCCAGCGCACCCGAGTGCGAGAAGATGACCGGCGCCTTCGTCACCCGCAGCGCGTCGCGCATCGTATCGGGCGAGACATGGCTCAAGTCCACCAGCATCCCAAGCCGGTTCATTTCGAGCACTACCTGCTCGCCGAACGCGGTTAGGCCGTCGTGCGCCGGCGTGTCGGTGGCCGAATCGGCCCAGGGCGTGTTCTTCGAGTGCGTCAATGTCATGTAGCGGGCGCCCATCGCATAGAACATCCGCAGCGCGGCGAGCGACTGGTCGATGGAGTGTCCGCCTTCCATCCCGATCATCGAGGCGATGCGGCCGCGGCGGTGGATGCGCTCGACATCATCCGCGGTGAGCGCGATTTCGAAGGTGTCGGGATACGCGCGCGCCAGCTGATGGACGAAGTCAATCTGCTCGATCGTCGCCTTGATGGCGTTGGCGCCTTCAAGCGAGACCGGCACATACACCGACCAGAACTGCCCGCCCAGCCCGCCCTCGCGCAGCCGCGGGATGTCGGTCTGCCCGTCCTCGTGCTTAGTGCGCGGGTCCCACTTCGTCAGGTCGTATTGCGACCGGCTGCGCATCGCCCAGGGGAAATCGTTGTGTCCGTCAATCAGCGGCACCGCCCGCTCGACCTGGCGAGCCCGGTCGAGCAGCGCTTGCTCATCCGCGGGACTTGCCATCGGCAGGACAGCCACCAGCACAGCGACAGATAGGAGTAGGGCGCGCATTGAATGTCCCCCTAGGAGCGTTGCCCACTGATTTCAACTGCGGCGGGCCGTCTCCCTGCTGGTTGCGGCAGGAATCCTCACGGCGCGCCACGACTACCGACCGCCCGCGGCGCGGGCCTGTTCCTTCCACCGCTGTTCGTTCACGCCCATCACGAGGAGCCACAGAATCAGGATTCCTTCTCCGCTGCCGGCGGCCAGGAGGTAGGGGCGCAAATATTGTTCGCCGAGCGGCGGTGACAGAAAGATCAGCCAAGCCGCACCGGCAATCACCATCAGCACACCCAAAGTGCGCGGCAGGAAGGTGGACTTGAGAATGAGGCATCCGATCAGGAGGCCAAAGAATCCGAAGAAGACCAAGGCGATACTGTAGGCTTGGGAATACAATTTGAGAAACATGTACGCGAGCGCCTGCAACTCGTCCGCCTTGAATGCGCTCAAGTGCTGCGCGCCTTTCAAGACGACCAAGGGAGTGTACTCAAACACGCAGCCACAAACCTGAATAGTGCATCCCACGAGGCCGAAGAACGCGGCGAGCAAAGAGATGGTCCTGCTCACCGGCTTGAACAAGCCATAGAAGAGCGCCGTCATGGCGATATAGCAAACGATCGCGAGGAGGTCGGCTGCGAAACTCAACCGATATAACGGCTCGTGCGCGAGGATGTTGTTCGCGGTCGCCGCGGCGTCCCCCGTGACAACAAGCCCACCGCGAGCGAAGACGGCGACTCCTGCTATCGAGACATAGAGCAGCCACAACCCACCGGCCATCCTGGCCATGAGGCGCGGCGCAGCGGTGATCGGTTGCATCATTGCAGGGCCTCTTTGGATTCCCATCGCATCGGGCTGCCGAGAGCGCTTCATGCGTCTTTACTCTCACTGGAAGACGGGACGAAGCCGAAATGCCCCCAGATGCCGTGACGGAATCGTTCCCGCTCCTCCGGGGTCATCTGCTCCCAGCGCTCGGCCATGCGGCGGCGGAGACCGTAGCGGCCCGACCCGTGGAGGCCAAAACTGCCGAAGAGGATCCGGCACAGCGCCAGAATGCCCAGCGCCTGCCAAAAGGTGACCTGGCCCCAGCCGAAGAGCGTCGGCAGCAGCCAGTTCCACAAGAGCATCACGACGGTGCCGCCGATGGCGATGAAGAGCAGCATCCCCAGGATTGCCAGCGGAGCGAAGAAGATCAATCGCTTCATATTCGGTCTCATGTTCAGTCCCTCATCCTTTCCGCAATTCGTCGTACATGGTCTGCAATCGCTCGCGCAGACGCAGGATCGCGTAGCGTTTGCGCGACAGCAGCGAATTCACGCTCACCCCGGTCTCGGCCGCCAGTTCTTTGAAGCTGCGTCCGTCCAGCTCGTGCGCCACAAACACATGACGCTGCGCCTCCGGCAGTTCCTCGATCGCCAGCGCGAGTTCGTCGAGCAGCACGCGGCGGGCGTACAGCGCCTCCGGTCCGGCATCGGGTGACGGCAGCAAGTCTTCCAACTGCATGAGGTCGCCGTCCGCGTCCGCGATGGCTGCATCGCTGAAATTTTGCGGCTGCTGCTTGCGGAAGAGATCGGTGATGCGGTTGCGCGCGACCCGGAACAGCCAGCCCGTGACATGCTCGATCGGCATTAGGAGTCGGTTCGCTTCCACGAGTCTGTAGAAGACCTCCTGCAGAATGTCCTCGGCGTCGCGCGGGTCGGGGACGCGCCGACGAATGAAGTTGCCCAGCCGGGACCGTTCCCGCTTGACCACCTCGGAAATCCGCTGGTTCTGCTCGATGGCCATCCGCTCCAGGCCCGCCGCGTCCATCGTCAATAGTGGTAGACGAATGAGGGGCGCGGATATTGTACGGTCGCTCCGTTGAAAGGGAGGATCGCCCGGATGAGCAGCTGGGTCCGGATAGCGTAGCGCCACTTCTAGGACTCGGAGCCCAGCGGCTCGAACAGGCCCTGCAACACCGCCTGCGGCCCGCGAGCCGTCCCCCTGCCGGCGGGGCCGGGCGCCCGGCGAGAAGTGTATACTTGCCGTGGCTGCACCCATATGAGAAGGCGTCGTTGGGGTTGGAGCAGTACGGGGCCGTTCGTGGGAACGGTCGGGCCGTGAGTCGTTCACCGGCCGACCTCAACTTGCTCCTGGCCTGGGTGTGGATCACCGTCGGCTTCCTGGTCGGTTTCTGGTTCGGGCTGAACTTTCACCGGGAAGAGTGGCTGGACGGATACACCAGTCTCAAGCGCCGCATGTATCGTCTCGCCCACATTTCCTTTTTTGGCCTGGCGATCATCAATCTGCTCTTCTATTTCACGGTCGCCGCGCTGACGCCGTCTGGAGCCATCGTGACGATCGCGTCGTGGGGGTTCCTTGTCGGGGCGGTCACGATGCCGGTGTGCTGCGTCGCAATGGCGCACAAGGTCGATTGGCGACCGTGGTTCCTGGTGCCCGTGATCAGTCTCGCCGTCGCCGGCATGGCGACGATTTGGATGGTCATGCCGCGATGAAACTGGGCCTGATCGCGATGAGCGGCGTCCGCGCTCACAACGAGGAACTCACCCGACTGGGACTGACCCTGCCGGGGTTTGTTGAACGGAACAAGATTATTGCGTCGCTCCCCAGTCTCTCGCTGCTCACGCTGGCGGCGCTGACGCCGCCGCACATTGAAGTCGAATACCGCGAGATCGACGACTTGCGCACCGCGCCGGCGCTGCCGACCGATTATGACCTGGTGGCCATCAGCACTTTCACGGCGCAGATTTACGATGCGTACGCGGTCGCCGACAGCTATCGGCGCGCCGGCATCCCGGTGGTGATGGGCGGACTGCATGTGTCATCGCTGCCCGACGAAGCGCAGCAGCACGCCACCACAGTGGTCGTCGGGGAAGGGGAGCCGCTCTGGCCGCAGGTGATTGCTGATTTCGAGCGCGGTCAGTTACAGGCCCGCTACGCCCAGTCGCCGGCGGGACTGTATGACCTGGCCGACGCGCCGATCCCGCGGTACGACTTGCTCGATCCCGAGAAGTACAACCGGCTGACGGTACAAACGAGCCGGGGCTGTCCATGGAAGTGCAGTTTCTGCGCCAGTTCGATCCTGCTGACCTCCAAATACAAACTCAAGCCGGTGCCGAAAGTCATCGCGGAAATTCGGGCCATCAAGCGGGTCTGGGAGACACCCTTTGTGGAATTCGCCGATGACAACAGTTTCGTGCATCCGGGCCATTACAAGGAGTTGCTGCGCGCGCTCCGGCCCGAGGGCGTGCGGTGGTTTACGGAATCCGACATCAATGTGGCGAACGACGACGAATTGCTGACGCTCATGCGCCAGTCCGGCTGCAAGCAGGTGCTCATCGGCTTCGAGAGTCCGCGCCGGTCCAGTCTCGATGGTCTGGAACTCCAGGCCAACTGGAAGATGAAGCAACTGGATCGCTACAAAGCGGCGATTGCGAAGATCCAGTCTTACGGCATTACTGTGAACGGCTGTTTCATTCTCGGACTCGACGGCGACACGCCGGACATCTTCGAGGAGGTCTATCGCTTCGTGCGGGAGTCGGGCCTGTATGAAGTGCAGATTACGGTCCTGACGGCCTTCCCGGGAACGCCGCTCTATACGCGATTACAGCGCGAGGGCCGACTCGTGCGCGAGCGCGCCTGGGAACTGTGCACACTGTTTGACATCAACTTTGTGCCGAACGGGATGACCGTCGAGGAACTGCAGGCGGGCTTTCTCTGGCTCGGCAAGAATCTCTATTCGGAAGAGGTGACTGCGGACCGTCGGCATCGCTTCCGTGAAATGCTTCGCCAGTCGCCACATGCCCGGAAGCGAATCCGGGACAACGAGGGGAGGGATTCACATGTCGCTGAAACCGGTGCGCGGTCTGTTTCTCCTGGCCGCGATTTATGACATCGTCCTCGGGATCGTCTTCGGCCTGTTCTATGTTCCCGTGTACCAGGCCTACGGGGTGGAACTGCCGAACCATCCCGGCTATGTGCAACTGCCCGCGATGTTCATCCTCTCAATCGGAATCGGGTTCCTGTTCGTGTGCCGGGACCCCGTGCGCAACCGGGCGGTCATCGTCCTCGGCAGTCTGATGAAGCTCGCGTTCTCGGCCATCGGCATCGGGTATTGGTATGTGGGGACGATCCCCAAAATCTTCATTCCGTTTGCGATCGCCGATGTCGTGTTCTTGTTCTTGTTCCTGTGGGCACTAGGCGTCACGCGGAGGGCGGTCCCGGCTTAGTAGACTCCGTCACCGTCACCCAAACGAAAGCGCTAGAGGGCACAAGGGCGAGGGAATTCCCTCGCCCATGCGCCAGTCCGAATCGCTCGGCGACGATTACTTCTTGGCCAGCCGCTGCCGATACTCTTCGTAGAGTCGCGTCTGCTTCGACTCGAGCGAGACCGGGTGGCCGCCGATGAACATGTAGCGGACATGCGTCGTCAGTTCGAGCGGATCGCCGTCGGTGATGATGACATCGGCCACCTTGCCGACTTCGAGACTGCCGAGTTGGTCGCCGAGGCCGAGCAGGCGCGCCGAGTTGATGGTGACGCACTTGAGCGCCAAGTCGGGCGACAGCCCGTAGGCCGCCGACATTCCGGCGTGGTGGTTGAGGTTGCGGACATCCGAGGCGCCGCCCGTCGAGAAGGCGAACTGCACGCCCGCCCGTTCCAACAGCGCCGCCTTCGTATACGGCGTGTCGTAGGGGTCGTACGGGTTCGACGGCGTCGCCAGCACCGAGCCGAGGATGACCGGGATCTTCTTCTCGACGAGCACATCGGCGACTTTCCACGCCTCGTCGCCGCCGCCGATGATGATTTGCAGCCCTTGCTCGTCGCCGAACTTGACGGCTTCCTTGATGTCGTTCGCCCGGCTGACATTGATGACAACGGGCTTTTCCTTCGTGATGTAGGGCAGCAGCGCCTCGAGCCGCGTGTCCACATCGGGCGGCGTCGTGTGCGCTTGTTGGGCGGCGTCCTTCAGGCGCTTGTATTCACGGGCGCGGTCGAACAGGTCGCGCAGGTCTTTCAGCACTTGGCTGGTCTGCGGCGGCGCACCGCCGCCGCCCCCGCCGCCAAAGCGCGGCACCGACGGGAAATTGATGTACAACGCCCACGGGCTCTTGACCACCATATCCTCGACGGTCCAGCCGGAGAGGTGAATGATAGATCCTTGGCCGCTGACCAGCCCGCCGCTCGGGCGGGAGACCGCGGTGGTGATGCCGCCGCCGCGGGCGACCGGGAGGTGCGCGCTCGCCGGGTTGATGGCGCGCATTGAAACCAAATCGGGCTGGATGCGCCCGATGTCGGAATCGTCCTGTGTGCCGCGGATGGAGTCGATTTCCGTCAGCCCCAGCGTCGTGCTGCAGTCGATCAGCCCCGGATAGACGCGCAACCCGTTTGCCTTAATGACCGCCGCGCCGCGCGGGATGGAGATACTCGTCCCGAGGGCGATAATGTGCCCCTTGTCGAGCACAATGGTGCCGTTCGGGATCGGCGCGCCCGTGACCGGATAAATGGTGGCGCCGGTGATGGCGATGGTGCCGTCGGCCACCAGCGGCGGGAACGGCAAGTCCAGCGCCGGCGATTCGACATGCTGCACCGGCGGCGGCAAGTGCCCGTTCATCCCGTAGGCGTCGCGGCGCTCGAAGTAGACCTCGCCGTCAATCATCGTCATCGTGCACATCGAGTACACGCTCAGCGGGTGCCCGTTGAAGATGGCGAAGTCGGCGTCCTTGCCGACTTCGATACTGCCCACCCACTTGTCGATGCCCAATTGGATGGCCGGGTTCAGCGTCACCATTTTCAGCGCTTCGGGCTCCGAGACGCCGCCGTAGTGCATCGCCTTGGCGGCCTCGTGATAGAGGCGGCGCATCAGTTCGCCGCTGTCGGAGTTGAGCGACACCACCACGCCTGACGCAGCCATCAGCGCCGCGTTGTAGGGGATGGCGTCGTAGGCCTCGACTTTGTAGGCCCACCAGTCGCTGAAAGTGGAGCCGCCGGCGCCGTGCTTCGCCATTTCAGGCGCCACCTTGTAGCCCTCGAGCACATGCTCGAAGGTGCGGATGTGGATCCCGAAGTCATCCGCCACGCGAATCAGCATCAAGATTTCATCCTGGCGATACGAGTGGCAGTTGATGACGATTTCGCCCTTCAGGATTTTGGCGAGCGCCTCGAGGCGCAGGTCGCGCCGCGGGGGGAGCGTATTCGGGTCCGTCTTGCGCTGCTGCTCGTAGGCGTCCCACTCATGCTGATAATCCCGCGCCGCGGTGAAGGCCCGCCGCAAGGTCGCTTCGACGCCCATGCGGGTCGCTGGGAACCGAGTCGGCGGCGCGCTGTCATTGGCCTGCGTCACATTCTCGCCGAGCGCGAATTTGATGGTCTGCGGCGCGCCGGCGAAGTGGAGTTCCTCGACCGGGTGCTTGTACTTCAGTTTCGTCGTCGCCAACTGTCCGCCGATGGTGTTGGCGCTCCCGTGCAGTTGGTGGATGACGGTCACGCCGCCCGCCAGCGCCCGGAAGATCGAGACATCGTCAGGATTAGTCGTATCGAAAATGCGCACTTCCGCCGTAATGGAATCGGTGCCCTCGTTGACGCCGCGCTCAATGGCGATATGCGAGTGTTCGTCGATGATGCCCGGCATGACGAACCCGCCGTGGGCGTCGATCACGGTGAATCCCGTCGGCGCCATCAGGCCGGTGCCGACGGAGGCGATTTTTCCGTCGCGGACGATGATGGAGCCGTTGGCAATCGTCCCCTTGGTGACGGTCAGAATGGTGGCGTTGGTGATGAAGCAGTTGCCGTGCGTGACGGTCGTCGGCATCCGGTCGCTATCGAGTTCGCTCGGGAACTCGGGAGTCGGCGCCGCCGCGGGCGCGGCGGGAGGCGGGGCCGCCGGCTCCGCCAGCACCGGTGCAATGCACAACGAACAGAGGATGACCAACAGCAGTGTAAATCGCTTCATCGTTCCCCTCCCGCCTCAGTGCTGGGCTTCTTCCGCGCGTGCCACTTGCCGGCCCCGAAGGGGCTCTGTGAGTCTCCGCTCATGTCGGTCGCGCTGACCGTGCCAGTCAATTGGACACTGATGGTCTGCCCGCCGATGCTGATTTCAACGGTGCAGGAGATTTGGTTGCCGCTGACGGCGCCGCTCGCCACGCGACCATTCGCCATCGCGCTGCGCATCTCGCCCGATAGCCGGCCATCGGCCGCCTGCTGGAAGACGAGTGTGACCGGCAGTTCGCCTTCTTCGGTCTCGAAGATGGCGTCCCACTCGCCGGTGACATTAATGGCGCCCGCTGCCGGTGGTCCGCCGGGTCCGGCCGGCCGGCTCTCGCGCACCTCGAATGTGAATTGCTTGCCCTCGACGAACACATAGCGCACCTGCGCCCCGGACTCGCCGAACGCGCCCTTGAACACTGTCAGGTCGGCGACCTTGCCCTTCTCGATGGTGCCGAGCAGGTCCCCGGCGCCGAGCAACTGCGCGCTGGTCTTCGTTAGCGACGCCAGTGCCGCATCGCGCGGCAGGCCCGCCTCGACGGCCTTGTCGAGGTTTGACTCGAAACCCGCCGGGCCGACGCCCGCGCTGGTGAGCACGATCGTGACGCCCGCCTTGTACAGCACGGAGGCGTTCGCCACGCCCTCCAGCCAGCGCGCACGCCGGTCCTTGCGGACGCGGTAGGGCACATCTTCCTGTGGCGCACCGCCGCCACCACCGCCAAACCCACCGGGCGGCGGCTGGAACCCGCCGGGCCGGGGCCCCGGCTGGCCGGGCGCGCCGGGCGGTTGCCCCGGTGCCCCTGGGGCGCCGGGCCCACCGGGCCCGCCCCCTCCGCGGCGAAATCCACCTTGCCCTGGCCCTCCCGGCGGCCCGCCACCGCCAGGTCCGCCGGGCGGCGCTGCCGGCCGCTCTTGCGGCTTGTCCGGGTCGGGCGGCTCGGTGCCGTAATCCAAACTGAGGATGACCGGTACCTTCTTCTGCGCCAGCAGCGGCGCGATCTTCCACGCCTCGGTGCCGCCCATAATGATGGGTCGCAGGCCGAATTCATCCGCCAGCCCCAGGCACCGCTTGATGTCGTTGACCGAGTTGGCGGCGAAGATGACCGGCTGCTGGCCGTGCAGGGCCGGCAGCAGCGCCGCCAGCGCTTCATCGAACGGCGGCCGCTCGACGCCGTGCCCGTTCTGGAAGAGGCGCGTCTGCAAATCGTAATGCTGGGCATCGAGCAGCGTCTGGCGGATGTCCGCCATCGCGCCCATCAGCGTCGTCGGATACGAGCCGCCACCGGAAGGACGCAGCGAGCCGTGCAGCGCCACCGGCGACTTCAGCACCACATTCCGCCGCGGCAAGCCGTTCAGGTTCACCAGGCAACTCTGTCCCGGGAACAGCCCGATGCCTGGCGCTACCAACGCCGCGGTGAAACCGGCCTGGCGAGACGCGTTGCCGCCGTCTTCATTCAGCGTGAAGTAATCCGCAGTGAGGAGTTCGGGACGCACCCCGGCGCGGTTGGCGACGCGCATCGAGGGGCTGGCGTCGGCCAATGTGTTCGGCGGAATGTCCTGGTCGGGATGAGGGTCGGGGAGCGTCAGGCCGAGTTCGGTGTAGGCATCAATGAAGCCGGGATACACGGTTAGGCCGGCGCCGTCCACGATCTTCGCGTCGGGGGGAATCTGGATGTCGGCGCCCAGCGCCGCCACCAGCCCGTCACGGATGACGATGGTGCCCTTCTCGATCGTCGCCCCGGCACCGGTGACGATGCGGGCATCTTTGATTGCCGTGACTACTGAATCGCTGGCCCGGGCGATGGGGAGACCGACCGTGACCAGTGTCGCCAACCATGCCGCCACGCAGGCGGCCGCGAACCGACGCCTCATTGCGCTCCTCCCAGGGGTGCGTGACACGAACACAGCCAGCACCACCAGTTCGGTTAGACGGGAGGATTTCCCTGCGTGCTGCGCCGAATTGGGGACAAACCGCCCGCTCCGCCGGGTCGCGTGCACCTAGCGCCCTGCCGGTATGATGGAAGCGGAATGGCCCCGCGCTTGCAGGAGGCAAAATGAGGCGGTTGCGAGTTCGGCTCAGCACCACGGTGCCGCTCACCGTGCGGCGCACGGATGTCACGACGCGCCGCTTCGCCTACCTGCTCGTCGCCCAGCGGCCCATCGAGTACCCCTTCGGCCGCTCGCCGGTCGTCTATATCGGCAATACCTCGCTGGGGCTGGCCCGCCTGGCCTCGAAGGCGACGGAAGTCGGCCCGCGTATCCTGCGCCGGCCGGGGCTGCTGGAGTTCGACCTGCGCGTCGTCACCTGCCCGCCGCGGCGCAAAGTGCAGACCTGGCGCAAACTGGAGCGGGCGCTGCTGCTGCGCTTCCGCGAGCGTTACGGCGAAGTGCCGCTCTTCAACCGCACCGGTCGCCGGATGCAGGAGCGCGACGAGTTCGATTACTTTCTGCGCGACGGCATTGACCGCGTCTTCACCGCCGTCAGCCGCCGCGCCGAGCGCGCCGCGCGCAAGTAGCGCTATTCCGGCAGGTTGACCGCCGGCGCCAGGAACGCGGCCATCTGCAGGCGGGTCACTTGCTGCAGCGGCTCGAAGGTGCGCCCATCGGACCCCGAAATGACGCCGTGCCGCACCAGGTATTCGATAGGCTTGTAGGTCCAAAAGTCGCAGTGCACATCGCGGAAGGTCTCCTGCCCGCAGCGCGGCGGCGCGAAGGCGGCGTAGTCGTGCCCGCGCAGGTCGGCGATGCGCGCCAGGAAGATGGCCATCTCGTCGCGCCCCATCTCCTTGTCGGGCTGATACAGCCCGGTTGCATAACCGGAAGTAATCTTCTTGCTCACCAGATATTCGATGTAGGTATACGCCCAGTGGTCGCAGCGCACATCGGCGAAGGTCTCCGACCCGCAGGGCGGCGGCGTGAAGTTCGCCAGCCCGCCTGCAATCTTGTCCGAGGCCCGCGCCACGAACACCGCCATCTGCGCGCGGTTGACGATGAAGTTCGGCTGATAGGTCCCGCCGGTGAAGCCGGTGGCGATGCCGCTGCGCGCCACCGCCTCGATCGGCCGCCATGCCCAGTGCCGGCAGCCGACATCGCTGAAGGTGACATTATCCACGGTCACCGACACCGGCACGCTGCTGCCCGTGTTGCCCTGCTCGTCGTGCGCCACCGCCCACACCGTCCATGCGCCTTCGTGATTGCAGTCCACCATCGTCTGCCACGCGGCGGCGTACCGCCCGTCGGTGTTGGTGGCGGTGGTCGTGCCGAGGAGTTGCTTGTCGCCGCTGCGCTCGCCCCAGAACTCTACTTTGGCGACCGGATAGGAACTCGAACCGACAGTCGCGGCCAGCGCGGTCTGCCAATGCAGCGCGGTTCCCGCCGCCGGCGTCACCAATGCCGGCGCCGGGCGGACGATTTCCACGGTCACTGTCGCCGGGTCGCTCCAGACGCTGACCGAGCCCCGCGAGTCGGTCGCCTGCGCCCGCGAACGGAAAGTGCCGGCAAAGCGATAGGTGTGGTTCGCTATCCAGGGCGTCCCCGACGCCTGCAGCAGCCCGCAGGTCAAGTCGGTGCCGTCGCCCCAATCCACGCAATATTTCACCGCATGCCCGTCGGGGTCGGTGGTCGCGGTTTGCACCGCGAATGACTGATTGAGCGGCGCCAAGCCGTGGAAGTCCACCCACTTCGGCGCCGGCAGGTGTTGGTTGTACAGCCGGTAGGCCACGGTGAGGTAATCGTCCGTGGCCTGTTCGTTGCGGCTGGCGCCGAGGACGATGACCTGGCTCTCGGTGTGCGCCACGGCCATTTGCGACACCAGGTCGGCGCGATTGGCGGGACCGTCGTAGCGTGCCGCCCAGCGCAGGTCGCCCGTGCGCGCGTCGTACGCGACAGTGGCGTAGTCGAAATCGCTGCCCTCGCCCTGGCTCGACCCGGAAACATAGACAAAGTCGTTGTCGCTCGAGAACGCGACCAGCCGGGCGTCTTCGCGCCCGTGCGCCGGCCCATCGTAGCGCGTCGTCCAGAGCGCGTGGCCGTCGTGTGCGTCGTAGCAGACGGTGGCGTAGTCGTCGCTGCGGTCGCGCGACCGGCCGGTCACTGCGACCTTAGAGCCGTCGCCGCTGACGGCGACTGACGCCGGCGCGTTCGTGCCGCCGGGACCGTCGTAGCGCGCCGCCCACAGTTCCGCGCCGGTGGTGAGGTCGTAAGCGAGAGTGGCGTAGCCGAGCGCGCCCGAGCGATCGTCGAGCGGCGACGCGCCGGTCGCATACACCGTAGCGCCGTCCGGCGCCACGGCGAGTGCCCGCCCGCGGTCGCCCGCCCCGCGGCCGGGCCCGTGATGCACGGCCATCCACGACTGCGTGCCGTCGGCAGTGTTGTAGGCGACCGTGAGAATGCCGCGCGGTTGTTGCCCGCTGCTGCCGGTCTCACCGGTGACGACCACCTTCGTTTCGTCCGGGTTGAGAGCCAGCGCCGCGGCGGCGTCACCGCCGTTTCCGGGGAAGACGGCCTGCCAGCGCAGATAGCCCGTTGCCAAGTCATAGAGGGCGGTAATGATGACCGCGCCCGCGGTCGGCCCCGTCACCGCGACGAATCGCTCGCCCGCCGCGACCTCCACCGGCGATCCGGGATACACCGCGCTCCATGCCTCTTTCCCGGTGCGCGCATTGAGCGCCCACACGCGGTCGCGCCCGCCGAGTACAACGAGCGTCCCCGCGGGTGGCGCCGCGATGCCGGTGACCGGCGCCGGGTTCGATTGCGTCCAGAGGACCTTGCCGGTGGCGGTGTCGTAGGCGATGGCGTCGGTCGCGCCGGAGACGAAGGTGCTGCGCGAGTCGGCGGACAGCGCTAGCGCAGTCGGGACGGCGCTCTCGTGTCCGGAGGCCGCGTGCCGCGCTTCCCAGCGGACGGAGACTGGGCCGTTGAGCGCGTGGAACCCGGCGCGGTCGTGTTGCGTCGGCGGCGCCAGCCGCACCAGGAAGACATACAGTCCGAACAGCACCACCAGCGCGCTGAACGCGCGCGGGGCATGGCGCCGCAGTGCCTGCCGCCCGAGGACTCGCGTGGCTTTCATGGGGTCGCCCGAGCGTACGGCGCGGTCGTGTGGGATTCTTGTGCAAGGGCTTGGTATAGCCCCAGTGGGCCGGTCGGCCGACAGAACGATTTGCCCCCGCGGGGCGTCTAATTCTGCAAGGCCGTCGGGGGAGAGAACGGGGGCCGGCAGAGACGGCGCTTGGCTGCCTGCCCAGTCGGCGGCTGGGCAATGGGCTCCGGGAGAGGCACCGCCTGCCCGTTTGGTGAGAGAACGGCAAAAATTTCGGGAAAAAATGCGGAAAAACACCCTGGAGAAGCAAGCAAGCAGAGGGAAGTGTCTCCACCCCGGCTTGCGGCCCCTTGTAACTTTTCACAGAAAATTCAAGAATGTCATTCCCCTAGAGCGGGGGTTTGAGTTCCCGGCTGGCAATACTGTTAGGTAGGAGAGTGAGCGGAGTCTGCGGCGCCGTCCCCCCACGGGCGCGGCTGGCCATTTCACAAACTCCGCATGGAAGCGCTGGGATCGAGTGCAGTGGAGTACGGGAGCGCTGCACCAGCGCGGGAGTCAGAGTTGCTGTCGACGCCGCAATGCGTCGGCGAGGAGAGGGACGCTGTCCCGAGGGGAGTAGTGCTGGATGCGGAGCAAACTGGAACGCCACGCGCCTGTGGCTGGGCCGCGCGTGAATTGCGTCGACATCGGGCCCAGCGATGAGTCGCCGGCCAACGGCGGCGGGCGCAGCACGCCTTCATCCGATATCTCGTCACGAGTCCTGGCCGCCCGCGCCGCCCGAAATGCCGCGACAACCCGCCGCACGCCGGCGACGCGGTCCGCCGTCAATGGGCACGCCCCCGAGTCGCCGGTGGAGCGATTCATGAGTGTCGTCGCGCAACCGGCGGCGACCAACGGCAATGTGGCGCCGGTCGTCGGCGGCCCCATCCGCACGCTGGTCGTGGATGACTACCGCCTGTACGGCGAGGCGCTGGCCACGCAACTGGCCTCGCACACCGGCCTGCTCGTCCTGGGAAGTTTGGGTCTGGAGGAGGGCCTGCGCGAATTGCCCGCCCTGGGTCCCGATGTGGTCGTCATCAGCGCCGTGCAGTCGGAAGTTGCCGCCATCCAGTTGATCGGCAAGATGCGGGAAGCCGTCCCGACGGCGCGAGTATTGGTCCTGGTCGCCGAAACTTCGAGTTGGGCGGCCGTGCAGGCCATCAACGCCGGCGCCAGTGGCTTCGTCTTGCAGGGCGAAACGGTGGATGGTCTGTCGCGGGCGGTCCGCACCGTGGCGTCGGGACAGATTGTCTGCCCGTCCGCGGTGACGGCCCTCCTGTTCTCCCATGTCGCCGGCGGGGTGCCGGTGGTCCACGCCACCCCGGGCGCGTCGCGCCTGACCGGCCGCCAGATGGAGATTGTCGCCCTCGTCGGTCAGGGGATGTCCAACAAGGAAATCGCCCGCCGGCTCTCCGTCTCGCTGCACACGGTCAAGAACCACATCCACAACCTGCTGGAACGGCTCGGGCTGCGCAGCCGGGTGGAAGTGGCCCTCTTTGCCCGCCGCACCGGCCTGCTGGCGCACGACCACGACTCAGCCGCCTAAGCGCGCGTAGTCCCTTTGGTCTAGGGGGATGGCTCTCCGTCCCCCAGTCGTTATTTGAACCCCCCGCTCCATTTAGCCCGTCGCCGGCGCCGGGTATCGTTTATTCCACATTATGGACAACGGTCACAGGCGATGATTCGAGTGCTCCTCGGCAGTCTGCCGCGGATGATGTCCGACGCCATGGCGGGCCATATGGACCGCGGCGCCGGCATCGAAATCGTGGCGCGCAGCCGGGCCTCGGCCGACTTGCCGATGCTCGTCGAGCAGACCCGGCCCGATGTCGTCATCCTGGCAGAAGAGGATGCCGCCGAGCCGTTCAATGCGTGCTCGACCCTGTTGGAGCGCTGGCCGCACTTGAAAGTCTTCGTCCTCTCGCCCCGGACCCGCACCACCAGTCTCTACTGGCGGGAACTGGCGTGGGAGACCGGCCACTCGGTCTCGCCCGATGACCTCGTTAGCTGGATTCACAAAGCGGTGAACCCAGTCACCTTTAGGGAGAGTGAGGGAACCCGATGCACTTTGCCAGAATGGCTGGTGCCCAGTTGGGACTGATGCACACCGCATTCCGTGCCTGGTGGGCCGGGCATGGCCCGCGTGCGATAGGGCGGCGGGGCCAGACGCTGGTCGAATACGCGCTGCTCTTGGCGCTGTTGGCCATCGCCGTGCTTGGCGCCCTGTTCTTGTTCCGCGACACGGTCGTGACCATTTACAACTTCGTCGTGAACACCTTCACCAACGAGACCGCGCCGTGACCGACTTCACCTTGCCCTGGCTCCAACTCTACTTCTGCCTGGCGCTGGTCATCTTGGCGGCGGGCTACGATGTGACGCGCGGCCGCATTCCCAACTGGCTGACCTTCCCCAGTATGGCATTGGGTGTCGGCCTCGGCGTGCTGACGGGCGGTTGGAATGGCTTGTTTGCGAGCGTCGCCGGGTTCTCGCTCGGGGCGGCGTTGCTGGGCGTGATGTATCTGACGGGCGGCATGGGCGCCGGCGAGGTGAAGGTGCTGGCGGCCATCGGGGCGCTCAAGGGCCCCATCTTCGTGTCGTACACCTTCGTGTTTATGGGACTGGTCGGCGGCGCCTTCGCGATCTACTTCCTCGCGCGCCGCTGGCGCTTCGTGACACACAAGGGACTGCGGGCGGCAGGCAGCTTCCCCTACGGACCGGCCATCGCGCTCGGCTGCGTCGTGGCCGTCCTGGTGGGGCTGTAACGATGTCAGTCATCCTCACCGGGACACGGCAGGCCGTGTTCCCGCACACACTCTCAGGAAGGGAGACCCGACCCCATGTGGGCAATCACTCGCAACATGTGGCGCAATCTGCACGCGTCGGTGCGTCGTGGCGAGGGGCAGACCTTGGTGGAGTACGCCCTGATCGTCGCGCTGATGTCGATCGCGCTCATTGCCGCGCTGATTTTCTTGGCGGGCGGCGTGGGCAACGTCTACAACTTCATCAGCGGCACGCTCACCAACACGGCCTCGTAGCAGAGAGGGGGGGCGACGCCGGGTTACCCCTGCGCGTCGCCCCCTGCCACACTCGCCGGCGGCGTGGGCAAACGCTCGTCGAACTCGCGTTGATTCTACCAATATTTATCCTGTTCTTACTAGGAATTGCCGAGTTCGGCGCCGCCTTCGCCGACCACCTGGCCCTCGGCCAGGCCACCCGCGAGGCCGTGCGCAGCGCCTCGCTGGGCAGCGACATGAACACTGTGCTCACCCGGGCGCGCAATTCGTCGCTCGGGCTGTCGGACCGGGGGACCCCGTTCAATGTCTTTATCTCGTACAGCATCAATAACGGGTCCACCTACACGGCGCCGACCCTGCTGACTATCACCAGCCCGACGGTGCCCAACACTTTCCCGTCCGGCGCGCTGGTGCGGGTCAAGATTATCTTCAACCACGCGTTCGTCACGGGCTCGTTCTTCTCGTTCCTGCCCGGCGTGGTCGGTGGGAACCAACTCCCCATCGGCCAGGCGCTGGTGATGAGGAAAGAATGATGCGCCGCCTGGAAGAGATGTCCGTCGTGCGGTGCGTGGATGCAGTCCAGACACGCGTCTGGCCGGGCGCCTGCGCGCACTGTAGGATAGTGCGCAAGGCGCAGGTGGGGAGCGTAGGGAGGCTGCTCGTATGACGACTCGGAAGACGGATTCACAGCAGGCGCCGCGGCGGCGGCGGTTCTGGGGCTCGCGTTCGGGAAAGGGTCTGGTCTGGCTGGCGTTCGCGTTGCCGGCGCTGCTCGGCTTCGTCGGGCTGACGCTGGACGGCGGCCGTTTGTATCTGACGCGGCAGCGGGCGGTCAATGTCTGCGACGCCGCGGTGCTGTCAACCGCGTTCCGCTTGCAAGGCGCCGCGACGAACACCGCCGCGGTGCGCACCGATGTCTTGGCGGCGGTGGCGTCCAACAACGCCAACGCCGACACGGAATGGCATGTCGCCGTCAGCGACGCCGACTTGTCATCGAACCCGGACATCATCCTCGCCCGGATCAACGACACGCCGGCGACCAACAGCGCGCTGACGGCGCCGATTGAGTGGCGCTATGACGACGGCAGGCCGGTCACTTCCAGTTTCTCGCCGACTTTTGCGCCCCTGCAGGGCCGCGGGCTGCTGGTGCGCGGCCACACCTCGACGCGCGCCACCTTTATGTCGCTGCTCGGCTTCGGGGCGACCGCCATCGGCGGCGCCGCCACCGTCATCAGCGATTGCGCCGGCTCCATCCCCGGCGGTCCGCACCTGATTCCGATTTGGATTAGTGGCACCTTCACGCCCGGCCAACAGGTCAACCTGTCGCTGAACAACGGCAGCCCGCCGGTTCCCTCCGGGAGTTACGGGGCCATTTCTCCGTCAACCTTTGAACCCTACAATGTGAACGACAGCGTGATTCAAGACTGGCTGCAATTTGGCACACCTGACACGAACACGCTGCATGTCTACACGACGGGCTCGATCCAAGTGGGGACACCCGGGGTGATCACGGCCAATACCGGTTGGTCATGGGGACAGGTCGTGCATGCCATCGAGGACGCCGGTCTGAACAAGAAGGGCGATCCGGCGACCCAGGGCGCGCGGTTTGAGCGGCAGAAGGCCCTCTATCCGAACGACCTGCCCGGCGGAACTTGCGGCGCTCCGTCAGGGCCGCCCTCGGATCCGGCGGTGGACCCGGGCGATCCGCGCATCGTCATCGTGCCGATCGTGACTTATCGGTTTGGCACCGGGTCAGGCGCCACATTCACTATCACCGCGTTCGGGGCATTTTGGATTAACTGTCTTGGGAACGCCAACACGAAGTCGATTACGGCCAACTTTATCAACTACACCACGGTGGGCGGTGTGGGAGGCCCCTGCAATGGGGTGTTCGCGCACCAGATGGTGCGCTAGGAAAGGCAGAAGGGAGAGAGAGCAATGGTGCAACAGCAGCGGAGGCGAATCGTCCTGATCGCCGTCGGTCTCGGGCTCCTGACTTTTGCCATCGTCTTTTGGGTGTTGACCAAGACGCAGGGCAAGTCGCCGCTCGTGACCACCCCCGGCGCTCAGGCAGCCGAACAGACGGTCGGCACAATCCTCGTGGCGACCCGCGATATCCCGGTGCGTGAGACGCTGGACGCCGGCATGATCGCCGAGCAGCAGATGCCGATGACCGCCCGACCGGGCGATGCGTTGACATCGCTCGACGAAGCCGTCGGTCTGGTCACCACCGTGCCGATCAAGAGCGGGGAAGTCCTCACGAAGCCGAAGGTGGTCAACGCGGGATACGGTACCGGACTCGTCTTCACCATTCCCGAAGGCCACCGCGCCCTGACGCTGCGGGTCGATGATGTCAGCGGCGTCGGCGGGTTCGTGAAGCCCGGTGACTATGTGGATGTCATCGGCACCCGCGAAGTGGACGGCGGTGTCATCACCGAAACCGTCATGCAGGATGTGCCGGTGCTGGCGACGGGCGCCCAGACGGTCCCTGGCCAGAAGCCGGAAGACCCGCCGCAAGTCGTCCCGAATGTCACCGTGGCCGTGACGCCGGAGGCGGCCGAGCAGTTGACCCTGACGGAGCACACCGGCGGCTACAAACTGACGCTGCGCCCGCACGGTGAGCACTGGTTCGTGCCGACCGCGCCGACCCGCCGCGCGACCGGCAGCGGCGCGCGTTCGGCCGCGCCGCAACCGGCGACCGGACGACCCAATCCGGCCGCGCCGACGGGTGCCATGATGCAGCCGCCCGCGGCGGCCAAGCCCGCGCCGAAACCGGCCGCGCAGTGGACGCCGGAACCGGTGGCGCTGCTGGGCTACATCGCCGGCGCCGAAGGGCGCGTGGCGTGCGTCCGTTACCAGGGCCGCGTGCTGATTATCCGTGTCGGCGACCACCTCACCGCGGAAGAAGTGGTGAGCGAAATCGGCCAGGGCTACCTGGTCTTGGTCGGCCCGCACGGCGAGCGTGTTATCCGACAGGGGAGCGACCACTAACATGCCCTCAGACAAGCCTGCCCGCGCATCGCAGAAGAAGGACCTGACCGCCAAGGCCGAAGGGCCGACGCGCGTCCTGATCGCCGATGCGGACCGCGCCACGCGAGACGCGCTGCGCGATGCCCTGACCCAAGCCGGCCTCGATGTCGTTGGGGTGGTCGGCGACGGGCGCCAGGCGGTGCAGGTGAGTCTGCGGCTGCGCCCCGAAGTGGCCGTGCTGGCTGAAGGCATGCGCGGCCTGAATGTCATCCAGGCGACCGAAGCCATCTCCTCGGTCGCGCCCGAGACCATGGTGCTGCTGATTGCCAAAGAGACAGGCCCCGACGCCTGGCGTCGCGCGCTCGGGGCCGGTGCCCGCGCGGTCCTGCAGCGCCCCGCCCCGGCGTCGGAAGTGTTGTCGCTGGTGGAACAGTTGAGTCGGTTCACCCGCACGCGTCGCACTTCGTACATCGAGCAATACGGCGACTTCGGGACGGCCTCGCGCTCGCTCATCGCCATCCTGTCGGCGAAGGGCGGGGTCGGGAAGTCCACGATCGCCACAAATGTGGCGGTTTCACTTTCGAGGCAGTATCCGAACCGCGTCGTCCTGCTTGACTTGGCGCTGCAGTTCGGCGCGGTGCCGGTGATGCTGAACCTGCGCCCGAAGCGGGCGTTGGTGGACCTCGTCGGACAGACCGATATCACGCCGGAAATGGTCGATGACTTCCTCGTGGAGCATAACTCCAGTCTGCGCGTGCTCGTCGCCAGCATTGAGCCGGAAGACCTCGGCGCGCTGAACACGGACTTGCTCGAACAGGTGCTCACTTGTCTGCGGGAGAAGTACTACTACCTGGTCGTGGACCTCCCGCCCGTCGTGGACCGCACCACGCTCTACTTCGGCGAACAGGCCGATGACCTGTTGTGCATCACCAACGCGCTCGACCTGCCGACGGTCAACGAGACCAAGCGGCTGCTTGACACCCTCGAGCGCGTCGGCCTGCCGAAGGAAAAGGTGCACCTGGTGCTCAACCGGGTGCGGCGCCAGGGCCCGCTGCCGATCGAAGAAGTCGAAGCCCGGCTGGCGTGCCCGGTCATCGCCCGCATCCCCGATGAGCCCGACCTGGTGCAGAACTCGATCAACCGCGGCATCCCGCTCGTGCTCGACGCCCCCCAGACTCCGATTGCGCAGCGGTTCGAGGAATTGAGCCAGGCGCTCAGCCGGGGCATCACCACGGAGTCCGAAGCGGCCCCGAATGACGGGAAGCCCGCCCGGACCGGCCTGATGCCGTGGGCGCGGCGGGCGCCGATCGCGGAAGAAAGGATGGCCTGATGCCTCTGCGACGCACCGGCACACTCGACCCTGTCGAACGGGAGACGGCGCTCGGCACCGCCAGCCCCGCCGACCGGCGCCAGCATGTCGAACTGAAGGTCAACATTCACGAGCAGTTGCTCGATGAGGTGGACCTCGAGCGCCTGCTCGGCCAGAACGAAGACCAGGTGCGCGTCGAATTGACCGGCGCCATCAGTCACCGCCTCGACACGCAGGCGCGCGGGCTGTCGGCGGCGGTGCGGACGCGCCTGATCGGCGAGATTCTCGATGAGGTGCTCGGCTTCGGGCCGATCCAGCCGCTGATTGACGACCCCTCCATCACCGAAGTGATGGTGAACCGCCCCGACCAGGTGTACATCGAGCGGAACGGCCGCCTGGAAATGACTGATGTCACCTTCCGCGACGCCGCGCATGTGATGCGCATCATCCAAAAGATTGTGACGCCCCTCGGCCGCCGCGTCGACGAGAGCAGTCCGATGGTGGACGCCCGTTTGCCGGATGGGTCCCGCGTGAATGCCATCATCCCTCCGCTGTCGATCAAGTCGCCCACGCTGACCATCCGCAAGTTCTCCAAGATTCCGTTCACGGCCGACGACCTGGTCAGTTTCGGCACGATGACGCCGGCCACGGTCGAGTTCCTGCAGGCCTGCGTGCGGGCCCGCCTCAATATCCTCATCTCCGGCGGGACCGGTTCCGGAAAGACCACCACGCTGGGCGTGCTCTCCAACTTCATCCCGGAAAGCGAGCGCGTCGTCACTATCGAAGACGCCGCCGAACTGCAATTGCGGCAGCCGCATGTCGTGACCCTGGAGTCCCGCCCCTCGAACTTGGAAGGCAAGGGCGAGATCACCATCCGCAACCTGTTCCGCAACAGTCTGCGCATGCGGCCCGACCGCATCATCGTCGGTGAAGTCCGCGGCCAGGAAGCGCTCGATATGTTGCAGGCGATGAACACCGGCCACGACGGCAGTTTGACGACCGCGCATTGCAACTCACCGCGCGACGCCATCTCCCGCGTCGAAACGATGGTGTTGATGGCGGGGACGGAACTGCCCTCCCGCGCCATTCGCGAGCAGATTGCCTCGGCGCTCGACCTGATCGTCCACCAGCAGCGGTTCGTGGACGGCAGCCGCAAACTGACGCACATCACCGAAGTGCAGGGGATGGAAGGCAATGTCGTCACCCTGCAGGACATCTTCAAGTTTCAGCAGTCGGGGTTCGATGCCGAAGGCCGCGTCCAGGGCCGCTTCCGCGCCACGGGCTTGCGCCCGACCTTTATGGAGCGGTTCCAGGTGCACGGCATCGAAATCTCCGCCGATGTCTTCGACCCAGGGAGGATGATGTGATCGTCACTGCCGCCGGCCGGTTCCTCATTGCTGTGGTGTCCGGGCTGGTCGCTGCTGTCGGGACGGTGATCGTTCACCGAATCCTCACCGCGCAGCGCGCCCATCTCGAAGAGCGGCTGGCGGATGTCACGCCGACCGCCGACGACGGGCGCGGACGCAAGCCCTCGGAGCCGTTCCCGTTCGTGACGCAAGTACTCGAATCGAGCGGCTACCACGAGGGACTGCGCAACCGTCTGGCCGGCGCCGGGCTGGCGTGGCGGCCGTCCGAATTCGCCGTGCTGATCGCGGTCAGCATGTTGGTCTTCTTCTTCATCGGTATCAGCACACGCGGCCTGTTCGGCATCACGCCGCAGATCAGTCTGCTCATCGGCCTGGCGCTGGGGCTGTTTGGGTTTGCCTTGCCGCAACTCATCGTCGTGCTGCTGCAAATCCGCCGGCGCCACAAGTTCGAATCGCAGCTGGCTGATGCCCTGTCGCTGGCGGCGGCGTCGGTGCGCGCTGGGTTCACTTTCCTGCGCGCCCTGCAAGTCATCGTCGAAGAGTCCGAGAAACCGATTACGACCGAATTCGCCACCGTGTTGCGCGAAGTGAAACTGGGGGCATCAGTGGGCGACGCGCTCCAGCGCCTGGCCGACCGGATGCGCAGCGCCGACTTCGATGTCGTCGTCACCGCGGTGCTGGTGCACCTCGAGGTCGGCGGCAACCTGACCGAAATCCTCGAAATCGTCTCGCGCACTATCCGGGAGCGCCGCCGCATCCGCGGCGAAATCAAGACCCTCACCGCCCAGGGCCGCTTGTCGGGCTGGATTGTCGGCGCTCTGCCGTTCGTCATCTTCGGCATCATCGCCTGGCTGAACCCGACCTACTTGAAGCCGCTCTTCACCGAGCGCTCCGGGTTGTTCATGGTCCTCACCGGCCTGGCAATGCAAATCGTCGGGATCATCTCCATCCGGCGCATCGTCAGTTTGGACATTTAGGGCGCGGAGAGCAGGAGACGGGCATGTTTGGAATGGACACTGCACAACTCATCTACATCGCGGTAATAGCGGCGCTGGCCTTCGGCGGCGTCATGCTGCTGGTGATGGCGCTCGCCGGCGCGCCGGGGCAGGCGGTCGTTCGCCAGCGGCTCGACCGATACACCTCTGAAGCCGATTTCGACACCGATTTGCGTCGCCCGTTCGCTGAGCGGGTGGTGGCGCCGGCGCTGCGCCGGTCGGCCCGCGTGTTGCTGAGTCTGACGCCGCAGCAAATCCTCGACGACACCGCCCAGCGCCTCGAAGCGGCGGGCAGTCCGCGCTTCCTCGGCGCCACCGAGTTCGTCGGCTTGCAGATGGTCATCGGAGTGCTCATGGGCCTGGGGGTGTTCTCCGTGCTCACGCTCATGCACATGCCGACGCCGGTCAAAGTGCTCTTCTTCATCCTCATCTTCGGCCTCGGCGTGCTGATTCCGAAAGTGGTGCTCACCCGCATGGTCGAAGCGCGCCGGATGCGCATCCGCAAGGCGCTGCCCGATGTGCTCGATCTGCTCATCGTCAGCGTCGAGGCGGGGCTGGCGCTCGACGGCGCCATGTCGCTGGTCATTGACAAGATGAAGGGGCCGCTGTCGGAAGAGTTCAGCCGGGTGTTGCGCGAGATTCGCACCGGCGCCGCGCGCATCGACGCGATGCGTGACATGGCGACCCGCTGCGGCGTGCAGGAACTCCGGTCATTCGTCAGCGCCCTCTATCAGGCGGAGCAACTCGGCGCCTCGATCGGCGATGTGTTGCGCGCCCAGGCGGACCAACTGCGGGTCAACCGCCGCCAGCGCGCCGAAGAGGCCGCGCACAAGATGCCGGTGAAGTTGTTGTTCCCCCTGATTTTCTTGATCTTCCCGGCGCTGCTCATTGTCATTCTCGGTCCGGCGGGCATCACCATTATGCGCGTGTTGCAGAACGTGGTGAAGACGCCCGGCCAGTGATCCGGATCGTCAACGATCGCACCGGAGACCTCCTCGCTGACCGAGCCCGCCGCGCCGACACGCCCTGGTCGCGAGTCCGAGGTCTGATCGGCCGCCCGCCGCTCGCCCGCGGTGAAGGGCTGGTCATCAGCCCCTGCCAAGGAGTGCACACCTGGTTTATGAGGGCAGCAATTGATGTGCTGTTGCTTGACCGCGAGCACCGCGTCGTGCGCGCCTGTCCGCGGCTGCGGCCGTTTCGGATGTCGCCGATCGTGTGGCAGGCGCGGGCGGTCGTGGAACTGCCGCCTGGCGCCGCTGCGCAGACACGCATCGGCGACCGCCTCCGGCTCGAGGGTTGCGAGTGAGCCGCGATGGCGCCCTCCGTTGTCCGTGACGCGCCGCGCACCGTGGCGCTCCGCCGCCCACTGAGCATTCCCGCCCCGACGACGAAGCAACTGCTGTCGCTCTACCTGCTCGTCGGCGTCGTCTTCGCCACCGCGGTCGGCATGCGCCTCGACGACCCCGATATGTGGTGGCACCTGCGCACCGGCCAACTCATCTCCGAAACGCACACCATCCCGCATGCCGACCCGTATTCTTTTACCGCGCCGGGCAAGGCCTGGATTGCCCACTCCTGGCTCTCTGACTTGACCTTCTACGGCGCCTCGTCTGTGGCCGGCTTCCTCGGGGTCCAGTTGCTCAAGGCGGTGCTGCTGACGGCCACTTTCGCCGTGCTGCTGGCGCTGCTGCGCCGACTGACGGGCAGCCAGGTCGTGGCCGTCCTCGCCACCGCCATCGCCGCTTTGGTCTCGATGGTCGGCTGGACGCCGCGCCCGCAGTTGTTCACTTTTCTGTTCAGTGCGGTGTTCCTCACCGTCCTCTGGCGCGCGGAGCGGGAGAACGACCGGCTGCTCTGGGCGCTGCCGTTCGTGATGTTGCTCTGGGTGAACCTGCACGGCGGCTTCGTCACTGGATTCTTGCTGCTCGGCGCCTGGACGGTCCCTGCCGGCATCCAGTGGGCACTGCACCGCGACCGGTCGTCGTGGCGCCGGTTCCGCGCGCTGCTCTTCACCGTCGGCGGCTGCCTGGGTGTCAGTGTGCTCAACCCGTGGGGCCCGCGCCTGTGGGAATACCCGCTGCAATACGCCGGGTCGTCGTATCACGCCGCCTACATCACGGAATGGTTCTCGCCCGACTTCCATCAGCAATCATTCCTGCCGTTTCTGATGCTGCTGCTCGGGCTGCTCGGTGTGTTGGCGATAGGGGTGCGGCGGTTGTCGCTGACTGAGGTGCTGCTGCTGATGGGCTTCGGTTACCTGTCGCTCACTTCAGCGCGGCACATTCCCTTGTTCGCGCTGGCGACCGCGCCGACGGTGGCACTGCAATTCTCCGCGATCGCCGCCTCCTTGCGGCGCGAAGGCGTCGCGCCGCTCCCGGCCGCGTCGCGGCGCGTGCCGTTCTTGCAGGTCGCCAACCTGCTGCTCGTCGTCTTTCCGATCTTGTGGGCGGTCGGGCAGACGCCGCGCAACGGCACCTGGGCAGCCTGCGGGCGTGCCGACTCGTATCCGATCGACGCGGCCAAGGCCCTCCAGTTGTTTCCCGAGCCGATGCGGATGTTCAACAACTACGGCTGGGGCGGGTTCCTGATTCACGAACTCTATCCGCAGCACCGCGTGTTCATTGACGGGCGCGCTGATATGTACGGTGCCGACCTGATGGACGACTACATGGCCACCTCGCGCGTCCAGCCGGGTTGGGATGGCGTGCTCACGAAGTGGAACATCGACACTGTGGTCTGGCCCAAAGACTGGCCGTTGTCCGCCATCCTGCGCAAGACTTCGGGGTGGGACGAGGTCTATCACGACCGCACCGCCAGCATCTTCCGCCGCGCCGGCGCCGCGCCGATGATGCCGGGGCGTTTGCAATGACGATTCCGACGGCAGCCCGCGCTCGCCGCGTGAACTTGTACCTGTTCGCGCTGCTGTTGCTTTCCTACGGCTACTATTTCGACCCGGGGCAGAACTGGAATTCGAATAGCCGCCTGGCGCTGGTCTGGTCGATTGTGGACGACGGCACCGTGCGCATCGACAAGTACCAGGCCACGACGCGCGACATCGCGTACCGCGACGGCCACTACTACAGCGACAAGGCCCCCGGCCTGTCGCTGCTCGGCGTCCCCGTGTATTGGACGCTGAAGCACACTATCGGGCCGGGTCTCACCTCCGACCAACTGCAGCGCGTCGCCACCCAGCAGATAAACTTCTGGTGGAACACGATGCCGACCGTCATCCTGGCGCTGCTGCTGATGCATTTCCTGGCCTTGCTCGGATTTTCGCTCACCGTCCGCCTCTGGACCACGCTCGCCTACGCGCTCGGCTCGCTCGTATACCCCTACGCGACCATCGTCTTTGGCCATCAACTCGCCGCTGTGCTCGGCTTCGTCCCGTTTCTCATCGCATACTTGGTGAAGCGAGGGCAGATGCGCTGGCCGATGGCGGCATTGTTCGGGGCCGGGCTGCTGGCAGGGTGGGGGGTTGTCGTCGAATACACCAACGCCCTCATCGTGCTGGCGCTCGTCGCGTATGTGTCGCTGGCGCTCGGCGGCTCAATGGGCGACCGCGTGCGGCGAATCGCCGCCTTCGGGATGGGAGTGCTGCCCGCGGCGGCGGCGCTCCTCACTTACAACGGTCTGGCCTTTGGGCACCCATTCAGCATCGGCTACGGCCTTGAGGCCGAGTCGGCCTTCGCCGGTGGAATGGGGCAGGGGCTGTTCGGCGTCACCTGGCCCCCGAGCATCAAGGTCGCGGCGGCGCTGCTCTTCGGCGGCTACCGCGGGCTGTTCGTGTATTCGCCGTTCCTGCTCCTGGCGGCGCCGGCGGCGGTGGCGCTGTGGCGTCGGAGCGCGATGCGCCCCGAAGTGCTGGTCAGCGCGTTCGTCGTGACCGGATTTCTCCTGTTCAACGCCTCGTACTATATGTGGTGGGGTGGCGCCGCCATCGGGCCGCGGTTCCTCGTGCCGACGCTGCCGTTCTTGGCCTGGCCGGTCGCCGAAGCCATCCGCCGCTGGCGGACGCTGGCGATGTCGCTGGTCGGCGCATCACTGCTCCTCGGCTACACGATGGCGGCGACCCGCCCGGACGGCGTGGAAGAACACTATGCGTTCCCGCTGGTGGACACGGTGCTGGTTCGCCTCATCCACGGCGACACGCTCAGCTACATGATGGTCTTCCTGCCGCGCTTCTGGCCGCATGTGCACTTCGCGCTCTCGCTGCTGCCGCTGGCGGCGGGGGTGCTGCTGCTCGGCGGGCTGCTGCTGCGTGCCGCGTACGGCGTCGCGCCGACCGCTGCCGGGGCGCGCGCCGCCGCGGCGACGCCGGCTGCTGCACCAGCCACGACGGGAGCGGCCGGATGATCGCCCCGCAGTGGTCGCCGAGCGTCAGTGGGTTGCGGCAGCCGCGAGCGCTGACCGACGCCGCCTGCATCGTCATCCCGACTTACAACGAAGCCGAGAACATCGGCTCGCTGCTGCGCAGTTGCCGCGTGCACGCCCCCGCGGCGCACCTGCTAATCGTGGACGACGCCTCTCCCGACGGGACGGCGGCCGTCGCGCAGCGCGCGGGGCGTGAAGACCCGCGAATCCATGTCGTCGTGCGCCAGGGCGAGCGCGGCTACGGCCGCGCCTCCCTCGAAGGCCTGCGCTGGGCGCTCGCCCGCGGCGCTGACCCGATCGGCACGATGGACGCCGACCTGTCGCACGACCCGGAACGCCTGCCGGCGCTGCTCGCCGCCGCCCGCGATGCCGATGTCGTCATCGGCTCCCGCTATTGCCGCGGCGGACGCATCCTCGATTGGCCGTTGCGGCGCGTGCTGCTCAGTCGCTTCGCCAACGCCTATGTGCGTGCCGTCACCGGCGTCACCGTCGGGGATTGCACCAGCGGCTACCGCGTGTACCGACGCCAAGTCTTGCAGGACATCCTGTCGAACGAGATTGTGAGCAGCCAGTATGCGTTCCTGGTGGAACTGCTCGCCCGCGCCCACTGGGCCGGGTGGACGGTGCGCGAAACCCCCATCGTCTTCGCCGACCGCCGCGCCGGATTGTCCAAAGTCAGTGGGCGTGTGTTGCGTGAGTCCTTGCTGGCGCCCATCCGGCTGCGCCTGCGCCAGGCCGTGGCCCCGCGTCGGCGCGCCGCGCCCCGCCGCGCGCTACCGGTTCCGGGCATGCAATACTTCAACCTCAATATGATGCGCTGGCAGGGCGGCGAACCGCGCCGACCGGCTCCCTAGGACGCTTCGTCAGCCCGGCTTCTTCTTCGCCCGCGCCGCCATAATCTCATCGAGCGTCACGAATTCGTAATGCTTCGCCTTGAGCGCCTCGATCAGCGTGGGCAACATATCCACGGTTTCCTGCACGCCGTCGTGTAACAGAATGATGGCGCCGTTGCCCAGGCGCGTCATCACCCGCCGCACAATCACCGGCTCGCCCGGATTGGTGTAATCGCCCGGGTTGTCGGTCCACAGCGCCATCGTGTAGCCGAGCGCCTCGGCCACCTCGGCCACCCGCCGGTTGTAATCGCCCCCCGGCGGGCGGAAGAACACCGGCATCCGCCCCGTGATCGACTGCAACACCTCGCCGCAGGCGGCAATCTCCGTGGCGACGGCGCTGTCGGGAATCAGGGTCAGGTTGACATGATGGAAAGTGTGATTGCCGATCGAGTGGCCGGCGGCCAATTCGGCGCGCACCAGGTCGGCGCCCTGTTGGGCCTTTTCGCCGACGACGAAGAAGGTGGCGTGCACTTGATACCGCTGCAGGATGGCGAGCAGTTGCGGTGTGAACGCATGGTGGGGCCCGTCATCGAAAGTCAGCGCCACCTGGCGCCGGCGCAGGTCGCCGTGCAGGATCTTGCGATACCGGACGCCCTTGCGCACTTCCGCTGCGTGTTGCGCCAGCAGGTCGGTGACCCGCCGGTCCATCTGCTCCTTGGCCTGTTCCCAGTAGTCGGGCTTCGGTGGCGCTTCGGCGACAGTGACGGCAGCGGGAATCGCAGCGACCTCATCCGTCGCCGCGTCGAGCGCCGATGTCCAACCGCCCCCGAAGCACCCGAAGACAGCCAGGAAGTACAGCGCGGTGCAGAGGTATGATGCGCCTCGCCCCATGGTTTGCGGCGCCGCGGCCCCTTCGCGAATTCGGATTCAGCCCATCCAGCGGCGCCGGCGGAAATAGTACAGCATCGCCAAGGCCGTCGCGCCCATCACGCCCCAGACGGTGGCGTAGCCCCAGCGCCAGTGCAACTCCGGCATATATTGGAAATTCATCCCGTAGATGCCGACGATGAAAGTGAGCGGGATGAATAGCGTGGCAATAATGGTCAGGACCTTCATCACCTCGTTCATCCGGTTGCTGACGCTCGACAGGTAGACATCCACCAGCCCCATCGCCAACTCGCGGTAAGTCTCGACGACATCCATAATCTGCACGGCGTGGTCGTAGCAGTCGCGCATGTAGACGCGCACCGCCGGCGAAATCAAGTCCGACTCGGCGCGCAGGAGACTGTTGATGGCGTCGCGCTGCGGCCAGATGGCGCGGCGCAACGCCAGCAGGTCACGCTTCACTTCATAGATGCCGTGGATCGTCTTGCGCGAGGGATTGGCGACGACTTCGTCCTCGATCGCCTCGATGCGCTCGCCGAATGCCTCCAGCGCCGGGAAGTAGTTGTCGATGATGGCGTCGAGCAACGCGTAGGCGAGATAGTCGGGGCCGCGCTGGCGACTGACGCCCTTCCCGCGGCGGATGCGCTCGCGCACCGGGTCGAAGCAATCGCCGGGCCGTTCCTGAAAGGTCAGGACATAGTTGCGGCCGAGGAAGATACTGACTTGCTCCGTCTCCAGCACGCCGTCCTGGTGCAACATCACCATTTGCGTCACGATGAACTCGTGCGTGTCGTAGGACTCAGTCTTCGGCCGCTGCGGGATGTGCACCACATCCTCGAGCGCCAGCGGGTGCAAGCCGAAAATGTCGCCGATCTCGCGCAACACCTGCTCGTCGCCCAGCCCCTCGACATCCACCCAGGTGACCGATTGGTCGTCGAGGTAGGGCCGAATCTCGGCGGGGGTGGCAAGCGTCTTTTCCTCGAATGCGCCGGGCCCGTAATCCATAATCCGGATGACCGGCCGGACGGCGCTCTCCGGCATCACCAGTGTGCCCGGCGACGCGCCGGGCGGCGGGCGGCGTCTACGGAACAGGCCGCGTCCCAGGAGGCGGGCCACGGTTATCCTTTCAAGACCTCATCGAAGAACTTGGACATGCGGTAATAGTAATCCCGCCGCGAGTACTCCTCGACGAACCCGTGCCCTTCCACCGGGTAGATGATGATATCCCAGCCCGTCTTCTTCAGTTCGATCAGCCGTTCCATCAGGCGCCAGGAGTCCTGCAGGTGGACATTGTCGTCCACCAGCCCGCCCATAATCAGCAGCCGGTCTTGCAGTTTGTCCGCATAGTAAATGGGCGAACTTTGCCGGTACGCCTCGTCATCGGTGTAGGGCAGGTTCAAAATGCGCGCCGTGTACCAGTGGTTGTAGTGCGCCCAATCCGAGACGGGAACGATAGCCGCGCCGGCGGCGAACACGCCGGGCTTTTTGAACAGGCACATCTCCGTCAGGAACCCGCCGTACGAGCCGCCGTAGATGCCGATGCGTTTGGCGTCGACATGGTAGGTGTCCACCAGCCATTGTGCGGCGGCGACGGTCGAGTCGACATCGGCACCGCCCATGTTCCGGTAGATGGCGGCGCGGCAGTCGCGGCCATAGCCCGCGCTGCCCAGGTAGTCGATGCTGATGTAGTAGTAGCCGCGCTGCGCGTAGTAGGTCCCGGCCAACCCTAGCCCGCCTTGCCAGCGGTTCGTCACCTGTTGCGCGTACCCGGCCCCGTGCACATAGATGATGGCTGGGTGCCTCGGGTCGGGAGTCGTCGGAGACCAAAGTAGGCCGTAAATCTGGCCGCCGTGGCCGTCGGGCATCTTCACCAGCTGCGGCGCGACGAGTTGGTACTTCTTGAACTCCTCGCTGATTTGGCTGGTGACGATCTTCGGCGTGCCGGCGCCGTCGAGCGGCACCAGCGCGACATCGTATGGCTTTGTCCAGGTCGAAGTAACGCAGGCCAGCGCCGATTCGTCGGGCGAGGGGAGGAATTGCGTCGCGCCCGAGACTTTCGCCGTCAGGTTGGTCAGGGGCCCGCCGTCGATCGGCATCCGGTAGACATTGTTCGTCTCCGGCCCCTCCTTGCTCGTCACAAGCAGCCAGGACTTGCCGTCGTGCGACAGGCGCAGGTCGCGCACTTCCCACGTGCCGTGCGTCAGTTGCTTGCGGAACCGCCCGTCGAACTCGACCGTGTACAGGTGTGCCCAGCCGTCGGCTTCGCTGATGAAGTAGACGCGTTGGTCGTCGGGCATCCAGCCGGCGGCGCTCCACACCGGCCCGTCCACCCACGCCGGGTCGCGCAGTTCATCGATGACATGCAGCGTCGCTTTCTCGAAGTTGACGCCCAGGATGCGGCGCGTTTTGTAATCCTGCGACACGGTCTCGATGGCGCAGCGCGTCCCATCGCGCGACCATTGCGGGTCCATGATCCCGGCGAACGGCGCGAAGTCGAGCGGCTGGGTGTCCTCCACGAACTTCGGATAGGACACCTTCCCGTCGCTCGTTTGATAGATGGCGAACTCGAACTTGCTCAGCGGAGCGCCCACTTTCGGTCGGATAGCCGGCGCCTCCATAAATCCGGATTCCGTGATCAGCCGCGGAATGATGGCGTCGCGCACATCTTTGGCCGGCGTTTCCAGGACGAAGAGCGCGTACTTCTTGTCCGGTGACAGCCACACTTGCGAGATCTGTTTGCCGTCGGGAATGTAGAACGGCTCCGGCTTGGCCATCACCTTTCGCCGGTCCTTCTCCCGCGCCGCTGCCAGGTCGCGCAGTTGCTTCTGCACGCGCAGATATTCGAAGAGTTCCAGTTGCTGTTGCTTCAGGTACTTTTCCTGGTCGGTCTTCGGTGGTTCTTCCTCGCCCGGCTCTTTCGGCTTGGCGCCGGTGCGGAAGTCGGTCACCTGTCGCAGCGACGCATCGGCGAGATCGAGAACGAAGACATTCATCCCCTGCTGGAACGCCACCGCCTCCCCGTCCAGGACGAACTCGGCGCTCGACACACCCTGCGCCGAATCGACCAACAGCGTTGCCTTCCCAGTCGCCAGTTCGATCCTGTACAGGTCGCCGTCCTTGATGGCCAGCCGATACTTGCGGTCGGGCGACAGCGTCCGGCCAAGTTCGTACCAACCGACTCCGAAAGTGCTGAACGCCGGCGGCATGGCTTTCCACTGGTCTTCCTGCGAAATCTGCCGCAAATTGCCGCCGTCGCGGTCCACCGCCCACATTTCCGCGACATCCATGCGCGTCTTTCCCTGGATCGTGAAGTAGAGCGTCTTTCCGTCGTCCGACCAGTGGTCTACCGTGACCGACCGGGCGATCCACCGGGCGTCGCGGGAAAGGTCGTCCAAGTCAATCTGCGTCGGCGTCGCCACCGCCAGCCGCGCCGCGACCATCAGGGCCATCGAAACGATCAGGGCTCGTCGCATCGTGTCCTCCCCAAACCTGCGATGGTGTGGCATCACTTCACCGCGCCGGGCGGGCGCCTTGCGCCTCGCCCTTCAACACTTCGTCAAACAACCTCGTCATCCGATAGAACAGGTCGCGCCGCGTGTCCTCTTCGCCGATCGGATGGTCCTCGATCGGATAGAAAATCATGTCCCAGCCGGTCTTGTGCGCTTCGATGAGGCGCTGAATGAGCCGCCAGTTGTCCTGGGCGTGGACATTGCTGTCCACCAGCCCGTCTACGATCAACAGCCGGTCGGCCAACTGGTCTGCCCAGTAAATCGGCGAACTGAACCGATACGCCTCGTCGTCTGTGTAGGGCAGGTTCAGAATGCGCGCCGTATACCAGTGGTTGTAATGCGCCCAGTCGGACACGGGCACCTGCGCCACGCCCGCCGCGAACACGCCCGGGTGTTTGAAGAGTGTGATCTCCGTCAGGAACCCGCCGTACGACCTGCCGTACAAGCCGATGCGCTTCGGGTCCACTTTGTGCGTCATCACCAGCCACTGCGCGGCGCTCACCGCCGAATCACTGTCGGCGCCGCCCATCGCCCGATAGACCGCGGTGCGGCAGGCGCGGCCGTAGCCGGAACTGCCCAGGTAGTCCACATCAAGGTAAAAGTAGCCCCGCTGCGCGAAGTAGTTCGCCTCCAACACCCAAGTGCCCAGCCAGTGGTCGTACACCTCTTGCGCATAGCCGGCGCCGTGCACATGCACAATCGCCGGGCGTCCGGCCGCCGGCTGCTTCGGCGCCCACAGGTTCGCGTACACGATGCCGCCGTGTCCGTCGGGGATCTGCACCACCTGCGGATCCTGCACCGCGAGATTCCGATACGCGTCCGTCATCTGGTGTGTGACAGTGCGCGGCGCGCCCGACCCGTCGAGCGGGACCAGCGTGACATCGAACGGCGTGCTCGGCGTCGAAGTCAGGCACGCCAGCATCTGTTCATCGGGCGAGGGAAGGAATTGCGTCGCGCCGCGCACCACGCCCGTCAGGCGCGTCAGCGGCCCGCCTTCCAGCGCCATCCGATAGACATCCGAGGAGATCGGCGTCTCCTTGTCGGCGACGAGCAGCCACGACTTCCCGTCCGCTGCCAGGCGCACATCCTGCACTTCCCAGTTCCCCTGCGTCAGTTGCGTGCGGAACCGCCCGTCGAACTGGATCGTGTACAGGTGCGCCCAGCCGTCCGCCTCGCAGACGAAGAACACGCGCTGGTCGTCCGGCATCCACCCCGCCGTATCCCACGCCGGGCCGTCCACCCACGCCGCATCGCGGAATTCGTGCACCACTCCCAGGACGCCCTTGGTTGCGTCCAGGCCCAGCAGCCAGCGCGTCTTGTAGTCCATCGCCACGGTCGGCACCAGGCAGCGCGTGCCGTCGTGCGACCAGACCGGCTCCAATCCCTCGAGCAGCATCTCCGGGTTGTCTTGCAGCAGTTTCGGCATCGTCACCTTGCCGTCACTGGTGCGATAGACACCCAATTCCCACTTATCGAGCGGCACGCCGACCTTTTCCCGCGACGGCGGCGTCTCGGTGAAGCCGCTCTCGGTCACAAACTGTGGAACGACGGTGTTGCGGGCGTCCTTCGGCGGCGTCACCAGTGTGAAGACGACATATGAGCCGTCCGGCGACAGCCACATCGCATCGACGCGCTGGCCGTCGGGGACATAGAACGGCTCCGGCGCCGCCAACACTGTGCGGCGTTGCTTCGCCAATTCCGCGTCGCGGTCGCGCAACTGCTTGCGATAGCGCAGGTAGGCGAAGAGTTCCAACTGTTGCGCCTTTAGGTACTTTTCCTGGTCAGTGCGCGGCTGCGGCTCGAAACCCGGCTCCGGCGGCTTCGGGCCGGTGCGGAAATCGGTCACTTGCGTGGTGCTGCCGTCCCCCGTGTTCAGGAGGTACAAATTGCCGCCTTTGCGGAACGCGATGCCCTTGCCCTGCAGGACATACCGCGGACTGCTGACGCCCTGCGTGTCGTGCACCAGCCGCTGGCTCTTCCCTGTCGCCAGTTCAATTTGATACAGGTCGCCGTCCTTGACGGCCAGCCGGAATTTGCGATCGGGCGAAATCAGGCGGTCGAGGTCATACCAGCCCCGGCTGAAATTGTTGAACGCCGGCGGCATCATTTTCCACTGGTCCTCTTGCGCGATCAGCCGCGGCTCGCCGCCGGCGCGGTCGACCGCATACAATTCACTGACATCGGTACGCGTCTTCCCCTGCATGGTGAAGTAGAGCGTCTTGCCGTCATCCGACCACGAGGCGATGTTGACCCCGCGGGCGATCCAGCGGAAGTCACGGGCCAGGTCGGCGATTTCCAAACGCGGCGGCGCCGCGCCGACCGCCGCCAGGGGCAGCGCCACAAGGACTGACAAGACAAGTGCGCGTCGCATCCCACTCTCCTTTGGGGGGCTTGCTGGCGTTTTCCGGTTCCGCCGCCGTCCTTCCTGCCGAAGGCCGCATCGCGACGCTTCGCCGCCACAGGCGTAGGAGCGCTGTCACTGTGCTATAAGTGGCGGCAATGATGGCGATTTCGGGTCCCGAGTCCCGCCGCCGGGGAGCGGCGTCGTGACGGCGGGAACCAGCACGCGTGGAGGCCTGGATGGTGGGGGGTGATCCCGGCCAATCGCCGCGTGCCGGACGCCGGCTTGACGACCTGGAGATCGGCGCCGCGCTGTGAAAACCACGGCCCGCCCCGTCAAGAGTACCGGCCCGGCGTCGCCGCGCTTCTGGCCGCCGCGCTTCAGCCCACTCATCCTACGCTGCACCTGGCCGATTTCGACCTGGGCGCTCTGGCGGTTTGCCCGGGTGTCGGAGGTGGAACTCGTGCCGCCCGCCCGAGAGACCTTCGAACGCCTGCGCGGACAGCGTGTCTTGATGGCGCCCAGCCATTCCGGCGGCCTCGAAGTCTTCGTCATGTTTCACTTGTCGCGGATGCTGCGCCGCGAGTGGCATTACATGGCCGGCCACGAATCGTTCCTGCCGCCGTTGCAGGGGTGGCTGTTGCAGCATGTCGGTTGCTATTCCATCGTGCGGGCCTCGCCCGACCGGGAATCCTTCCGCACCACCCGCCGAATTCTCGCTGAAGGCAAGCGTTCACTGGTTGTTTTCCCTGAAGGCGAGTCCGTCTTCCAAAACGATGTCGTGCTCCCGTTCCAAGAAGGCGTGGCACAACTGGCGTTCTGGGCGCTCGAAGACCTGGCGAAGCAGGGCGATCCGCCGCCGCTCCACTTCCTGCCGATGGCGATCAAGTACATCTACCTGAACGACATGCGCGCCGAAATCGAGCGCGCCCTTGCCCGGCTGGAGCGCAAAGTCGGCATCACCGTTCCGCTCGGGGCGACTTACTACACCCGGCTCCGCGCCGTCGGCGAAGTCGTCCTCTCGATTGGGGAGTCCGACTACGGCGTCAAGCCCGCCCCCGGCGCTTCCCTCGACGAACGCCTGCAACACATCAAACACATCATCGTCGAGCGCATTGCGCTCGCCTTGGGCGTCGCGGACGACCCGCAGCGCCCGCTCGTTGACCGCATCCGCCTCCTCTTCAATGAAATCGAACGCTGGTCGTATGAGGACCTCGACGAGTCCGAGTACCTGCGGGAACGCCGCCAGCAGCGGCAGGAGAAGGCGCGTGTCCTCTACGACGACCTGATGCGCGTCCTGCAAATGGCCGCGCTGCATGAGGGTTATGTCGGCGAGACGCAGACCCCCGAACGCTTCCTCGAAGTTATCGGCCGCCTCGAACTCGAGGTCTATCGCCGCCGCTGGGTGCGCGGCCCGCGCAAGGCCATCATCCAAGTCGGCGAACCCATCAATGTCACTGACCTCCTCGCCGACTATCGCCGCGACCGCCGGGGCGCCGTCCGCGCCGTCACCCAAACAACCGAGTCAGCCGTTCTGACCATGCTCCACCAACTCGGCCGCTTCACCAGCCCCCTCGACCCGCCCACTTCCGCCAGCCCGTAGGGACAGTCACCGCAGGCGTCTCGCCTGCCCTGAGGGCAGCCCCGAAGGGGCTGGACTGGCGTTCAGCCCGGAACTTCAGTTCCGGGCAACCAGCCGCCCCAAACTGACCCTCTCAATATGGAACATTCCTCTGAGGACGCCCCGGCCGCCGGCCGACGGCGCCCGCGGCACGGAGAGGACTGTCCGCCCATCCGGCAGGCAGCGCCGTCGAGGCCTGTTCTCACCTCACCGGTGGGGTGAGGAGAGGTCTTGTCCCTACTCCGGAGCGTGATGTCCATGACCATGAAAACGAAGCAGTCGCGAAAAAAGTGGTTGCACCAGCGCCGACCGCGGCGCGGCTTTACGCTGATTGAAATGCTGATCGTGATTGTGGTGATTGCGATTCTCGCCGTCATCGTGATCGGGCGTTTCGCCGGCGTCGGCCGCCGCAGCCGCGAGGCCGCGCTGCGCGCTGATCTCCACGACATGCGGACGGCCATCGAACATTTCGAGGCCGACGCCGGCGCCTATCCGCCTGATCTCACCGATGTCATGGCCGCCGACGGCGCCTCGATTAGCGCCGACGCCGACGGCACCGGCCGCTCGGTGGACCGCAACGGCTATCAGGGGCCCTACCTTCGCACGGGAGACAACGCCCTCCCCGACGACCCGATGACCCACGCCGCCGACTGGACCTATGACAACGCCGCCGGCGATGTGCACAGCAGTTCACCGCTGTCCGCCCTCGACGGCACCGACTACACCACCTGGTAGGCGCTGCGTAACAGGAACCACCTCCGTCCCCGGCGAACGCCGGGGGAGCACCCGCTCGCCCCCGGAGGCGCACGATGGAGTATGTCCAACTCGGCAACGCCGGCATCAAAGTCTCGCGGCTCTGCCTCGGCACGATGAACTTCGGCCGCGCCACCGATGCCGACACCTCCGCCGTCATCATCCAGCGCGCGCTCGAGGGCGGCATCAACTTCTTTGATACGGCCAATGTCTACACCGACGGCGAGTCCGAGCGCATCGTCGGCCGGGCCCTCCGCGAGCACCGCGACGAAGTCATCCTCGCCACCAAGTTCCACTGGTCGGCGAAAGAGACGCCCAACCAGCGCGGCAACAGCCGCGTCGCCATCTGGCGCGAAGTTGCCCGCAGTCTCGACCGCCTCGGCACCGACTACATTGACCTCTACCAAGCGCACCGCCCCGACCCCGACACGCCCATCGAAGAGACGCTCGCCACGCTCACCGACTTGGTGCGGCAGGGGATGGTGCGCTACATCGGCTGTTCCACCTTCCCGGCCTGGCGCATCGCCCAGGCGCTGGAAGTCAGCGAGCAGAACGGTTACGAGGCGTTCGTCAGCGAACAGCCGCCCTATAGTCTCTTCGACCGCCGCATCGAGACTGAAGTGCTCCCCGTCTGCGCCGACTACAACCTCGCCGTCCTGCCTTGGAGTCCGTTGGCGGGCGGCTGGCTGGCCGGCCGCTATCGGCGCGGACTGCCGCCGCCCGAAGACAGCCGCGCCGCCCGGATGAACCGCGACCTCACTACGCCGGAAGCGCTGCACCGCTTCGAAGTCCTCGACAAACTGGAATTGCTGGCGCAGGCGCGGGGCGTGCCGCTCAGCCAGTACGCGCTCGCCTGGCTGCTGGCGCAGGACGCCGTCACCGCGCCCATCATCGGCCCCCGCACCCTCGAACACCTCGAGGATCATCTCAAGGCCCTCGATTTCGAGTTCCCCGACGACGACCTCGCCAAGATCGACGCCCTCATTCCGCCCGGGACGGGGGTGTGAGTGCTCCGATGACCCCCGCTGACCGCGTCCGTGCCGCCCTCACCGGCTACCAGCCCGACCGCGTGCCGTTCGCGTTCTGGTATCACTTCCGCTATCTCGACGACCCGGCCGGCGAGTCACTCGCCAATGAGACGCTGAAGTTCTACCGCGAGTATCGCCCCGACATCCTCAAAGTGATGCACGACATCCCGTATCAACTTCCCGACGGGATGACGCAGGTGCGAACTCCCGCCGACTGGCGCGCCCTGCGCCCGCTCGACCCGCAGACCGGCTACTTCGGCCGCCACCTCGACGCCCTGCGCCGCATCATCGCCGCCGTCGGCCCCGATGTGCCGGTCATTTCGACGGTCTTCAATCTCTTCGCCTACGCCGAGCGCATCACCGGCAAGCGAGCGCTCGAGCAGTTCCGCGCCGACCCCGAGGCGATGCGCGCTGGCCTGCACGCCGTGAACCAATCGCTGGTGGAGTGGGGGAAGGCGGTCGTCTCCGTCGGTGGCGTCGGCCTCTATCTCGCTGTGCAAGGCGCCAGCAGCGCGGTGATGCCCGAGGACGAGTATCGCCGCGAGTACCTGTGGTCGGACATCGAAGTGATGACCGCCGCCCGCCGCGCCGGCGCCTGGCTCAACATCTGCCACCTGCACGGCGAAGCGCTCTACTTCCCCCTCTGGCGTGACATCCCGCACGATGTCCTCTGCTGGTCGTCGACGCGCACGCCCCCGTCGCTCGCCTTCGCCCGCGAAATGTATCCCGGCTGCATCATGGCCGGCATTGACGAAGTGGACATCGAAACGATGGCACCCGCCGCCATCGCAGCGCAAGGCCGCTCGGCGATCGCCGCCGCCGGCCCCCTCCGCTTCATCCTCGCCCCCGGCTGCGCCGTCCCCACCGGCCTCCGGCCGGCGAAACTGCAAGCCATCGGCGCCGCGGTCGCGGCTGCCTAGCCTCCCGCGCTTACCCCTGCCAGCGTGCTTGAACTCGTCGCAGTGAAGTCCAGCTTGCCCATCGGCTTGCCCTGCATCGTCATATCTTGCGTGAAGTGGACTTCCTGCTTCAGTCCCGCCAGTCGTCCGGTTGCGGTGTCGAGGTAGCGCGTCACCGTCACCGTGCCCTTTTGCGCCATCGAGAGCCCGCCGCCTTGCTCGGCCGGCATCGCCATCGCCCACGACCAGTCGGTGACCGAGTCGACGCGCGCGCAGCGGACATTGTTGAATTGCTCCCAGCCGGTGAAGGTGGACTTCTCCTTCATCGGGATTTTCAGGTCCGGCATGCCGGGCGGCATCGCGGGGGCCATCCCGCCGCCTTCGCCCTTCGGCATGAAGTCCGCCATCGACAGCGTGCGCTCCCACCCCCACGAGTCGCCGACTTTGATCGCCTTCTCCGGAAACATCGGCTGATAAAAAGTGTCGAGCATTTTCTGCAGCGCCTCGCCGCTCGGCAACTGGCCTTTCACCATCGGCGGCAGCGGCAGTGCCGACAGCAACTCGTCCAGTCCGACCAAGCCGGTCAACTTGCCTTGACGATTGATCGTGGCATGCACCGGCAACTCGGGGAGTTTCACCAACCCGGACTCTTCCGGCGTGATGGCAAACCCGAAGTGCACATTGCTCACCTCGGCCCCGAACTGGAAGCCCTTGACCTGATAGGCGACTTCCATCAGCCCGTCGCTGCCGACGCTCACCGTTCGCTGCTGTACCGCCGCCGTCATGTCGAATTTCGGCTTGATGACAATCGGCGGCCGGTCGGGGATGTTCAAGTCGAACTCGCCATGGAATTGGCCTTGGTAGTTATAGGTCAATACCGTCCCCGCCGTTGAGCGCAGCGACAGCGTCACCGCCTCCCCAGCACCAGTTGTCGCCGGCGCCGCGAGTGCCAGCCCCGGCATGAGGCACAGCAGCCCTACGAGAGTCAGTCGAGTTCGCACCTGTCCTCCTCCACCGCAGGTATCGGAGGCCGATTCGCCGGCTGGGCGCGTTCGCCTGCTGTGCTCGCTAGCCGCCGGAACCGTGCAAGCGCCGCTCGACGCCGGGCGGCACCCGGTAAGTCAGTGTCTGCCCGTCGGCCATCCCGATGTGTAGGCGCAATTGCTGCTCTTCGTCGCGCAGCCACAGCGTCACTCCGCCGCCGAGCGCCAGGCCGGCATTCGAGTCGCCGCGCACCAGCGCCTGAATGGACGGCGGGATGGGCATCGTCCGGTCCCAGACGAACCGGTCCCACTCCGCATTGGTATAGGCCTGCTGCTGCTCGCCGGACAGGTCTTCCCACAAGAGCACATCGCTGCGCAGTGTGTCCCACTGCCGGTCGGTCAGCATCCGCCGCAAGACTGGCCACCCCGCCATCGGCGGTTCGGTCTCGCCGCGTTGCTGCAACTGCTGCTCAATCTCCCGCCGCCGCTGCACCCACGCCCGCGGCACGCGCACCGCATGATCCGCGCCGAATGCCGTGGCAAATGCCTCCAGCGGCTCGACGGGAATGGTGCGCCGGAAGAACAGGGCGTCGCCTTCCAGCGTCCATACGCCTGGGATCGCCTTCTCAGACGCGCGCAGCCACTCGCGGAGCGACACCTTCTTCGGCGTGCCCAGCGTCACTGCGCCAGTGACGCCGTCCAGCGGCACCACCAGCGGAAACGCCAGCGCCTCCGCACCCGCTTTCGCCAGCGCCGCGAGTGAGTCGAACTGACCCGCCATGTCGCGCTCGTCCGCCAGCGTCTTGAACAGCGTCTGCACCGCCTCGCTGCTGCCCTCCGGCGGCGTCGCCATCGCCGTGAACCGCGTCGGCGGCGTCGGGAACTGTGGCCGGCGCGGCGTCGGCATCGTCAGCCCGCGCTCACGCAGTTTCTGCTGCAAGTAGCCCTGCAGCGCCATCCCGAAATTGCCCGCGCCGGGCTCGCCCGACCCGAGCGCTATGCCTTCGTCCGGTCCGATCGGGATTTCATCGCGCGGCATCGTGTTCATCGACATCTGCGACCGCCCACCCATCAGCTCTGCCGACCCCGCCAGGGCGACGCGGCTGCCGTCCTCCCCCCCGCCTGCCCCGCCGGGGCCCATCGCGCCCGGTCCGCCGCGGAGGATCCACCAGGCTCGCACCGGCGTCTCATCACCTGGCGCCTGTTGATTGGAAAACCGCCCGAGCGCCGGGTTGACGAACTCCCGGATCGCCGGCGCCAGTGTCATATCGCGCAGCGCCCCAACCAGCGTCGCCCGCTGCTCCGCGGACAGTGCCGAATCGTGCAATCCGGCGTCACTCGACAGCGCCTGCCGTTCCGCCTCCGTCAAAGCGGCAAACAGCGACCCAAAGTCCTTCGCCACCGCCGGACCCGGCGAATTGGGGTCGGAAATGCGGATCATGTGTTGCTGCCCGGTGGCGTCCGTTTCTTCCGCGTCGGGAATTGGGTCCCAGGGGAAGAGACTCGGCGTCGATTGGTCCCGTGCGATCAATTCGCGGAAGTGGGTCGACAAGGCCTCCGCATCATCGGGCGGCTCCGACAACCGCAGCCAGAGGTTGTTCAGCGACAGCCGCCAGTGCCCGTCGAGCGCGCCACTCACCGCGCCCAGCAACTGCCACAGCGGCCGGTCTTTCACGAATACCGCCAGGTGTTTGTCCGGCGCCGCCGGCTCCGCCTGCACGCGCACCTGATGCTCCGCGTTCAGCCATGCCAGCAAATCGCGCATCGTGATGTCGTCGCGCTCGATCGTGACTGTGTCTTGCAGCGACGGGCGCGCTGACAGGTCCACCGGTTGACCGTATGCCGGGTCGTTCATCCATGCCGGCCGCGGCGCACTCGCCGCCCCCAGCAAAGCCACCGCCGCCACGACCGCCACACGCCTGAAGAGATGAGTGCAATTCCGAAGACCGACCGACCGCACGGCGTTCACCGCCATTGTCTCCTCCCCAGAGCACACACTGTCGGCAGTATGACTCGCCGCCGCCCGTTCGCGTATCGCCCAAAACCCTCTCCCCGCCCTCCGGGCTCCCCTCTCCAAGTATTTGGGAGAGGGGCTGGGGGAGAGGGCTTCTTCCCCCCTCTCTCAATTCGGGAGAGGGGGGCCAGGGGGGAGAGGACGCCTCTTCCCTATCACGGAGTGGGGAGGGTTCAGAGAACGGGGACTGCCATCCTGGCGGGTCTTCGTCGCCCCGGCGTCGTCGTAGGTGAACTGCGCCGCCGGGCTGGTCAGCAGTTTGTCGTCGCTGCTGAAGGTCGAGGCCTGGCTGTCCTTGCTGGTGCGGTTGCCCGCCAGGTCGTAGGCGTAGGTGTGGCTGTACAGCCCCACCGGCGAGCCGAACTGCGCGGTGCGCGCTTCGGTGAGCAACTGGTAAAACGCGTCATAAGTAAAATCGGTGTAGGTCTGGTTCATCTCGACCGGATTGGTCAGGTACTCCCGCTCCCAGATGCGCGAGTGGAACTCGACGTCGAGTATGAACTTAGACACCTATGCTGGGAGCATAAGAAAGCACTCGACTATTGCGACTCGACCGCGGGTTTCGTGTTCTGGTTAAACATCACGACCACTGCTGCTGTACTTGAGGTTCCGATGCCAAACCACGCCAACCAGACGAATTGAAACCTCCACATGTCTCCATCCACACCGTGAATCGCCTGAAAAATCCCAACGGAGCTCCAGAGAACCCCCATGATCACTCCCCCAAACACAAGGCCCAAGAGGCCGAGTAGCGCAACGTGTGCCAGCCCTGAACACTTCGGTAGCACGAGACGAGCGAGTGGCCAACCTGCAGCCAAATAGAGAATCGGCACGAGGGCAATACCGATGTACACGAAGGTCAGCAAGTATCCGACAGCAACTCCGAGGTAGCCCCCTACGTAGCCGCTTGAGATTCCCAGGACGGCGGCCAGGCCACGCCTCCGCGCCATGACTGCGGTCAACAGTCCAACAACTCCCACCGCCACCGCGACCGGAACCAGAGAAATCCCTCCTTCGCTCTTTCTGTCCGCGCCCACCAGCAAAGCAAGCGGCCAAGTGGCGAAAGAGCCCTCGAAGGGAACTGATTGCACCTGGAATGGAGATCCTAGGAGAGCCGAGACAGCAAAGATCAGCGCCATAAAGCCATACGCCGCCCCCGGGGTAAGCTGACTAACTCGCTTCTTCACTTTTCGAGCCGCATTCCATTGAATACATGGAAATCAGTATCCCATGGCGATTGCGGATACAAATCGCTCCCAGGAGGCGGATCAGGCGGAATCAAGAGCCCCTGGCCGTTCAAGATGCTCAAGAAAGCATCAACGTATGCCTCGCTATTCGCCAACGTCTGATGCCGCAGATTGTCCATCACCGGGGAGTCGATTGTATCCGGGTCTACACCCATCAGATGGCCGAGATGACCCATGTGTCCGGCGTAGGGTTCATGGGCGACTGCGTCTTGGATCGCATGCAGTCCGCCGCCCAGTGCTCGCGCCGAATCCTCCCAGTTGCCGCTCTGGGCGTCTTCCACGGCCAGCTGCATTTGTGCCGCTGCGAAACCGTATTGGTTGCCAAAGTGGGGTGGGAGATTCCAAGCGGTGCTTCTAGCCCAGCCCGTGCCAGAATCCCACCATAAGTTGCCTTCGACGGCCCCATTCTCAAACCAGGAAGGAATCCCGCCTGTTCCGCGCACGGCCATTCGAGTCTGAGGTTCATGGCCAAAATGATCTCGTTGGGCCCAGAGTCCAGTTGGATCTGTACGGGTGACGGGATTACTTGCCGTGTACCCAAACCGGCTCTCTCCCAGCAGCGGCGACTGACTGAGGAACCTTCCCTCCCCCGCGTCGTAGTAGCGCAGCCCCAACAGTTGCAGCCCACTTTGGGAGTCGGTGTAGTACCCCAGCCCCCCCACATAGCCGGCGGGCACGGACGACGCCGGGCCGGTCACCGCGTTGCCCCACGCATCCCAGACCTTCACCCCCTGCGGGTTGCCGCTCGCATCCGTCGAAAAGTTCGCCGTGGTCAGATGGTTCGGGACAAACCAGCGGGTCGTCCCCCCGCTGTCCCGGTCGCTGTGCATAAACAGCCCGCTGCTCTGGTAGCGGGTGGCATTGCCCTGTGGGCTGACTTCGGCCAGCAATTCACCCCCATCGTACACAAACCACCGGTCGCCCGCGGTGTCGAAGGCCTGCCGCCGCTGCCCGGCGGCGTTGTACTGAAAAGTGTTGCTGCCACTGCCGGGATAGGCGATGGAAGTCAGGTTGCGCTCATAGTTGTACGAGTAGGTGATCGTGCCGCTGCCGTCTTGGCGGGTCTTGGTGGCCCCGACGTCGTCGTAGGTGTAGGAGGCCGCCGGGCTGGTGAGCAGTTTGTCGTCGCTGCTGTAGGTGGAGGCCTGACTGTCCTTGCTGGTGCGATTGCCCGCCAGGTCGTAGGCGTACGAGTGCGAGTACAGCCCCACCGGCCCTGGGCCCGTGACGGCGGCGCAGAACGCGCTCTATCGAATGAAGCGGGTGCGCGGGCGCCGTTAGGCGCCGCGGTCGTGTAGCCAGGTCACGGAGTCGGCGCCGAGATCGGTCGCCTCGAGCCGCCGGTCCGCCGCCCGCAGTTGCCACGCCAACCAACTCGCCCCCAGCGCCAGCCCCGCCGCAAACGCGAACAAACCGAGCATCCCCAGTCCGCTCATCGAGCGGCCGGTCCGGTCGGATTCATCGTCCTGTGGCTGCGGAGTGTTCATCTGCGGGTTTCCACTTACATCATTCCACCAATGCCCGGTTTTCTATGCCGTCGCAGCGCATTTGGTCGGGGAATCTTGGCAGGCAGGATGCCCGCCCCCTTGAGGATTGGTGGGGCCGACGGGATTCGAACCCGCGATCTCCGGCTTGAAAGGCCAGCGTCCTAGGCCACTAGACCACGGCCCCACGGTTCACTGCGGCTCGGTCATTCTACCCGATGCCACCACACTGCGGGGTACAATCGGAGCCATCCGGAGGCCCGCATGGAACTCACCCGCGAACACATTGATGTCACTCCAACCCTCGGCGGCAAACACAGCCCCGCCGGCTGGCTGGTGATCGATCTGTCCGACCTGAACTTGGAAGGCGAGAAGCAACTCATCGTGGACCTCAGCATCGTCGAACGCTTGAAAGCCCGCCCCGAAGTCGCCGAGCGATTGGTGGAACAACTCCGCAAAGGCGAAGAGGCCGGGCCGTCCCTGGGTGAGATCGCACGCCGTGAGACGGACACGCCTTCCCTGGGCGACTTGGCCCGCCGCCAACAACCGCCGCCATCACTACGCGACATCGCCAAGAAAGAGCGCGGCGAAGACCAGCCCTAGGGAGGGCAAGCGACTTGCCTGCCAGAATCCCCCCGTCTCAGGGGGGCAGGCTTCCAGCCTGCCAGACTCGTCCCTACTGTTTTCACCCCTCTCCACGCAGGGGGAGGGGTAGGGGGAGGGGACCTTTGTTACGCAGTCAGGGTTTCAGCCCGCTCCGTCATCCCCTCGATCCGCTCCACATCCACCGCCACCCCCAGCCCCGGCGCGGTCGGTACCACAATCATCCCGTCGGCATCGAGCGTGAAGGCCGGCGCGACGAGGTCCTGCGCCCAATAGCGGGCGCTGGCCGAAATGTCGTGCGGCAGCCGGAAGTTCGGCAGACTGGCCAGCGCTACATTGCACGCCCGCCCGATCCCCGTCTCCAGCATCCCGCCGCACCACACCGGCACGCCCCGGGCCTGCGCCAGATCATGTATGTGGCGTGATGCCTCGAGCCCGCCCACGCGCCCGGGCTTGATGTTGACGACGCGGCACGCGCCCAGGTCGAGCGCATCCGCCGCGGTCTGTGCGCTCGTGATGCTTTCATCGAGGCAGATCGGGGCCTTCAGCCGTTTCTGCAACTGGGCGTGCGGCAGCAGGCAATCGGGCGGGTAGGGCTGCTCGATGTAGAGCAAGCCGAACTCGTCAAGCGCCGCCAGGTGGTCAGCGTCGCCGGGAGAGTAGTCGCCGTTCGCATCCACCGTCAGTTTGACCTGAGGGTGTCGCTGCCGTACCGCGCGCACCATTTCGATATCCCATCCCCTCTTGATCTTCAGTTTGATGCGTCGATAGCGCGCCGCGATGCTCTCATCAACAACGCGTAACAGGTCGTCGAGCGTCGGTTCGATGCCCAGACTGATGCCGCTTTCGATGCGAGTCTGCGTGCCCTCCAGCGCCTGTGCCAGCGACTGCCCGCGCGCCTGTGCGTGCAACACCCAGGCCGGCATCTCCAGGCACGCCTTCGCCATCGGGTGCCCCCGTACTGGCGCGAAACGAGGGGAGATCTCGCTCGGATGCGCAAGCGGCTTCGCCAGCAGGCGCGGCGCCAGGAACTGCGTAAGGCAGTGCCATGCGGTCCCGATCGTTTCCGCTGAATACCAGGGCCCCGTCCCCGCCACACATTCGCCCCAGGCCGACAGTCCGTCGCCCAGCAGCCGAGTGAGCAGCACGGTCCGGTGCGTCTCACGGTGGCGGCTGGTCTCGAAGGGCCGCACCAGCTCCATTCGGATGAGCCGCAGTTCGATGCGCTCAATCCTCATTTAGCACCTGCTCCAGCGGGGCGCGGCGGAACAGCAGCGCCGCGTGCTCGTCATCAAACCCCGCCGCAATGTACCCGTCGGCGAACAGCCGCTGGAAGATGGGCCGGGACGCCAGCCGCAACGCCACCGCCGCCTCCGGACGTGACTGTGCCTGCTTGTGAAAGTCACGCGGGAGCGGCAACAGCAGTGCACCGATGTCGGCAGACACCGGCGTCGGCTCCCGCGGCGACCCGTCGGCGTCGAACCACTCGAGGCGCGGCAAGCCGCGCCTCGCCCGCGCCGCAATGCCCTGGCGGTGGCGCTCCACGCGCGGGCAGCGCAGCCACCACTCGACGACGCACCGGTCGCTTGGCAGCCCGCGATTGATGGCGTCGCGCATCGGCCCGTAGAACTCGACCGCATACATCCGGCACACGGCCCCAAGCGTGGCGAAATTGAAGTGCGCATTCGCCGCCCCGAGCGGGTCGAAAGTCCAAGTGACCAGGTCGAGCCCCTGTTGCGTCGCCGCCTCGCGCTGTGCCCATTTCAGTTGCGCGCCGACGCCGCGCCCGCGCCACTCTCTCCGCACACCGACCATATGCGACGCGTGCTTCGGGCACCCGTCCGCAGTCAATCCCGCAAACCCGAGCGCGAACCCGACCAGCCCCTCCTGCGCGTCGAAGGCGCCCAGAATGATGCCGCCGTTCGCCGCCATGAAGGTCTGCGTGTGCGCCGACACAATCTCCCGCTCATCGAATCCCCACACCGCCGCCTGCAACACTTCGCACGCCGCGAAATCCTCGGGCGTTGTCAGTGCCCGTATCTCCAAGTCGCTCGCGGGCATGGGCGTATCTTGCGCGGGCGGGTGCGCGGTTCCTGCCGAAAGGCGGCGCCACGCCTCGCGGCGAACATTCGACGATATGGCCGCTTCTCGTCGCCCGGTCGCCGCCGCGTGCTTGTTCGCAGGGCTCCTCGCGGCGACAGGAGGCCTGCCCGCCCGCGCCGCCACTCCCAGTATCGCCGAATCCATTGCTCCGACCGACTGGCTCGTCGTCGGTCCCTTCGCACGCGGCAGCCGCGAGAGCGGCATTGACAACTTGTGGGAAGCGGGCGGCGCCGCCAACATCCGGCCCGCCGCCGGCATCCGCCACACCAGCATCCTCGGCGACGGCGGCTGGGTCGAGTGGAGGCCCGTCACCGCGCAGACCGGCCAGATCGAGTTCAAGTTCGATGGCGTCAATTGGCAGATGCTCGAAGGCCAGTTCGGTTTCGCCGGCTCGCAGTGGGCGGCGTACGCCGCCACAACACTCCCTTCACCCCGACCGCTGCGCGGCTTCGCCATCGCTGAGGGCGTCAACCGCTTCTGGATCAACGGCCGCCCCGGCATCGGCGACCCCTATGCGCACGGCTTCCTGCGCATCCCGGTGACACTCGACGCAGGGCCCAACACCATCGTCCTCGAAGTCGGCGGCAGCGGCGCCACCGACACGGCGCGGTTCGAATTGCAGCCCGCCACGCCCGACGCGGTCATCCTTGAGAGCGACATCTTGGCGCCCAGTCTCCGCCGCGGCCTGCCGCTCGACGCCTGGCTCGGCGTGCCGGTCGTGAACGCGACGACCGAGACGCTCAGCAAACTGCGCATTCAGGTGCGCGCCCCCGGCGTTCTGGAAGACACCGAGGCGGAGCCGCCCGCCATTGCGCCGGGCTGCGTCTTCAAGGTCGCGGTCCCGCTGCGCACGGCCAACGGAATAGACTGGAGCAAGGTCGGCGATCAGGTGCCGGTCACCATCACGCTCACCGGCCCCGGCGTTCTCGTCACGACACACTCGACACTGACGGTGCGCAACCCCGACCAGAGTTACACGGTGTCCTTCCGCTCCGCGATTGACGAATCGGTGCAGTATTACGCGGTCCTGCCGCCGAAGGACTTCGACCCGGCGCGTAAATATGCGCTACTGCTCACGCTGCACGGCGCCGGGGTCGAAGCCATCGGGCAAGTGAATGCGTATTCACAGAAGGACTGGGCCTTCGTCGTCGCGCCTACCAACCGCCGCCCCTACGGATTCGATTGGCAGGACTGGGGCCACCTCGACGCGCTCGAAGTGCTCGACCTCGCGTTGCGCACTTTCCCCATCGACCCCAACCGCGTTTACCTGACCGGCCACTCGATGGGCGGCCACGGCACCTGGCACATCGGCATCACGCACCCCGACCGCTTTGCCGCCATCGCGCCGAGCGCCGGCTGGGCCAGTTTCGACACTTATGTGCCGTTCACGCTCCGGCGCAACGCGCTCCTTGCCGGGGGGCCGCTCGCCCGAGTCTGGGACCGCGCGTTTCGCGCTGATCGCCCGCTGCACTTCCTGGAGAACGCCCGCAACTTGCCGGTCTTCGTCCTGCAGGGCGGCGCGGATGACAATGTGCCCGCTGTGCAAGCGCGCCTACTCGTCGAGCGCCTGCGCCAACTGCGCTACAGCGTCGAGTACCTCGAAGTGCCTGGGCAGGGACACTGGTGGGACGGCGACGCTGCCCCGGGTGTGGACTGCCTCGAGCACCCTGACTTGATCGTGTTCTTGCAGCACGCCAAGCGCGACCCGCTGCCCCGCCGCATCAACTTTCGCACCGCCGATCTCGGCGTCGAGCACCGTGCCTATTGGGTGGACATCCTGGAACCGCGCTCACCGCTCGACGATGTGGCGGTGGACGCGCTCTATGAGCCGGCGGTGCAGACCATTCGCGTGGACACCGAGAATGTCGGCGTCCTGCGCATTGACTTGAGCAACTTCCCGCCCGGCGCCTATCACTTGATTGTGGATGACCGTGTCGTCGCGCTCGACGCCGCGGCGCCGGGCGTCATCACCGCCGCCTGGTCGGGCGGGCGCTTCCGCCCCATCACCGCTCCCGCCGACGGACGCAAGACCCCGGCGGCCGGCGGCCCGATCAAGGCCGCGTTCTATCGCCCCTTCGTCATCGTCTATGGCGCCGGCGGCACCGCCCTGGACACGCAGCGCAACCTGGAACAGGCACGCCTGCTCGTCTGGCAGTGGTACCTCCGCGGCAACGGACAAGCAGTCGTGTTGCGCGATTCTGAGGCGACCGACACGCTGCTGCGCACCGAGAATGTCATTCTGATTGGCCTGCCCGGTAACAACGCCGTCCTCGACCGCTGGCAGGCGCGGCTGCCGTTCCGCATCACGCACGGCCTGCTCTCGTTCACACTGGAGCGGCCGGACCGCGTCGCCGGACAGGCGAACGGCGCCTTCGCGTTGCAGTACATCTATCCCAATCCACTGAATCCCGACCGTCTGGCGCTCATCTGCACGGCGACCACCGGCGAGGCCATCCCCTGGCTCGCCTGGCAGCCGGTTCTGTACTCCGGCTCGGCGCTGCCCGATTACATCGTGTACGATGCCGCCGTGCAGACGGCGGGCTTCGCCGGCCTGCGGATGGCGGGATATTTCGATGTGGACTGGACCCTGAACCCGGACGACGGGTACGGACTGGCCCCCTGACGGGCGTGGAGTCTCCGACTATGCGTGAATTTCGAATCGTCGTGCCCAATGAATCCGGCCAACTCTCGCAAGTGGCGAAGGTGCTGGCTGACGGCGGTGTGAATCTGCGGGCGTTCACCGGCCTCACTTTCGGCAATGAGGCGCTCCTCGCCATCGTCCCCGACGACGCCGATAAGGCGCGTGCCGCCCTCCATTCACTAGGGTTGGTCGTGCGCGAAGTGGAGATCGCCCACGCCCGCGTCGAGGACCGACCGGGCGCAGTCGCCGAAATCACGCGCAAACTCACCGAGGCGGGGGTCAATCTCGACACGACCTACTTGATGAAGTGCGACAGCGAATTTCACATCTGCTTCACTTCCTCTGACCTACCCGGATTGCGCCGGGTGCTGGGAATCCCCTAAGCGCGGGGGCTGGGCTTCTGCACGGCATCCCGACCGGCAGACGCCCGCAACGGGTCGTGCACGTGCCGGCTGATTCGTTCAGTCGGCTGGCTTGCGGACCGGCGCTCCTCGACGACACGCAGTAGCAGGTGATACACGGTCGCTGCCGCTGTGTCCCAGGAGAACTCCGCCAGGCGCTCGTGGCCTTTCTGCACCTGCCGCGCCCGCAATTCGGCCTCGCGTATGACATCCAGCAACAGGCCCGCCAACTGGTCGGCGTTGAACGGGTCGAACAGCAGCGCCCCGACGCCGCACAGGTCGGGCAGCGACCCGACATTGCCCGCGATGACCGTCGTCCCACAGGCGAACGCCTCCAAGACTGGCCGGGCGAACTCGTCGTCGGCCATCGGATAGAGGAATGCCGTCGCCCGCCGCACGATGGCCGGCGACCACTCTTCCGGCAGCGCACCGAGGCAGAGGACCCGCGGCTGCAAACCGGCCCGCGCGACGGCGCTGCGTGTGACCTGTAGATCACGGCCCGCCTCGCCGATCAACACCAACTGGTGCGGAATCAGGTCGGCCACCCGCCCGAACGCTTCGAGTACAATCCTCAGTCCGGTGCGAGTCTGTTCGCTGCCCGACCACAAGACATACTTCGGCGGGATCAGGTAGTCGGGGATGCGCCGCTCGGCGGCTGCCGCCAGGTCGGACGGCGGCCCGCCCATCGGCGCCACCTGCACGCGATCCGCCGGCACGCCCAGGGCCCGCGTCAACCGCTGCGCGGTGCGCGTTGTGACGGTTACCACCCGGTCCGCGGCCCGCAGACTCGCTGCCGCCCGCCAACACCGCAGCCGCGCGACCGGAGCGCGATCGAGGTGCCCCTGCGGCGTGAACAGGGCGTTCACCTCGGGACACAACACGATGCGCGGACAGGTCGTCGTGGCCGGGAACATCGAGGGCGTCAGCAGGACATCGGCCCGCTCGCGCCGGAGCAGGGACGGCAGCGCCAGCCACTCCCAGGCCGCGCGCCCCAGGGGCCGCTGCACTGGCCACCGCGTGGCGACGCGGCGTCCGCTCGGGGGGAGTGCAACATCAAGCCCCGCATAGTTGGCGAAGAGCACGACCTCTTCGCGCGCCAGGCGGGGCAGCAATTCGTGCAGCAGCGCCGACAGGACGCGCCCCGCGCCGCGCTGCCGTACCCCCGGTTCGGTGAGCGCCTGCGCATTGATCGCGACTCTCATCGCTGACAACCGTACCCGCCGCCACCGCGCCCCCTGTGTCGTTATGGAACACCGCTGTGGCACGGAGGCAACAGGGCGACCGCAGGCCGCTCGCGTTGACCCCGCGCGGGGTGCCGGGTACACTGGCCGCGAGGGGCTTTTGCTGCCCCGCGCTGCCTGTTCCCGCACTACGGAGCCGTTGATGAACTGGACCGAACTCTGGCAGGCCGCGAGCCGCAGTGTCACCGAACACGGATGGTGGTCGCTCGTGGACATCGGCCTCGTCGCCGTCGGCATCTACTATTTGCTGCTTGTCGTGCGCGGCACGCGGGCCGTGCAACTGCTCACCGGCGTCGGCGTCTTGTTGCTGATGACGGTCATATCCGAACGGCTGCAACTCGGCACGCTGCATTGGGTGCTCGACCGCGCCCTGGTGCCCGGCGTTATCATTCTCGTCATTCTCTTTCAGCCCGAGTTGCGCACCGCGCTCGAACAACTGGGCCGCGGCCAATTCCTGGTGCCCGCCATTCGCCGACTGCGTCACGAAGACATCGAACGCGTCGTCAACGAATTGACGGATTTCGCCGAACGTGCCGCGCGCGACCGCATCGGCGCCCTCGTCGTCCTCGAGCGGACGGTCGGCATGCGCGATGTCATCGCCACCGGCAAACCCATCAACGGCCAACTCTCCGCCGATTTGTTGCGCAGCATCTTCCAGCCGCCCAGCCCCCTGCACGACGGCGCCGTGATAGTCTCCGGCGACCGCATCCTCGCCGCCGGCTGCACGCTGCCGATGACCGACCGCCCGTTCGTCGGCCGCCTGCAAGGGATGCGCCACCGTGCCGCCCTCGGCCTGAGCGAGCACAATGACGCGGTCGTCGTCGTCATTTCCGAAGAGACCGGCGGCATCTCGCTCACCGTGGACGGGCGCATGTGGGCCGGCCTCTCCACCGACACCCTGCGCCAGCGGCTCACTTCGCTGCTGCAGCCCGGCCAGCGCACCCGCCGCCGGCTGCGCCTGCGCTTCCCCATCCGGAAACGGTCTCATGCTGCATCGAAACCTGGGGTTTAAACTCCTCGCCCTGGCGCTCGCGGTCGGCCTGTGGTTCATCCTCGTCGTCCGCGAGGATATGAACCGACAGGCCGCCAGCGCGCCGGTTAGTGCCATACAAGGCGCGCCGCTGTTCGGCGAGGCGGACCGCTTCACCCGCGCCGTGCCGGTGCTCCCGCAGGTGCAGGGGACGCCGCTGGCCGGCTATGAATTGGTCAACATCCGCACCGAACCCACTGTCGTCGCGCTGGTCGGCGCCCAGAAGGACTTGCAGCGCATTTCCGTCGTCATCACTGAGCCGATTTCGCTCGAAGGCGTGCGCGGCGTGAAGGATGTCGAAGTGCAACTCGCCATCCCCGATAAACTGGCCGTCATCGGCGACACGCGCGTCCATGTCACACTCATCACCAAACTGATCGCCCTGCGCATGCCGACCGTCGGCAATCGCCCGAGCAGCGGAGACTGATGCCCCGGCTGTTCGGCACCGACGGCGTCCGCGGCGTCGCCGGACGGGACTTGACCACCGACCTCGCCGAACGCCTAGCGCGGGCTGCCGTGACCGCGCTGCCTTGGCCGACCGGGCCGCGTGCCGCGCTCATCGGCCGCGACACTCGGGAATCCGGCGAAATGCTCGAGGCCGCGCTCGTCAGCGGTTTCAGCGCCGTCGGCGTCGAGGCCATGCTTGCCGGCGTCCTGCCTACCGCCGCCGTCGCGTACCTGACGCGGTCTCTCGGCGCCGGCTTGGGCGTCGTCATTTCCGCCTCGCACAACCCCGCCGAAGACAACGGCATCAAGTTCCTCTCGCGCGACGGCACGAAACTCTCCGAAGCGCAGGAAGACGCCATCGAGTCCGCCCTCGCGTCTGTCGGCCGCGCGCCAACGGGCGGTGCGCGCGACGGTGCGCGCCGCTGCGACGACGGCGAATCGCGCTATGTCGAATACCTCCGGTCCTGCTGCCCGGCCCCCCTTTCGGGCTTGCGCGTTGTCGCCGATTTCGCCAACGGCGCCGCCTATCGCGTCGGGCCGCAACTCTTCCGCGCACTGGGCGCCGACCTCACCGCACTGAACAACGCCCCCGATGGGAAGAACATCAACGCCGGCTGCGGCTCACTGCACCCCGAAGTCGTCGCCGCGGCCGTGACGGAAGCCGGTGCGCAGATCGGCGTCACGCTCGACGGCGACGCCGACCGTTGCCTCCTCTGCGACGAGCGCGGCCAAGCCGTCGACGGCGACCAAATCCTCGGCATCGTCGCCGCCCACGACCCCGAGGCCGCCGCGGAGCACACCGTCGTCGGCACCGTGATGAGCAACCTTGGCCTCGAACGCGCCCTGACCGCGCTCGGCAAGCGCCTCGAACGCGCCCCCGTTGGCGACCGCTATGTCTGGGAGCGAATGGTCGCCACCGGCGCCCAACTCGGCGGCGAGCCGAGCGGCCACATCATCTTCCGCCGCCATGCCACCACCGGCGACGGCCTCCTCACCGCGCTCAAAGTCCTCGATGTGATGCAGGCAACCGGCACACCCCTGTCGGAACTCGCCGCCGTTGTGCAGCCGGTACCGCAGGTGCTCCGGTCGGTGCCGGTTCGCAGCCGCCACGGCTGGGAAATCAACGCCGCTATCGCCCAGGCCGTCGCCGATGCCGAAGCCGCGCTCGGCGGCGCCGGGCGGCTGCTGGTGCGGGCGTCGGGGACAGAACCCCGGATTCGGATTATGATTGAGGGCGAGAGCCGGGACACCATCGAGGCCCTCGCCGAGCGGCTGGAGCGGGTCGTCGCTCGCGAGTTGGGAGGACCCTAGTGTGTGGCATTGTCGGATTCACCGGTCGGCGTGACGGCATCACGCTCCTGCTCGACGCCCTGCAACGCCTCGAATACCGCGGCTACGATTCGGCGGGCGTCGCCCTCCTCGCCAACGGCACCGTCCAGATTGAGAAGGCCGAGGGCAAACTCGGCCGCCTGCGCGAACAACTCCAGGGCAAGCACCTGCAGGGGTATATCGGCATCGGACATACCCGCTGGGCCACCCACGGCCGCCCGTCCGACCTGAACGCCCACCCGCACACCGACTGCGAAGGCCGCATCGCCGTCGCCCACAACGGCATCATCGAGAATTTCAGCGAACTGCGCGACCGCCTCAAGGCCGAAGGTCACCGCTTCACCTCCGACACCGACACCGAGACCATCGCGCACCTGATCGAATCGAAAGACCGCGGCGACTTCGCCGCCGCCGTGCGCGAGGCGGTAAACGAACTCGAGGGCTCATTCGCGCTCGCCATCATCCACCGCGACCACCCGCAGACGCTCGTCGCCGTCCGCCAGGACAGCCCCTTGCTCGTCGGCCTCGGCAAGGACGAGAATTTCCTCGCCTCCGACACCACCGCGCTGCTGCCCTACACGCGCCGCTACCAGATTCTCAAGAACCGCGAACTGGCAGTCCTCACGCCGGAGAGCGTCCGGGTCGAAGACTTCGACGGCAACGCCGTCGTCAAGGAAGTCTTCGAGTCCGACTGGGATATGGTGATGGCGGAGAAGGGCGGCTTCAAGCACTTCATGTTAAAGGAAATCAACGAGCAGCCGCGCGTCCTGCGCGAGAGTCTGCGCGGCCGCTTGCGCGCCGGCGCCTCCACCGTGGACTTCAGCGAAATCACCCTCGACCCCGAAACGATTCGGCAGTGCACGCGCGTCGTCATAATCGCCTGCGGCACCGCCTATCACGCCGGCCTGGTCGGCAAGTACCTGCTCGAATCGTGGGCGCGGCTGCCCGTCGAAATTGATGTCGCCTCCGAACTCCGCTACCGCGACCCGGTTGTGGACGATCGCACCATCGGCATCGTCATCAGCCAATCGGGCGAAACCGCCGACACGCTCTCCGCGATGCGCCTGGTCGGCGAGCGCGGCGCCACCCTGATCGGCATCACCAATGTCCTCGGCAGTTCCGTGGCCCGCGAGGTGGATGCCCCCATCTTCACCTACGCCGGCCCCGAAATCGCCGTCGCCTCGACCAAGGCCTACACCACGCAACTCGCCGTCCTGACGCTCCTGGCCATCCACTTCGGCCAGGTGCGCGGCACGCTCCCCGTCACCGAGGCGGCGGCGCTGCTCGACGCGCTGCGCCACATCCCCGACTTGGTTGAAATCACGCTCAGCAGTTCCGAGGCCATCCGCGAGATCGCCGAGAAGTATGCCGACCGCCGCGACCTGCTTTTCCTCGGCCGCGGCGTCAATTACCCGTCCGCCCTTGAAGGCGCGCTGAAACTGAAGGAGATTTCCTATCAGCACGCCGAGGGCTATGCCGCCGGCGAGATGAAACACGGCCCCATCGCGCTCGTCACCGGCGACTGCCCTACCATCGTCGTCGCCCCGAAGGGCAAGACCTACGACAAGATTATCTCCAACATCGAACAGGTCCGCGCCCGCGGCGGCGAGGTCATCGCCATCGGCTTCGAGGGCGACACGCTGCTGCCGCGCCTCGCCGACCAGGTCATCTCCATCCCCGAGTGCCCGGAGATGCTGTCGCCGATTCTGGCCGCTATTCCGCTGCAACTCTTCGCCTATCACTGCGCCGATCTGAACCACCGCGATGTCGACCAACCCCGCAACCTGGCGAAATCCGTCACGGTGGAGTAGGGGAGGAATGCCGAGCCGGCCGCTGCTGTTTGCACGCACTCGGCGCGCGGTTGGCCTGGGCTTCCTGGCGCAGCTGGCGTTCTTGCTGGCGCAACCTGCGCTGGCATGTACCGTCCCCACCCCGGACGAAGCCGCCCGCTCGATTGCGAATCGCTTCTACAAGGCAGTGCATAGCGAGTACGCCGCGCCGAACCCGGTCGTGACGCCGAATCCTGTCGAATGTTCCACCTGCTGGGATGTGAAGTTCACCGACGGCGACTCCGCGATGATCCGTGTGGCAAAGCGCCTCCATGCCTCTTCACCCCATTGGGGCGAAGTCGTCCACTATGCGTCGCCGCAGGCCGCCACGGGAACGCTCGCCTCGGCACGCAGCACGCCCCTCGAACAGCACGAAGCGGAAATCAGAGCGTCGCGCCTGCTGTCTATGCTGCAATCCGACACCAGCAACATCCAACTGGCGAGCACGACTTTCCACACTGGGCAAACAGAGGGCGCTCGCAGCACCTGGACCGTCACCTGGCGGCGCACGCCGCCCTCTCCAAGCGTGCCCGATGAATTCGTGCGCATCAGCGTTGACGCGACCACCGGCCTAGCGTTCGCGGTCGAGAACCACCTCAACTCATTGCTTCCCGGCGGCAAGAGTTGCCTTATTGGGCAAACTGCGATGTGGGTGTTCTCAGTACTGGCCCTGATTGGGATCGCCGCGACGCTCGCCCGCCGCTACTTCCACTCACAGGAACGGGCAAAATCCGTCGTCGTGGACTAGGGGAGCAATCAAAAACTCAGTAGATTTACGGAAGCTGGTTGTCGCCAGCAATCGACGGATTGTTCCTCGCTGCCGCTTGACAGGACTTCGGGCACAGGGGGACAATTAAAAGAACGTTGGGGGTAATGCCATGGCCAGTTTCAATCGAAGTTGTGGCGCAGAACGCAAAAATGATGCGCGTGCAATTACGTCGACTCAGCTGCCCGCCAGACTCGGTCCATTTAGAAGGTCGGTCACCGCGGTCGTGCCGATCATCTTGCTTCCCGCCATTCTTGGAGTCCTCGCGACGAGGGCTGACGCGCCGATTGGCGTTGAAGTCCACGCGGTCGTCAACGCGTATTCGAGCGGTACGAATGGCGGCGCGACCGCAGAAGCTACCGCAACGGGCAATGGAATCAACAACGTTTCGATCTCCGTCGGACCCTTCATGTGTTCGAACGCCTTCGGCTGTTCGACGGCATATCTCAGCTACAATCAAGGCATTGGCTTCGCCTCAAATTACTTTGCGGACGGCGAAGAAGTGTCTGTGACCGCGACCGCCACACGATGTGGCGGGGGGTTCGTTGCCGACGAGACTTCCACGACGATTTACAACAAGGGATACTTTTTGGCGAACGCTGATCCAGCCCTCTTCAGTGGAATATCTGTCGCGACCTTTGTGCACAATCAGCTCGTCCAGGCCAACCATACTGTTAATCCGGCCTCTTCTTATTATGACGTCGAAAGTATCATCAAACAAAAGCTTGCCGACCCCACAGTCTTCTACATGTATACGCATGGGTGGCATGGAGGGATATTTTGGGATTCGTTTAATGCTGGATGGCTGGACAGCTCCGAGGTTCAAGCTGAGGTCGCAAGAAAGGGCAACGTTTCGCCAGCGCTCCCTCCATACAATTTTGTCATGATCGACGCATGTTATTCCGCAGAGTCGGCTCTGCTGGCGAATGGCTTCGGAGTTGGAACTGTGTACGACAAGGCATTCGTGGGCTGGGCAACCACTGTCGATGACCGAGGAGATTAGTTCACCTATGCTCTCTGGACGCGACTCATGGCTGGGGATGAACTTTTTACGGCCTTCAACAGTGCCTTGAACTGGGCTCCGCCTGGACAAGTACCCAATTGGTTTGGTGACTCGACTTACAAGCTATACTCGGTTTACCACGGCTCTGGAATGTACAGGTGTTACGGAGGTGCTCCATGAAACTCACAGGTGCCTTAACAATAAGCGGAGCCATCGCGCGGATGACCCTCTTGTTGTCTCTGTCTGTCTTCTTAGCGGCCGCGCCAGGGATAGACAGTCCAGACGCCGCGCGAACCGAGGCCCTACGCTTCTTGCGAGCTATCAACGTGACGCTTACGGATGATCGGGCGCATGTTCAGCGGAGCGCGCCGGAGTCTCGCCTCGGTGGGGACACGTGGCTAGTAGAATTCAATCGCGGAGAAAGGATTCTAGTACGCGCTTCGGATGGCACGGTGATTGATTATTTCTCACCTGCTGCGTCTGCTGCCACTCGTGAGATTCCTGCGAAGCGACCGTTGGGCCAAGCAGAAGCACAGGCTGCAGCTGAGGCGATTCTTGACGCCACTGTCCCCGGTGGAGAGACGTTCCAAATTTTCGCTGTGCGTTTCCAAAGCCCAGGAACTGATCCACAATTCGGATTCTGGGTGATCGAATGGGTCCGCTCCTATCAGGGTGTTCCATTCGAGTCGGACTACGCTCGGGTCATGCTGGAAGCGAATTCCGGCACGCCCTTTGCGTTCCATATGAGTCTGGATACGCCACTTCCCGTTTCAGTCTCTTTTGCCGTGGCACGAACCGATGCCGAGCGGATCGCGCGCGGGGCGGTGGAGAAATCCAGTCGCGATCCTGGCGGCCTTCCGACCGCGACCCTGAAGATTCTCCAACCTAATCAGCAATGGGGCTCGACGGCGGGGTCGTCAGACTCAAGGGTCGCGTGGGTTGTGGAATTCCCATCTGCTTCGGTCGTGTTTGTGGACGCGTCGACAGGCGAACTTCTGGGAGGCCGACAACAGCGGAGTTTGCAGCCTCCGTCTCCCGGACCGAATGGTTCACTTCGACCCGGGATGTCCGGTTCTGTTTCGAGTCCTGCCCCAGTTCCTCCACCGGATCCGCAGCTGCTCACCGGCACCCTGCCTTCCGCTCAGGTGGTTTCGCGCCTTTCCACCTGGGGAGTACTTTTGGCTTCGAGCGTCGCCGGACTGGGCCTTCTCCTGTTCACAATTCGACTGATCTTGCGGTTGCGACAGAAACGAGGTGCCGCTTGAATTCCGGGGTGCGGTTTTCTGTCCAACACATTCAAGCATCTTGTCGCGCGAGACATTCTTGACGCTCTGACTCGTTCGAACACTTACGCCGCCGCTTCGATCAACTCTTCCGGCAGGTCGAAGTTGGCGAACACCCGCTGCACATCCGGGTACTCCTCCAGCGCCTCCATCAGCCGCAGGCACTGCTCCGCCTCTCGCCCCTCCAGCCGCACCGTCGTTTGCGGCACCATCGTCAGGTCCGCACTGGTGATCGGAATGTCGTGCGCTTGCAGCGCCGTCCGCACTGCCTCCAGCGCCCCGGGCGGCGTGCGCACCTCCAGCACCCCCGCGTCCTCGACGACATCCTCCGCCCCCGCCTCCACCGCGATGTCGAGCACGCGGTCTTGGTCGGCCTCGCCGGCGGGGATGAGGATGATGCCCTTGTTCGAAAACATCCACGACACGCTCCCAGCATCGCCCGGCGACCCGCCGTTGCGCGAAAAGAGCGTGCGCAGTTCACCCACCGTCCGCCGCCGATTGTCGGTCAGGATGGCGGCCATCACCGCCACGCCCCCCGGCCCGTAGCCCTCGAAGGTGGCTTCCTCATACGACTCGCTCTCCCACTCTCCCGTGCCCTTTTTGATGTTGCGCTCGATGGCGTCCTTGCCCATCCCGCCCCCCCGGGCGTTTTCCACCGCCAGGCGCAACCGGGCGTTGGCGTCGATGTCGCCGCCCGACTTCGCCGCCACAATGATCTCCCGCGCATAGCGCGTGAACATACGCGACCGTTGGGCGTCTTGCTTGCCCTTGCGGATTTTGATGTTGTGCCATTTGGAATGGCCGGCCATCGTTAATTCCCGCCCCCCGGGACGCCCTTGGGCGGCGCTTCGCCGCTCGCCTGGTGCGCCGCCTCTTCCGCGCCGGGCGTGATGATGTTGGTGATGTGCGAGGTCGGCAGGTATTCGGCCTCGCCGATCTTCTCGCCCCCCTGCAATCCGACGATCTGCAACTGCCGTTCTCCAGCGAACTGCACGAACGCCTGCATTGCCGCCGAGAACGCGCCGCGCAATTCTTCATCCGTCATCGCGCGATAGCCGCCCTGCGTGTCGTCCCACACCTCGCGCTCGAAAGTCAGCCGCAGCCGGTTGCTGCGCAAGAGTTCGGCCTTCTCGACGAACTTTGCCGTCCCCTGGTTCTCGCTGGCGATGCTGGCCAGGAACTGCCGGGCCGCCGGCCCCGTCGGCGCCCGGTCGCGCAAGAAACTGTTCCAGAAGATGAACGAGACCGCCCCGACGATTATCAGCGCCAGCAGCACCGTGGCCGCCCGCCGCAGCCCGGCGTGCTTGTCCGGCGTCTCCGCCAGGTCTACCGGGTTGAGCGTGTAGCGGTCAAAGCCCAGGTCGCTCTTGGTCGAGTGCGGGTCGGCAGCCATCGTCCCTCAGTCGAAGCGGCCGGTGTACCGCCCCCAGCCGCTTTGGTATTATAACCGTCCGCGGCCTGGGCCATTCCGCCGGGCGGCGCCTCGCTGGAATCCTCGGGAGAACACGCACTCGTGTCCGCCGCGCAGTCTGCCCCTCGCGACCTCGCCGTCATTGGCGCGGGCCCGGGCGGCTATGTAGCGGCAATCGTCGCCGCCCAACGCGGCGCCACCGTGACGCTCATCGAAGAATCCGAACTCGGCGGCACCTGCCTCAACCTCGGCTGCATCCCTTCGAAAGTGTTCCTGCGATCCGGCCAATTGTTGCAACTGATGGAGCGCGCCGGCGAGTTTGGCCTGCAGTACGAGGGCGGCGGCTTCGACCTCGGCGCCATCGTCGGGCGCAAAGACCGCGTCGTGAACCAATTCCGCCAGGGCATCGCCGGCCTGATGAAACGCAACGGCGTCGAAGTGATCCGCGGCCGCGGTCGCCTGACCAGCCCCACTGCGATTGAGGTGACGACCGGCACCGGCACGGTCGCCGTGCCCGCCAAGCACATCTTCCTGGCGCCCGGCTCCGTCGCCAACCGCCTGCCGATTCCCGGCGCCGACGCCAAAGAGGTCGTCACCAGCGATGACCTGGTCACCCTCACCGACGCGCCCGACAGCATCGTCATCATCGGCGCCGGCGCTGTCGGCTTGGAATATGCGTCGTATTTCAACGCGCTCGGCACCGAGGTGCATGTCGTCGAGGTGATGCCGCAGGTGTTGCCGTATGAAGACGCCGAAATCGCCGAAGCGCTCACCCGGGCGATGAAGAAACTCGGCGTCAACATCCTGACCAGTGTGAAAGTCAAGGAAATCGTCGCCGACAGCGGCGGCCGCGCCGTCGTGTGTGAAACCACCGACGGCGAGCAGCGCCTACATGGCGACCTGGTCTTGCTTGGTGTCGGCCGCGGGCCGAACACCAAAGACCTCGGCCTCGACGCCGTCGGCGTCACCACCGACCCGCGCGGCTACATCCGCGTCGGCGACACGCTACAGACCGCCGCCGCCAACATCTACGCCTTCGGAGACGCCGTCCAGGTGGACGGCCTCGACCGCCATCCGCAACTCGCCCACCTCGCCTCCGCTGAAGGCAAGACCGCCGCCTGGAACATCACGGGCGCCGCTGCGCACTTCGACTACACTGCCGTGCCCGGCCCCGTCTTCTGCCTGCCCGAAGTGGCCAGCGTTGGGCTGAACGAAGCGCTAGCGAAGGCACAGGGCATCGAGACGAAAGTGGGGCGTTTCCTATTCCGTGTCAACTCAAAGGCGGCGGCCATCGGCGAAATTGAGGGTTTGGTGAAGGTGGTCGTCCGCGCGGGTGACGGCCGGCTGCTGGGGGTACAAATGGTCGGCCCGGAAACGACCGACCTGATTGCGCAGGCCACGCTCGCCGTCTCGACCGGCCTGACCGCTGAACAGATTGACCGCGTCATCTTCGCGCATCCGACGCTCAGCGAAGCGTTCGCCGAGGCCGTCGGTGATGCGGTCGGACACGCGGTGCACAAATGACACCACCTGACGAACTCGGAAGATCCCGCACGCCAATCTCACTGGAGGTCTCAGCATGGCGAAGCAAGGCAGTGCAGCAACGGCAGTCCGCGCCCCGGAGGTAGCGGCGCTGCACGCGGACCGCAATCCCTACCAGATGGCGGTCCAGCAGCTGGACCGGGTCGGCGACCTGATCGGGCTTAGCCCCGATTATTTGCGCATCCTGCGCAAGCCGGCGCGCGAACTGACCGTGAACTTTCCGGTCCGCCTGGACGGCGGCAATCTGCAGGTCTTCACCGGCTACCGCGTCCAGCACAACCTCTCCCGCGGCCCCGGCAAGGGCGGCATCCGCTATCACCCGGCCACCACGCTCGATGAGGTGCGTGCCCTGGCGATGTGGATGACCTGGAAGTGCGCCGTCGTCAACATCCCCTTCGGCGGCGCTAAGGGCGGCGTCATCTGCGACCCCAAGAATATGTCGCTCGGCGAACTCGAGCGCCTCACCCGCCGCTACACCGCGGAAATCACGCTTCTGATCGGGCCCGACTCGGACATCCCGGCGCCCGATGTCTACACCAACCCGCAGGTGATGGCGTGGATTATGGACACCTACTCGATGCACCGCGGCCGCACCACCCCCGCCGTCGTCACCGGCAAGCCCATCTCCATCGGCGGCTCGCAGGGCCGCAACGCCGCCACGGGCCGCGGCTGCGTGTTCGCCATCCGCGAGGCCGCCAAGCACATCGGCCTGAACTTGAATGGCGCCACGGAAGTCGTCCAGGGCTTCGGCAATGTCGGCGCCCACGCTGCCTCGATTTCCGAGGAACTCGGCATCAAGGTCATCGCCGTCAGCGACTCGCGCGGCGGCGTCCGCAACGACAAGGGCCTCAATATCAAGCAACTCATCAAGTACAAGGACGACAGCGGCTCCGTCGTCGGATTCCCCGGCGCCGAAGCGGTCAGCAACGAGGACATCCTCGAACTTCCGTGCGATGTGCTCGTGCCGTCGGCCCTCGAGAACTCCATCACCGAGGAGAATGTCGGCGGCATCAAGACCAAGATCATCGCTGAGGGCGCCAACGGCCCCACCACCCCCGAGGCCGACGCTGTCCTGTACGACAAGGGCGTCTTCCTCATTCCCGACATTCTGGCCAACGCTGGCGGCGTCGTCGTCTCCTACTTCGAGTGGGTGCAGGCCCTGCAGGAATTCTTCTGGTCCGAAACGCAGGTCAACCACCAGCTCGAAGAAGTCATCTGCCGCGCTTTCGCCGAAACGCTGGCCACCGCGACCAGCCACAAAACCGACATGCGCACCGGCGCCTACATCAACGCGGTCAGCAAGGTCGTTGAGGCCACTATCGTCCGCGGCATCTACCCGTAAGGCGGCGGAGCAGATAGGAGCATCGCCATGCTAGTGGCAGTGCGATTGCTGGGCGTCGTCGCCCTGAGCGCGCTCTCTGCGCTCGGCGTGGCGGCGCCCACGAAGGATCCGGTCTCGCCCCCCGGCCACGGCGGGTTACCCAGCACATTCCGAGTGGAAGTCGTCGCGAAGAATCTGACCATCCCGTGGTCGATGGTGTTCTTGCCCGATGGGCGGATGCTCTTCACTGAACGCCACGGCAACCTGAATGTCCTCGATGTGAGCAACGGATTGCCGGCGGTCCCGCAGCCGATCACGGGGGTGCCCCTGGTGGCGTCGGTGGAAGAGAGCGGCCTGCTCGGCATCGCCCTGCATCCCGACTACGCGGAAAATGGCTGGCTGTATCTTTATTACACCTATGCGCTTCCGAGCGGCGTGTTTCAGAACCGCGTCGAACGCTTCCGTCTCGACGGGGATGCCTTGGTGGATGGCACAATTATCATCGACGGCATCCCCGGCTTTCCGAATCACGATGGCGGGCGCATTCGCTTTGGCCCCGACAGCATGCTCTATATCTGCACGGGCGAGACGGGCCAGCGCGCGAGGGCGCAGGACCTCACTTTTCTCGGCGGCAAAATCCTGCGCGTGCGCGATGACGGCAGCATCCCCTTCGACAATCCTTTCGGCAGCAATTCGCCCGTATGGACGCTCGGTCATCGCAATCCACAGGGCATCGACTTCGATCCGCGCTCCGGCTTGCTGTACGAGACCGAGCACGGCCCGTCCACGGGCGACGGCCCGCCCGGCGGCGACGAAATCAACATCATCGACAAGGGCCTCAACTACGGCTGGCCCCTCATCCATCACCGCATGACCGCGCCCGGTCTGGTGAGCCCCCTGCTTGAGTACACTCCGGCAGTGGCGCCCTCCGGCGGGTCGTTTTACACCGGTACGAAACTGCCGTTCTGGAGAGACAATTTCTTCTTTGCCTGCCTGCGTGGGCGCGACCTGCACCGCCTCGTGCTGCATCCGACCAATCGCCGCCGCGTCCTGAGCGACACGGTCTTATTCAACGGTGCCTTTGGGCGGCTGCGCGATGTTATTACCGGCCCCGACGGGTTTCTCTATATCTGCACCAGCAACCGCGACGGTCGTGGGCAACCCGTGCCCGATGACGACCGCATCTTGCGCATCGTCCCCAACAACCGGGGGGTGCGCAGCGTCAAGCCCGAAATCGTCGAATGAGCGGGAGAACGCCGTGCGCCGCCTGCCCTGCCTGCTGACCCTGGCCGCGCTGGCGCTGGTGGTTGCCTGCCGCGGCGCCAATTCGTCGGCGCCCGCCGACCCGGCGGCGCCGGCGGCTGCCGCGTCCGGCGGCTTCACCGTCGAAACTGTCGCCGCCCATCTGGAAATCCCCTGGTCGCTCTCCTTCCTGCCCGATGGGCGCCTCATCTTCACCGAGCGCCCCGGCCGCATCGGCATTCTCGACCTGAAGGGCGCGCTGCCCGCCAAGCCGACGCCCGTCACCGGAATCCCTGAAGAGGTCTCGCCGGTTGGCGAGGGCGGCCTGATGGGCTTGGCGTTGCACCCGCAGTTCGGCACGAACCACTGGCTCTATCTGTCGTTCACCTATTCGGCGGGCGGGCGCGACTTCCGCAACCGGGTGGTGCGTTACCGGCTCGACGGCACGCACCTGACCGAACTCAAAGTCATCGTCCCCGAACTCCCCGGCGCCGGCGTCCACGACGGCTGTCGCCTGCGCTTCGGGCCCGACGGCAAATTGTATATCACCACCGGCGACTCGGCGCAGCGCGAACTGGCTCAGAAAATGGACTCCCTCGGCGGAAAAATCTTGCGTCTCAACGACGACGGCACTGTCCCCGCCGACAACCCGTTCCCGGGCTCTCCCATCTTCACTTTCGGCCATCGTAACCCGCAAGGCATCGATTGGCAGCCGGGCACCAAGCGCTGCTACGAGGCCGAGCACGGCCCTTCCGGCTTCGACGGCCCCGGCGGCGGCGACGAAGTGAACTACATCGAGGCGGGCAAGAACTACGGCTGGCCCGTCATTCACCACCGCCAGACGAATGAGGGGATGGTCAGCCCGATCGCCGAATACACGCCCGCCACTGCACCCTCGGGCTGCTCGTTTTACACTGGCGACAAATTCTCGGCGTGGAAGGGCAATCTGTTCGTCTGCTTCCTGCGCGGCGAGGACCTGCAACGCCTGTCTTTCGACCGAACCGACCCGAATAAGGTACTGACAAACGAGGGGCTGTTCCACGGCAAGTATGGCCGCCTGCGCGACTGCCTGACCGGCCCCGACGGCGCGCTCTACTTCTGCACCAGCAACCAGGACGGCCGCGGCAGCCCCGCCGCGGACGACGACCGCATTTTGCGCATCGTCCCCGCGCCGCGCTGACCCACAGCATGTCGTTGCACAACGCAGCGCTCCGACGCTTCGAGATCCGCGTCAGCGCCATCATTCCGATCGGCGGCCGCCTGCTGGTGAACGAGGCCCAGGACGCGCGCCTGGGCGTCTGGCACGCCTGCTTCGGCGGGCGCCTCGAATGGGGCGAGCGCGCCGCCGACTGCTTGGCCCGCGAACTGCACGAGGAACTCGGCCTCGCCGCCGACATCGGCCGCCTGGTCTATGTCCACGAATACCGCTATCAGGACGCCGCCGAGGCCGTCCACGAACTGGGACTGTTCTTCCTGGTCACCGTCTCTCCACAGTCGACTTTCACCGCCCGCGAGCCGCGATTGCACCCGGTGGTGGCCGATCTCGACACGCTGTCGCGTACGCTCTACCCGGAAGCGCTGCGCGAACACCTGGCGGGCGATGTGCGAGGCGGATTCCCGCCACTGGTGCGACATCTGGTGAGCGGCGAGTTCAGCGCGGGCGCTTAGAAGCGGAAGCGGAGTTCGAGTTGGCCGGCTTGTTCGAGCGTGCGGTCGGCGGTGGACAATTCGGGGCGGTCAATCAGCCGGTAGCGCAGCAGCACGCCCGTCGAACGGGACGCCTTCCACTCGATGCCGAAGGTCATCAAGTTGGTCGCGTCGGGGCCGAAAAAGGTGGCGCTGCCCTGCCGCATCAGCGTTTCGTACCCAAGACTGAGACTGAGCCGCGAGCCGAGGTCGTGCGCGTACTCTCCGCCGATCGTGTACAGCTCCGGGTCCATCAACAGGAAACTCGGCCCGCCCAGGGCGCTCGGGTTCACGCGCAGCGGTGTCGTCATCACCGGCAGTTGTTCGCTGTACGCGGACAGCAGCGGACGGGCGCCGGCGCTCGCCAAGTCGGGCTGGCGCAGCGTGACACCGACATTGTCGTTGCTGCCGAGATGGAAATCGATCGAGGCCTCGCGGTTGCGCATAAACTGCACCGCGCGCCCCGCCGACGCCGGGTCGATCCCGAATGACGCCAGTTCGTCGTGCAATTCGGCGACGAGTTGCTCGAGTTTCCAACCGAGGATGGCGCGCTGGCTGGCGCTCAAGCGGGCGACCAACTCGCGCGCGGCGCCGGCGGCGTAGGGGTTGGTGTCTTCTCCGCCTTGCAGGGTTGCCAGCATCGGGACGATACGCCACGCCATCTCGGAGCGGGTGAGGAGTTTCGGCTCAGCGCCGTTCGGGTCGACCGGCTGTCGCAGCATGCCGGCCGCGCTCAGGTCGTCGAGGAAACGGTAGGTCCAGTGATTGGCGGGCACAGTGTCATACCAACTCGCCGCGAAAACGGGCGTCGCGCCCATCGCGAGCGCGACTAGAACGAGTCCCAGGATTGGTGTTCGCCTGTGCATCTTTCCCTACTCATTATACCACCCATCGCCAAGTAAAATGCCGCCGAATCGCCGGTTCGCGGCCTGCTACCAACCCCGCCGATGGTGAGCGTATTTGGCGTCCAAGGCCTGGTTTTTTTCGTCCCCGCCCGCCACATTGGCGCTCCGCAGCACGGGCGGTTCGATGCCGCGCCCTGCTAGCAGTTCGACGGCCCGCACCAGCGTGGCATTCATCAAGATGCAGCCCGCCACTACCGACATCGGCCCGACCGGCTCGGGCACGCCCGGCAGCGTCAGCGCGGCGTCGCCGGCGGGAACGCCGCTGTCGAGGACCAGGTCGGCCGCTTCGAACAGGCGCTTCCCACTCGAATGTCCGGCGGGCCGGCTCTGCGAGTGCGGCAGCGAAGTGACCGCGACGACGGTCAGTTCGTGCTCGCGTCCTGCCAACGCCATTTCGACGGGAAACGCGTTGCGCCCCGAATTCGACACGACGAACAACACCCCGCCCGGCAGCGGCTTGGCGTCGGCGAGCAGATGGCGGGCGTAGCCCTCGACGCGCTCGCCGCGCCCGAAGGTGAAGTCGGGGATGAGGGCGATGCACGCCAGCCCGCCGGCGCGGTGGAACGCCTCGGCGGCGACCAGGAACGAGTGTCCGCTGCCGGTGGTGTAAAGCAGCCGGTCGCTGCTCACCGCGTCGGCGCACGCCTGCGCGGCGCGCTCGATGTGGTCACGCTGGGTCTCACGCAGGCGCTCAAGCAGTAGATGGGCGCAGTCGAGGTAGGCGTCGGCGGCAGTGCGGGCCGTCGGCTCAGACATAACTGCCGAAAATCCACCCGATCGAGGTGCCGATGAAAACGAATGTGCCGGACAAGATCAGGCATGGCCACAGGATGTCGGGGAACATCATCGCGTTCAGGATGGAGGCCAACATGGAAATGGAGAGCACCATGATGAGGGCGGGCGAGAAGTGTTCATCCAACAGGCCCACGATCACATAGACCCCCATCGCTATCCAGGGACTCAGCAACGCGGGCAGGAGCAGGACGACCCCGATCGGCGCGGCGAAGACATCGCCCCCGCGTTCTCGGGCGCCGAAGACATACGAATAAATCATCTCATCATTGAAATCGGGCCACAGCCCGGACGCCGCGCAGAGGAACCCGACAAACACCCCCATCCCCGAGCCGAGGATGAGCATCATCGAGGGGATGCCGAAGAACACCGGCTGGCCGGGCCGCTGATGGATGAGCACTGCCGACAGCGCCACCACCGCCAGGATGCCGAAGAGAATGACGGACAGGTGAATGGGCTGCTGATACACGGTGGTGACCGCCGTCTCTTCGACATCCTCGCGCTTGCCGGATTTGAGTTCGGTGGTCTCATTGAGGAGTTGCCAATAGCGCTGATTGTCCGGCTCAAACTGGACGGCGAAGTTGTACATCGTCATGGCGGTGTCGTACTTCTTCTGCTCACGGGCGATGTCACCGAGCATCACATACGGGCGCGCGTCGCGCTGCGCCGCCTCACGTGCCTGGTTGGCGAAGGTCGCCGCTTCGGCATATTGCCGGCGGATGAAGGCCAGGTCGGCCAGTAACAGCAATTTTTCGACGCCCTCGACCCGGTCCACGGCGTTCGGGATTAGGATGACCTGATTGCGTTCGGCGGCGCGCAGGGCCTGGTCGTATTCGGTACGGTCGCCTTCGGTGAGCAGCAGATAGGCGTCGATCAGGTCGCGCGCGGTCTCGTCTTTCAGCAGCAGTTCGGCGGAAGTATCGGGCCGATAGCGGCGCAAGTGGGCGCGGAACTCGGTGCGAACCTGGCTATGGGCAGCATCCCGGGGGATGCTGAGTATTTCATAGGCATTTTTGTCCCGGGCCATGGGCTGCGCGCAGTATAGGCAGCGGCCTGCGGCGTGGTCAATCCGCGGTGCTTTACACCACATCGGGCGCGCCCTAGACTGCCGCCGTGGTCATTGACGCCGCCGCGCCTACGCGCATCGACCTCGCGGGCGGAACGCTCGACATCGCGCCGCTGTATCTGCTGCTCGAAGGCGGCTGCACCATCAATCTCGCCATCACCCGCTACGCCCGCGTCCGCCTCGAGCCAGCCCGCGGCATAGTGCTCATCTCCGAGGACACCGGCGACCGCGCCGAGGCAGAACATCCGAGGGACCTGGATGTAAACGGCCCGCTCGCACTGGTCGCGCGAGCGGTCCGCTTTGTACGCCCACCAGGCGGCATCAAAGTGACGACGCGCGTCGAGGTGCCGGTCGGGTCGGGACTGGGCGCGTCGTCGGCATTGCTGGTGGCGCTGCTGTCGGCGCTGGCGCGCTGGCGCGGCGAGGAGTGGGAGGCGCCGCGCCTGCTGCAGGTCGCCGCCAACTTGGAAGCGCAGGTCATTCGCATTCCGACCGGCTGGCAGGACTTCTATGCAGGCTATTACGGCGGAGTTAACTTGCTAACTTACGGAATCGACGGCGTGACGCGTCAGGCGCTGAAGGTGCGCGGCGGCGCCAAGAAACTTGTCGAGCGGCTGGTGCTCTGCCACGCCGGCGCCTCGCACCAGTCTGCGGTGTCGAACTGGGCGATGCTGAAGGGCTTCATCGAGGGTGGCGAGACGGTCGGCCACTTGCAGCGCATCCGCGACACGGCGGCGGCGATGCGCAACGCGCTGGTCGCTGGTGACTGGGCGCGCTTCGACGCTCTGCTCAACGAGGAGTGGGAGAACCGCCGCCGCCTAGCGCCGGGCGTGAGCACGCCCGAGATTGAGCGCTGCTTGGCGGCGGCGCGCAGCGCCGGCGCGACCGCGGGTAAGGTGTGCGGAGCCGGCGGCGGCGGGTGTGTGGTGGTCGTGTGCGAGCCGGCGCAGCGCACGGTCGTCGAACAGGCCGTCACCGCCGCCGGCGCGCAAGTGCTGCCGTTTGAGGCGAGCGAGCGCGGCGTGACCGTCACGGTGACGGAGAAGTGACGCGGGGCAGGGGACCGCACGGCCAGACCGAATTGGGAGTGCGAATGACACCGCAACCGTTCCAGAGTCCGCGCCTGCCGAAGCCGAAGGCGCCCTACAGTCAGGCGATGCGTGCCGGCGACTTTCTGTTCGTCTCCGGTCAGGTGGGGGTGGATCCGGCGACCAACCAGATGGTGACCGCCTCGTTCGAGGCGCAGGTCGAGCGCACCCTCGAGAACCTGAAAACCATCGTCGAAGATGCCGGACGCTCGCTCGGCGATGTGGTGAAAACGATGGTGTTCCTCGCCGACATCGAGCAGTTCGCCGCGTTCAATGAAGTCTACAAGCGTCACTTCAGCGACGCCCCGCCCGCCCGCTCCGCCTTCCAGGCCGCGCGCTTGCCGTTCGGCGCGCTCGTCGAAGTCGAGGCCATCGTGTGGATGGGTGACTGAGGCCGCACTCCGCTATAATCGGCGGCGGAGGATGACCAGCGAATGAGTTCCACGGGGATGCGACCGAGCGAACAACTATTCACTGTGGGCGCGCGCGTGTTTCAGTTGGGGATCGTGGCCGCGATCATCGGCTTCATTCCGCCGGTCTTTCGTTCGGCGCCGTGGATGGTGTGGGTGGGCTCCTGCGTGGCGCTCCTCGGCGGCATGGGGATGGTCATCGGCTATCGCCCCCACAAGTAGCGCCCTCGTCGCTGCAGGAATGCGGCTCCTACGAATCACACTCATTCGCACCACCGCTATCAGTTCCCCCTCTCCGCTCGTCGGAGAGGGGGTCAGGGGAGAGGGAACAGCATCCTCGTTTCCCTGTTTCCTCCCTGTCGGGTGTTGAATGTTCACTGAACTGGTTACCGAATCCCAGTTCGGCCGCCCCCTGGTCATCTTCGCCCTCGTGCTGCCGATCGTGTGCGTCGCCATCGGCGCGCTCATCGGCAACGGGCGCGGCGCGGTGCGCGGGGCGGCGGTCGGCGTGGTCGGCCCGCTGTTGTGGGCGCTGTGGCATATGCACCTGTGGTTCATTGACCGGCTCGGCGTGGATCGCTGGGCGACCGTCGGTGCGACGCTCGGCGCGTTTGCCGTGGCGGGCGTGGCGCTCGGATGGGTCTGGCGGTGGGCGTGGCGGCGTTAGGCAAGGAGGCGGCGATGCACATTTGGCGGGACGAGGACGCGGACCTGCGCGTGCTCGATGGTAGGACCGTCGCCATCATCGGCTACGGCACCCAGGGGCGGGCGCAGGCGCTGAACTTGCGCGACAGCGGCGTGCGCGTCGTCATCGGAGCGCGGCGCGAGGGGCCGTCGTGGCAGCGCGCCGTGGACGACGGCTTCGCGCCGGTTCTAGCGGCGGAGGCCGCGGCCGCGGCCGAAGTGATCACGCTGCTCGTCCAGGACCACCGGATGGGCGACGCCTTTGCCGACATCGCGCCGGCGGTGATCCCGGGCAAGGCGCTCGTCTTCGCGCACGGGTTCGCCATCCGCTTCGGCGTCATCACACCGCCGGCGGGCGTGGATGTGATTCTCGTGGCGCCCGCAGGGCCGGGCAAGCAGTTGCGTGACCTGTACGCGGCGGGGCAGGGGATGGTGGCGATGCTCGGCATCGCGCAGGACGCCTCGGACGGCGCCCACGCGCTCGGCCTCGCCTATGCGAAAGCACTCGGCTGCACGCGCGCCGGCGTCTTCGCCACGACCTTCGCCGAAGAGACCGAGTGCGACCTGTTCGGCGAACAGGTGGTGCTGTGCGGCGGGATGTGGGCGTTGGTGCGCGGGGCGTTCGAGACGCTGCTCGAGGCCGGCTACCCGGCGCACGCCGCCTTCTTCGAGGTGTTCTACCAGGTCTCACTGCTGGCGCAGTTGCTGCAGCAATACGGGCCGGCGGGAATGCGGGCGCGCATCAGCGACACCGCCGAATATGGGATGCTGACCCGCGGCCCACGCATCATCGACGACCGGGTGCGCGCGACGATGCGCCAAATGCTCGACGAAGTGCGCTCGGGCGCCTTCGCCCAAGAGTGGCTGGCCGATGCCGCGAGCGGCCTGCCGCGGTTGCGGGCGCTGCGCGAGCAGGACACCGGCGACCGCCTCAATGAGGTATTCGCCGAAATGCAGCGCCGCGTGGCCTGGACAGGCGGTTAGCGGCGCAGCAGGTAGATGACCAGCGCGCCGATTCCCGAGAGCAGCAGACTGAGGGCGATGCTGGTGCCAAGCGGAAAGAAGAAGACGAAGTTGGGGCGCTTGATGTAGATGTCGCCGGGCAGCAACCGCCATCCGACGGCGCCAAACAGCCGGCTCCCCGCCCAGAGGATGACGCCTACCAAGATGAACAGCGCGCCGAGGCCGAGGAGGAGTTTGGCGAACGGTTCCAGCCCAGGCGGCGTCTCATTCATCGAGTCGCGATTCTACACCCCGAGCGCGGATTTGAATTGACCCTGCCGCGCGCCGGCGGCTATACTCACCCCGTCCTCGCAAGGAGGCCCGCAATGCGCCCATTCGCCCGCTGCGCCGCCACGCTGTTGGTGGCGTTTCTGTTGGTCTCGCGCGCCCCCGCCGCCGTGCCGGCGCGTCCCGGGTTCGACCCGGCGACGATGCTGCGCGTCAGTGAGGTGAAGCCGGGCGAGATTGCCGTCGGCAAGACCGTCTTCAAGGGCACGGCGGTGTCCACTTTCCACCTGACCATTTTGGGGATCGAGAAGAATTCGGCCTCGGGCGAGGACATTATTCTGGCGAAGGTGACCGACGGTCCGCTGGTGCTGCGCGGCGTCGGCATTCTGTCGGGGATGAGCGGCAGCCCGGTCTATGTGCGCGGCAAACTCATCGGCGCCATCGCCTATGCGTGGGATTACCAGAAGGAGGCGGTCACCGGCATCACGCCGATCGAATCGATGCTCGATAGTTGGGAGCCGGCCGGACGCGCGCTGACAATGGCGCCCGTCACTGTCACGATCCCCGCCCACGACGGCATCACCGCGCAACCGGCGACGCTGCGGCCCGCCGGGATGATGGCGGCGGCGACCGGCTTCTCGCCGCACGCGCTGCGCAAACTGTCGGAACTCTTTGAGCCTTACGGCATCCGCGTCGTGGCGGCGGCCGGCGGCGGGACAACGACGGCGCCCTACAGTCTGGAGCCGGGCGCGGCGCTCGGCGTGCGGTTGGCCAGCGGCGACCTTGACCTCACCATCACCGGGACGCTGACTTACTTCAAGGGCGACCGCTTCGTTGCGTTCGGACATCCGGCCTTCGGCGTCGGCGAGACGGAAGTGCCGGTCGCCTCGGCGTTTGTCGTGGACATGATGCCGAGTTATTTCGACTCGTTCAAAATGTCCACCGCGATGAAGAACATCGGCGTGATGACCGCGGACCGCAACTGGGCGATCGGGGGTGTCCTGGGCAAGTCCGCGCGCACGGTGCCGTTGACGATGACCGTGCACAGCGGCGGCGTGACGCGCACTTTCCACGCGCAGATCACGCGGCAGCGCGAAGTGTTGCCGAGCGTCGCCGCCACGGTCGCGATGACGCTGCTCGACCGCGTGCGCGGGTTCACCGGAGAGGGCACGCTGCGCGTCGCCACGACGGTGCAGCCGCACGATCGCCCCGCCCTGGAACGCCGCGAACTGGTCTACTCGCCGTTCGATGCGGCGCTGGAAGGCGTGTTCCTGGCCGTGGCGCAGCCGCTCACGATGTTGGTAGACAATGACTTCGAGCGCGTGCCGGTCGACTCGGTGGGCATCGAGGTCGAAGTGCTGCCGCAACGCCAGTCGGCCGTGATCAGGCGGGCGCGGGTGTTGCAAGCGGAAGCCCATCCCGGCGACACCGTCCCGATTGAAGTGGAACTCGAACCGCACGGACAGCCGGCGGTAACGAAGACACTGTCGCTGCACCTGCCTGCCGATTTGCCGCCCGGCAGCGTGCGCGTCGTCGTATCGAACGGCGCCGATGCCGAAACCGCCGTGGCGCAGATCGGCGTCAACCGGCCGCTCGTCACCAATATCGACCAACTCATCGCCGCCTATGCGCGGCAGGGTTTGCCGCAGGAATTGGTATTGCAAGCGGCGCTGCCGCTGACCGGCGCCGAAGTGCAGGGCGTCGTGTTGCCGATGCTGCCGCCGGCGCTGGTGAGCGCGCTCACTATGGACGCCGACAGCGCGGTGCGCCCGCGGCGCGATGTGGCTGCGGTGCGTGAAGAGACCGACTGGGCGCTGGAGGGCCGGGCGCTGCTGACGCTGCGTGTGACGCCGCTGCCGGGTGTGCAGGCCCAGCGGACGCCGCCGCCACCGCCGCCTCCGCCCGATGAGAGCAGCGACGACGAGTCGGCGCTGCCGTTCGACCTGAGCGGCGCGCCGGTGACGGTCGCAGCGGGTGATGAAGAGCGGCACGCGGTGGCGGCGCCGAAGCCGCTGCACGCAGACGATGAGGCCGCCGACGGCGGTAAGCCGCTCGCCCGGCAGCCGAAGACCCTGACCCACAGCGCCGCGCCCGATTTCCTGCCGGGCCGGTTCGAAAACCTGGCCCTGTTGCCGCAAGGCGGCCTGACCTTGCAGCCGCCCGCCGCCGACTTGGCGACGCTCCCCGACGCCACGCCCTGGGCGGTCGCCCGGCGCGGTGATGACATCTTCGTCGGCGGCGCCACCAGCGGGACGGTGTATCGCATCAATGCCGCGCAGCACGGCGGACCGGCGGAGATGTATTTCAAGACCGGCGAGTTGAGCGTGACCGCGCTCGTCGTTGCCGCGGACGGCACACTGTATGCGGGCACGGCGCCGAACGGCCGGGTGTTCCGCATCACCGGCGCCGGCACGGGCGCCAAGTTTGCGGACCTCGATGCCACGTATGTGTGGGATTTGCTGCCGCGCGCCGACGGCACGCTGCTTGCCGCCACCGGCTCGAAGGGCGTGGTGTTCTCGCTCGCGGCCGACGGTTCGGCGACGCCGTACTACGCGACCGGCGCGACACACGCGTTGCGCTTGGCGGCGGGCGATGGTGGCGTCGTGTATGTCGGGACCGCGTTCGACGGGGCGGTGCACCGCGTCACCGGGCGCGGGCAGGGCGGCCCCGTCTTCAGCAGTTCAGATTTGTCGGTCAGCGCGCTGGCGGCGGCGAATGGGCGCCTATTTGTCGGCACTTCGCCGCGCGGCCGGGTGTATGACATCGGCGCCGATGGCGTCGCGGCGCTGCGAAACAACCCGACGCGGCCGACATCGGTCTACGCCCTGGCGCCGGACGGTGACCGCGGCGTGCTGGTCGCTATCGGCCCCGAGGGCGCGGTTTTGTCGGCCACGGCGGACGGCACCACGGTGCGTTGGAAGCCGGGCACCGGACAGGTGATCGGCCTCGCCGGTGCCGGTGACGGCTTGGTGGCGGTGGCGACGGGGCCCAGTCGAGTCGTGTCACTGACGGCGTCGTCAGCGGGGACGCGCGAAGGGCGTTATGAATCGCAAGTGCTCGATGCCGGCGTCACCGCCCAATGGGCGTGGGTGAGTTGGCTGTCGCAGGAGCCGACGGGCTCGCAGGTGTATTTGCAGACGCGCTCGGGCGACACGCCGCAAGTGGGGGCGCAGTGGAGCGATTGGTCCTCGCCGTATCGCGTCCCGCACGGGCAGCGCATCGGCAGCCCGCCCGGCCGCTTCCTGCAGTACCGCATCGTCGCGTCGGCCGGCGACGGCGGGGCGGCGCCGATCGTGCGTCAGGTCAAAGTGAGTTACTTGCAGCCGAACACGCCGCCGGAAGTGCGCGTCACCGCGCCGGGCGGCGGCGCCTACTGGTCGGGCAAGCAGACGGTGAAGTGGACGACACGTGATGCCGACGGCGACACGGTGACGGTGACCGTCCAGTATTCGAAAGACCAGGGCGCCACTTGGATGACGCTCGCCGAGGCGCAGTCCGGTCCCAATTACGAATGGGACACGACGGCGCTGCCCGACGGCGACTATCTGTTGCGCCTGACGGCGAGCGACGAACTCTCGAACGCGGCCGGGGCGCGTACCGGCGTCGTTGTGACGCCGGTGGTGATCGACAATACCGACCCGTCGCTCCTGGTGTCGGTGGCCGAGGCGAACTTGACCGGCGGCGACGCGGCGACGATCAAGGGCCAGGCGGGCGACACTTGGTCGGGCGTCGCCGGCGTGAACTACAAGGTGGATGACGGCGCCTGGCGGGCGGTGCCGCTCAACACCGCCGACCTCTTCGGCGCGCTGGCGCCGTTCGAGTTCCGGACGCCGGCGCTGGCGGCCGGCGAGCACACTATCACGCTGCGGGTCTATGATGTGGCGGGCAATTCCACGGAGCAGGCCGTGACGGTGAAGGTGAAGAAGTCCGCCAGCAAGCCGGAGTGACAGGAGGCTCGGGATGTCCGTAGACGCGTTCGTCCTGATTACGGTGGATGGTGGGCAGGTGCCGGAGGTAGTCAACGCGCTGCAGAAGATTTCCGGAGTGCAACGGGCGCAGGCCGTCACCGGCCCCTACGATGTGATCGCCGTCGTCGAAGCGCCCGACCTGCGTTCGCTCGGCGAAATGGTGGCGGGCCAGGTGCGCGGCATCAACGGCGTCGAGGACACCATCACCTGCATTAGTGTGTAAGTGTTAGGGACCAGGGAGGCAGGGAGGCAGTGACCTGGTTCCCGCCTCCCTGCCTCCCCGGTCACCCTGCTATGGCGTGATTGCGTCCAGGACGGCCTGCAGGTCTTCGGTCGGATCGAGCGCCTTGGCGCCCTCAGTCATCAGGTCGCGCGCCGGGTGGTCGAACTCCGCCGCGGTCTCCCAGCGCACTGCATAAGCGGCGCGCCGCAATTTCACCGCGCGCCGCGCCGTCTCGATGGCGCCGCCCCGCGAGCGCGTCTGCACGACGATGACGGCGTCGCTCAGCCCGGCGATGGTGCGGTTGCGCGCCATCAGCAGCGCCGTCAGTGCCTGCGTGCCGGGCGGCTGTTCGGAGACCAGAGCGCCTTGCACCAGAATCGCGTCGGCGAGTTCGTAATTCTCGGGCGGGTAGAGGCGGTCAATGCTGCCCCCCAGGCAAGCGATGGTCACCCCACCTCCCGCCACTGTGCCCTCGTGCGCGGCGGTGTCGATTCCCCGCGCCAGGCCGCTGATCACGGCGCAACCCTGTTGCGCGAACCATTCGGCGGCGCGCGCCGACCATTCCCGGCCGCACTCATCGGGCTGCCGCGTGCCGACCAGCGCCACGGCGGGCCGCCCTTCCGGTGGCAGCGCCCCGCGCACATAGAGGACGGGCGGAGCGTCGTGCAGCGCCGCCAGCCGCCGGGGATACATGGGGTCGCACAGGCGAAGCGCCTGGATGCCGTCGTCGGCCAGCACTTGCAGCATCTGCTCGACGGCGCCCGGGTCATGCGCATAGTCATGGATGCGCTGCGCCACCGGCGCGGAAATGAACGGCACGGCGCACAGGTCGTCCACCGGGGCGTGGGCGGCATCGGCGGCGCTGCCGAACGCCTCGAGCAAGTTCTTGAAGCCGACCGCCCCGACGCCCGCCATGTTCAGCAAGACCCAGTCAGCGAGCGGTTCGGCGGCGTGTGCCGAGTCGGCGAGCGATTCGCGACGGGCCGCGCGCGGGCGGGTCAAGGCGCGACCCCGAGCGGGTCCACCCAGTCCGCCCCCTTGCAATTGCACGCCGTTTCGCCGTGCGCGATGACGGCGGCGAAGAGTTGCCGCACCTGGTCGGCGCAGCGGGCGGTGGCGGCGCGAATGTCGTGGTGCGAGAGCGGCGAACCGCCGAGGCCGGCAGCCCAGTTCGCCAGGACGGCGACGGCGGCGTAGCAGAGCCCGGCCTCGCGGGCCAGGACGACCTCAGGGACATTCGTCATCCCGACGACATCGGCGCCGGCGCGTTGCAGCATCGTCACTTCGGCAGGCGTCTCGAATCGCGGGCCCTGTGTGCAGGCGTAGGTGGCCGCCGGGTGCAGCACGCCGTCGAGGCCGAGGCGGTCGCCTGAACGCAGCAGCACGCCGCGCAAGGTCGGGCAGTAGGGGTCGGTCATATCGGGGTGGTGCAGCGGCATCCCCTCGCTGCCGTCGAAGAAGGTGTCGGCGCGGCCATGAGTGGCATCGATGAACTGCGTCAGGACGGCGAGCGTCCCCGGCTGCATCGCCGGATTGATGGCGCCGACGCTGGCGGTAGCCAGGACTTTGGTGGCGCCCGCCTCTCGGAGCGCGGCGATATTGGCGCGGTAGTTGACGCGGTGCGGGGGGATGTTCGTCAGGGCGCCGTGGCGTTCGAGGAGCAGGACTTCGCGCCCGTCAAGCACGGCGCGGCCGAGGAGCGCGATGCCGTAGGGCGTGCGCACCGGGGCATAGGTGGCGCGTTCGGCCGGGCTGGCGGGAAAGCCGGTGCCGGCGATGACGGCGAACACACCGCCCTGTTCCCCTCACTGGCGACCGCTCCCTGCTTCGCCTTGACCGACCCGAGGGGGGTGCTACAATCGCCGCGGCCACGAAGGCGTGGCCGCGGCGCGGAGCGGGAGAGCGGCGTGCGCAAGGCAGCAACCACGAGTTGGCCGGAGCCGGTGGACTTCATTTTCGACCCCGATGTGTCGGCGGAGTGCGCGCGCTTGCAGCAGCATTTGACAGGCGGCCGGCGAGAACTGGCCGACTTCGAATTGCGCCACGGGATGTCGTTCGACGAGTTCCGCGCCCGCGTGGAACGCGACCCCGACGCGCCGCTCGGCCAGGAGTTTTGGGCGTGGCTGCGAATCAGTGAAGCGTGCCGCGAAACCGAGGCGGCGCTGGCGCGGCTCGAGGCGCGGCGGTTGCGGTTTGTGCTGAAGCCGGCGGGACCTGATTCTGAGGAGGAACGCAATGCGTAGGGTGATAGTGTGGCGCAGCATCGCGGCGGTCGGCATGCTTCTCGCAGCTGGGCTGCTGGGCGGCTGCGGCGGCAATGCCACCAACAATACGGCCAACAACACCGCCGGGGGCAACGGCGGCACGACCGCCGGCAATTTCAAGGGCACTATCAAGTTAGGCGAGTACGGCTCGCTGACCGGCAATGATGCCACCTTTGGGCAGTCCACGCACAACTCGACGATGCTGGCGGTGGACGAAATCAATGCCAAGGGCGGCATCCACGGCAACAAGATTGAAGTGGTGGTGAAAGACGATGCCAGCAAGAACGAAGAGGCGGCGACTGTCGTGCAATTGCTGGTGAACCAGGAGCAAGTGGTCGCGTTGCTGGGCGAAGTGGCGTCGGGCCGCAGCATCCCGGGCGGTACGGTCGCGCAGAACGCGGGCGTGCCGATGCTGTCGCCGTCGTCCACGAACCCCAAGGTGACGCAGGTCGGCGACTTCGTGTTCCGGGCCTGTTTCCTCGATGACTATCAGGGCTACATGCTCGCGAAGTTTGCCACCGAGAATTTGCACGCCAAGACGATGGACATCCTGCAAGCGAAGGACCAGGAATACAGCACCGGCCTGGCGCAGTTCGTCAAACAGGAATTCGAGAAGCGCGGCGGGCGGGTGTTGGAAGTGCTGTCCTACCAATCGCAGGACAAGAACTTCCGCTCGCAGTTGACCCGCGTCGTGCAGGACAAGCCCGATGTCCTGGTCGTGACCGGCTATTACACCGAAGGCGGCCTGATCGCCAAGCAGGCGCGCGGGATGAAGTACGGCAATCCGCTGCTGGCCGGCGACGGCTGGGATTCCATCAAGACCATCGAAATCGGCGGCGACGCGGTCAACGGCGCTTACTATGTGGTGCATGTCGCGGTCGAGTCGCCGGATCCGCGCATCCAGGAGTTCGTGACGAAGTACAAGCAGCGCTACAACCAGCAGCCCGACTCGCTGGCGGCGCTCGCCTACGACGCGGCGCGGATGATGCTCGACGCGATGGACCGCGCCGGCGACCCGGCCACCTTCGACCAGCAAGCGCGCAAGACACTCGGCGCGAGCGCGAGCGACGACGCGGTGGCGACTGAGGCGCGCAAACTGTACTCGAAGGCCATCCGCGACGCGCTGGCCACGACGAAGGACTTCGACGGGCTCTCCGGCAAGATTACGATGGGGCCGGACCGCAACCCGGTGAAGTCGGGCATCATCATTCAACTGAAGAACGGGCAGCCGATGCCCGTCGCCACCATCCCGCCGCCGTAGTCCGAGCCGGATGCGCTAGGACCCCGCCGCCAGGTGCAACTGTACGCGCAGCAGCTCATCCTCGGGCTGGCCACCGGATGCGTCTACGCACTCATCGCCATCGGCTACACGATGGTGTACGGCGTGCTGCGCCTGATCAACTTCGCCCACGGCGACATCCTGATGGTGGGAGCGTATGTCGCCTACTTCGTCATCCTGCAATGGCACCTGCCGATGGAACTGGCGTTGCCGGTGGCCATGGTCGCCTGCGCGGTGCTCGGGGCCACGATTGAGCGATTGGCCTATCGACCGCTCCGCAACCACCCGCGGCTGACCCTACTGATCACCGCAATCGGGGTTTCGCTGTTCCTCGAATACGGGGGCCAGTTATTCCTGGGGCCCGACCCGAAGGCATTTCCAGTGGAACAAGCGGGCGGGCCGGTGACGGCGGCGTTCGCCCGCGTCTCGGACTGGATTTCGAATGCGTCGGGCATCATCCTGCCCGACTACGCGCTCCTCATTATGGTGGCCTCGGTGGCGCTGATGATCGGCCTGCACGCGCTGGTGATGCGCTCCAAGATCGGCCTGGCGATGCGCGCCGTGTCCTACGACCAGCGCACCGCGGCGCTGATGGGCGTCAACATCGACCGCGTCATTCTGACCACATTCTTGATTGGTTCGTCGCTCGCCGGGGCGGGTGGCGTCATGCTCGCTGCCTATGAGCCGTCGATCACGCCGCTGATGGGCCTGCTGCCCGGCCTGAAGGCATTCACCGCCGCAGTTCTGGGCGGCATCGGTAACATTCCGGGCGCGATGCTCGGCGGGTTGGTGATGGGCGTGGCGGAGAGTTTCGTCTCCGGGTCGGCGGCGTTGTCGGCGTGGCGCGACGCGGTAGCGTTCTTCATCCTGATTCTGATTCTGCTGGTGAAGCCGACCGGACTGACCGGCCGCGGTGCGGTGGAGAAGGTCTGATGGCGCGGCTGTGGGGCTGGCTGGCATTTCTCGCCGCGACGGCGGCCATCTTTGCGTTCTTGCCGGGCGTGCAGGCGTCGCTGAATCCGTATAAAGCGTATGTGCTGGTCTTCGTCGGCATCAATGTCATCCTCGCCGCCAGTCTCAACCTGATCAACGGCTACACCGGCCAGTTTTCGCTCGGCCACGCCGGTTTTATGGCCGTCGGTGCCTACACGGCCTGTGGTATCACCTACTACAAGACGCAGGCGCTGGAGGGGTTCTTCGGCGGCATCTTCGGCGCGGCGCTGGCCGAGCCGCTGACTTTCCTGTTCGCGTTGGTGGCGGGGGGCTGTGCGGCGGCGTTCGTCGGGGTATTGGTCGGCTGGCCGAGCGTGCGCCTGAAGGGCGACTACCTCGCCATCGCCACGCTGGGCTTCGGCGAAATCGCCCGCGTGGTCACTTACCAACTGGACCACGCGCCGGTGGATATGGGCGGCGCCCGCGGCTTGTCGCCGATCCCCGTACATACCAACCTGGCCTGGGTGGCGTTCTGGGCGCTTGTGACGCTGGTGGTCATCCGCAATCTGCTGACCTCAGTGCATGGGCGGGCGTTCCTCGCCATCCGCGAGGACGAGGTCGCCGCCGAGGGCATCGGCATTCCGACGACGCGCTACAAAGTCATCGCGTTCTCGGTGGGCGCGTTCTTCGCGGGTGTCGCCGGCGCGCTGGTACCGCACTTCCTCGGCTCGCTGCACCCGAACTCGTTTACCTTCCTGCGTTCCATCGAGGTGGTGGTGTTCGTCGTGCTGGGCGGGATGGGGAGCATGGTCGGCACGGTCTGCGCGGCGGTGATGCTGACGCTGCTGCTGGAAGTGCTGCGCGGCGGCAACTTACCGGCCTGGATGGGCAGTTGGCCGGCCGCCACGGTGCCGGCGCTGGTGGTGGTCGGCGCCCTGCTGTTTGTGTTGGCGCTGGCGATTCCGGTGGCGCGGCGCCGCCCGGGGCGCTATGCCCTGACGGCGCTCCTGTCGCTCGCCGCGACGGGCGGGGCGCTGGCGCTGTCGTGGAACTGGCTCGGCGTCAGCGGGAACGCCGAGCGGCTGCGGATGCCCATATTCTCGCTGTTGCTCGTGTTCCTGATGCTATTCCGGCCGCAGGGGCTGCTCGGCAACAAGGAACTCAGTTTCGCCACGCTGCGGCGCTTGCTGCCGCGCCGCCGGGCCGGCGCACCGACTTAGCGCTCAGGTTGCCGCGTCGGTGACGGCGCGCGAGAGCGCGAACGACCGCCGCGCCGTCGACACCTGCACGGACACCTGCTGCCCCAGTTCATACGGCTGGTCGGACTCGATCTCCATCAGGTAGCCGTTGACGCGCCCGAGAGTGTTGCTCGTCACCATCGGGTCGGGTTCCACGACCTCCGCAGTGACCGTCTCGCCGTCGCGCGGCATCCAGAGACTGGGCTCGATGGCGGGGTAGGTGACTGGATCGATGTTGACCTGTTCGATGTGGAAGGCCGGGTCCATCCGCACATAGATGGGCCGCCCGACATACCCCTCGAGCCGTTCGGCGCGCTCACCCTCGAAGCCGATGAGCAGCCGCGCCACGCGCTGGTGGACGCGCACCAGGAACGCCTGGGCGCCCGTTTGCACCGCTTCCTGGCGGAGGCGGCGCTCGACTTGCAGCGCCATGGTCTGCGGCGTGCGGACGCGGCCGAGGCCGCTGCAGTAGGGACAGGACTCGGTGATTTCTTCGAGCAGCGTGGCGCCGGTGCGCTTGCGCGTCATCTCAACCATGCCCAGGTCGCTGATGGGCAGCACCTTGGAACGGGCGTGGTCGCGCGCCATCGCCTTGGTGAACGCGGCGTGCACATCGCGTCGGTTCTTCAGGCGCTCCATGTCAATGAAGTCCACGATGATCAGCCCACCGAGGTCGCGCAGGCGCAGTTGGCGGGCGGTCTCGTCGGCGGCTTGCAGGTTGGTCTGGAAAACGGTCGCCTCCAGGTCCACGGCGCCGGTGAAACGGCCGGTGTTGACATCAATGGCGGTGAAGGCCTCGGTCTCGTCAATGGTGATGTGGCCGCCGCCGGGGAGCCAGACGCGCCGCTTGAATAGGCGCTCGATTTCGTCCTCGAGGTTCATGGCCGCAAAGAGCGGCAGCGGCTCGCGGTAGAGGCGGACGCGGCTCGACAGCGTGGGCGAAATCATCTCGACCAGGTCTACCGCGTTTTCGTACACCGCCGGTGAATCGATGAGCACCTGCTTCACTTCCCGGCTCAACTGGTCGCGCAAGACGCGGTAGACGAGCGTCAGGTCCTGGTGGATGAGCGCAGGGGCCTTCACCTGCTTGGCGCGTTCGGCGATGCGGCGGTCGAGTTCCACCAGGAACTCGAGGTCCTTTTCGAGTTCGCGGCGGGAGATGCCGTCGGCCTCGGTGCGGATGATGAGACTGCGGTCGGGCGGGCGCATCTCCTGAACAACCTGGCGGACGCGCTCGCGTTCCTTCGGGTGTTCAATTTTGCGCGAGATGCCGATGTGCTGTTGGCCGTCGTTCAGCAGGACGAGATAGCGGCCGGGCAGGGCGATGCGCGTTGAGACGCGCGGGCCTTTCGAGGCGATGCCGGCCCGGATGACCTGCACCAGAATCTCATCGCCCTCGTGCAGGAGTTTGTTGATCGGCGGCAGGCCGCCGTGAAGCGACAGGCGGGTGCGCACCGAGCGCGGGATGGCCATATCGCTGATGGGCAGGAACGCGTTCTTGCCCATGCCGATGTCCACAAAGGCGGCGTCCATTCCGACCAGGACATTCTGTACCTTGCCCAAGTAGAGGTTGCCGACGATGGGCGCCTCGCGCTCGACATGCATTTCGACCAGCCGGCCGTCCTCGAGGACGGCGACGCGCGACTCCAGGTCGGCGACATTGATGAGGATTTCTTTGGTCGGGTGGCCGACGGTGCGCGGCGTCCGGGTGGGTGCGGCGCCACGGGCCGGGGCGGCGGCGCGCTCGGGCCGCGGGGCACGGGTGGCGCGCGGTGCGCGAGTCGGTTTGGCGGCGCGGGGTGCGCGCGTGGGGCGCGCGGCGCCTGCGGCACGCGGTGCACGCGGGGCGCGGGGCGTGCGCGGCGCGCGGGTCGCGCGCGGGGCGCCGGGTTCGGCACGGGGCCGGCGCGGGCGGCGGGCCGGGGGCTTCACGGCGGGGGCTGCGTCCGGGGCCGCCTCGGTCGTCTCGCCGTTTGTCTCGGCGACGGGTGCGTCGATCGCGCCGCTATCCCCGGACACGGCGTCCGCGGGCTCGGGAGCCGCAGCGCGCCGTTCGCGGGCGGCGCGGCGGCGCCGGCCGCCGCGGCGGCCGCGGCGGGTGCGCGGGCGCGGCGACTCGACCGCGCCGTTGGCGCCGTCGGCCTGGGCGTCGTCGCCCGCAGGGGCATCCTCGCCCTCCGGCGTTTCTGCCGGGGTCATCTGTTCTTCATCTGCCATCAGGAACTCTCCGTTTCAATGGGAAGGGACGAAATTCGGTGGGGGTCTCGCTGACGAAGGCGGTGCGGTGAATGCGTACCGCCTCGGTGTCTGTGAACCCCAGCGCCGCGGCGAGTTGCCGCGGGTGCAACGAATCGGCGCCGCCGACGGGCAATCGCGCCAGGATAGCGGTCCGGCCCGCGCGTTCCTCGACGCGCAGGGCTTGCACGATGGCGTGCGCATCCACCACGGGGGCGTCGGGCGCCGGCCGCCGAGGGATGGGGACCTGTTCGGCGGCAAGGAAAGCATTTACTCGGTCGCGCAGCGCGGCTTCATCCACACTCGCGGGAACTGAAATCGCATACTCGGCCATTGCAAACTGCTGGGGGCCGGGCGGCGTCTGCGCGGGCGTCAGCGTCCACAGGGCCTCAATGCGTAGCCCGTCGGGCAAGTGCGCGTTCACGGCGCCGGCGACGGTGGCCACATCGAGCGCGTCTTCGATGCTCGCCTGCAACAGTTCGCACTCGCTGGTCACGCCGGCGGCGAGTGGGGCGAGCGCGGTGACGCGCGGCTTCGGCTTGCGGCCTTCGGTCATGCGCAGCGTCACGCCGGCGGCGGCGAACGCGGTCACGAACGCGTCATGCACCGCGCGGTCCGTCAGGTGCGCGGCGGCATTGGACTTGCTGAATCGCGCTAAGAGAATGGGCATCGAGTGTGTAGTCGTGGTGCGACGGGACCACCTCACCCCCACCCCCTTTCCGTTCAGGGAGAGGGGCGAAGACAACTGACCTGGTGCCCACGGCAGGATTCGAACCTGCGATCCCGGCTCCGGAGGCCGGTGCCTTATCCCCTTGGCTACGTGGGCACGCGGCTTCCGCTCCCCATCGCCGGCCCGGGGCGGCCCCAGTCCCCATCAAATCTCCCACGGGGAACGCGTGGCGCCCCGATATGCTACCACGACCGCATCGACGACCGCGGCGAGATAGATGATGCCGATTCCCAACAACCACCACACCGACGGCGGATTGAGCGCGGCAGTGAGCATGTCCTGGAACGCGCTGCCGGTCAGGCCGCGTGTCAAGTGGCGCATCGTAACCATAATGAAGCCGGCATAGGCGAGCAGCGTCACGAACAGGAACACCATCCCTCGAAACGGCTCGCGCACATACAGTTGACCGAGGCCAGGCAGGACCGCCGACGCGAACCCGGCGATGAGCGAGTTGCGCGGCTCGCGGTCGGTGTGCGAGGCCATGAAGCCCTCGATGTCGGTGCGAATCCGCTCGCGTTCGGCGTTGCGTAGGACCGCCTCAGCGAGTTTCTTTTCGAGGCGCGGAGAATCGGGGTCGAGCGCCAGCGCGATGCGGTAGTGTTCGAGCGCCTCGTCGTAACGCTTCATGTCGGTGAGGATGTCGGCATAGAGCTCACGCCCGGCGATGTGCCAATCGTCGAGTTGCAGCAACCGCTGACAGGCTTCGAGGGCCAGCGGGAGCATGCCGCGCCGGTGGAAGACGGAGGCGTCGCGGTAGGCCTGCTCGACCGCTTCAGTCGGCGGTTGCGGCGGCGGTTGCGGTGTTGCGCCTTCCGACATCCTCCCCCTCGTCACTCAACACTGCCCGGGGCGCATCGCCCCACAGGCGCTCCAAATCATAGAACTCGCGGCGCTCCGCATCGAAGATGTGCACGATCAGGGCGCCGCCGTCCACCAGCACCCAGCCCGAGTCCGGGACGCCTTCGACGGGACAGCGCGCCCGCGTCGCGCGCTCGAGGGCCTCGCGCACTTTGTCGGCGATGGTTTGCAAGTGGCGGGCGCTGGTGCCATGGCACAGGATGAAGCCGTCCACCCAGGCGCCGAGCGGGCGCAGATCGAGCAGGACGGGGTCGAGGGCGCGGGCGTCGGCGAGCGCAGCGCGCAGCGCGGGTACCAGGTCGCGTTCGTCGGCAACTAGCGCCGCCGTCGGCGCGCTAGTCCGGCGTGACACGGCTCTTGGCATCAGGCCCCAACACCACCTGCACGCCCCACGGCAAGGTGGGGTCGAAGGAATTGCCGACGCGGTCAGTCTGCAACAGGCGGGCGATGGTCTGCACGGTGGCGGTGTGGATGCCGCCGTTGTCAATGATGCGGGTGTGGTCGACGCCGTAGTGGGCATTGTCCACCATCGTGACCGGAATGCCGTTGCGCCGCAGGAACTCGGCCACCTGCGCGGCCAGTTCTTCGGTGCCGGTTCCGTTGAGGACTTCGACGCGAACCGGCATGCGGAAGAAGAGATAGCCGAGTGTCTCGCGCACCCATACCGGGTCGGTCACCAAGTAGGACAGGCCGTGGATTGTGCGGGCGTCGGCGGGCAGACTGGCGGCGGGCACTGCGTCGAGGTTCATCCGCCGCGCCATTTCGGCGAGCGAGCGCAAGTCGCCCGCGGTCAGGTCGGTTTGGACGGACTGCATTGCGGTGGCGATGACGCCGGGCAACTTGCTCAGGCGTTCCGTGGTCAGCAGTTGCTTGGCCAAGTCCTGCAGCAGTTCGCGCTGCCGGCGCATGCGGGCGATGTCGCCGAGCGCCTCGCTGCGGAAGCGGACAAAGCCGAGCGCGGTCTTGCCGTCGAGCAGTTGCTCGCCCGGCTGCAAGTCAATCGTCATATACGAGGTGCGATAGTGCATCCGCTTCTCGACATTGATCTGCACGCCGCCGGCCGCGTCAATAATCTTCTCGAACCCCTTGGTGTTCAAATACACCCAGTGTTGGATCGGCACGCCGAGGATGTTCTCTACGACTCCGCGCAATTGCGGCACGCCGCCCTGGGCATACATCGCGTTGAGCTTGTGGATGCGCCCGTCGGGGTCGCGCACCAGCAGATCCCGCGGCAGCGACAGGACGGCGGCATACTTCTCGGATGGCCGTACGGTCAGCACCATAATCGTGTCCGACGGGCCGGGGCCCCAGGTCTCGTCGGCGCCCACCAGCAGGATGTTGACCTGGCGCTGGCCGGCGAACGGTGTGCGGAAGCCGGAGGTGAAGTAGCCGGCGGCGTCGGTCCAGAGATTGCGGCCGTGCGTCAGGTTGTAGTACATCGCCGTGGCGATGCCGGCGCCGAAGAGCGCGACGCAGCCGACGACCAGCGTGATGCGCTTGTTGCGCGTCGTGCGCACCGGGCGAGTGAGGAACTCGCGGAGCGTCGGAATCACTCCCGGCATCAGCGGTTCTCCGCCAACGCCGGGCGCACCGCGAGCCGCCGGCCGCGCAAGCGCAGCGATTGCAGCGCGGCCGCTGCGTGCTCGAAGTCTCGGTCGGCGATACCGACCGTCGCCTGGCGATACTCCGCGGCGGGCGCGGCCTCGCGCAGCACGATCGATTCGATGTGCACGACCGGCTCCAGGAGCGCCGCCAGGTCGTCGGCGGTGCTGTCGAGCGGCAGATTGCTGATGGCGAGCATCACCGTCATTCTACGAGCGCCGCGCCGGCCACCGCTCGGCGGTGCGCGTCCAGGCCGCGGCCTCGGGCGCCGGCTCGGCGCCCTGATAGAGACCGTACTTGGCGATGTAGCGTTCCACGGGCCGCGGGGTCAGGTAAGCGAGCGTCATTCCGTTGCGTACCCGTTCCCGCAAGTCGGTGGAACTCACTTCGATTCCCGGGATGACGAGCCGCTGCACGCGCGCCCGGAAGTCGGGGTCGAGGCGGTCGAGGGCGGCGAGGTCATAACCGGGGCGGGTGACGGCGATGAACTCGCACTGGGCAATCAGGTTCGCTGCGTCCTTCCATTGCAGGATCTCGAGGACGGCGTCGGCGCCGGTGATGAAGACGATGACGGCGCCGGGGTGCTCGGCGGCGATCAGGCGGACGGTGTCCACCGCATACGACGGCCCCGGACGGTCCATCTCGGTGCGCGAGACGAAGAAGTGCGGGTTGTCGGCGGTGGCCAGGACAGTCATCACATAACGGTGCTCGGCGGGCGACACCGGATAATCCTTCTTGTGCGGCGGAGTGCCCGACGGGATGAAGAGCACGCGGTCGAGGCCGAAGCGTTCCCGCGCTTCCTCGGCGGCCAGGAGGTGGCCGTAATGAATGGGGTCGAAAGTCCCCCCCATCAGGCCGATGCGCTCGTGAGGGCCGTCAGCGATGGGACACTCTCCGTCGGTGCGCTTCAAACCGCAGCGCCAGACCGCCGAGGTGAATGGTATCACCCGGCTGCGCCCCCAGGCGCTCGGCGGTGCGGAAGACACCCAGGCGCGACAGAATGGTGCGCAGGTGCGCCAGCGCTTCGGGGTTGGTTGCCTCCAGCATGATGACGGCCCGCTCGGCGGCGGTGCCGGTCGCGTGGAATTCGCCGCCCGTAGTGCGGATGACAGAGAGCGGCCGGCTGCGACGAACGACGGCGGGCGGCGCGCGGCGGGCTGCCAGTGACGGCTGCGCGGTGCGCAGCCGCCGCGACACCGCTTCCAACAGTTCGGGCACTCCGTCGCCGGTCTCCGCAGAAATGGCGAATGTTTCGAGTCCGCGCGCAGCGAACGCGGCCTGGGCGGCGGCGAGGCGGGCGCGTCCGTCGGGCAGATCAATCTTGTTGAGTGCCACCACCTGCGGGGTCTCGGTGAGTTGTTCCTGGTGGGCGCGCAGTTCCGTCTGCACCACCTGCCAGGCGTCGAGCGGCTCCCGCGCTGGGTCGGCCAGGTCCACGACATGGATGAGCAACCGCGTGCGCTCCAGGTGGCGCAGGAACTGATGGCCGAGACCGGCGCCGCGGTGCGCGTCTTCGATCAGGCCAGGCAGGTCGGCGACGGCAAACTGCGCCTCGTCGACGGTGGCGACACCGAGGTTCGGCGCCAGCGTCGTGAAGGGGTAGGGGGCCACCTTCGGATGCGCCGCCGAGATGCGCGACAAGAGCGTAGATTTGCCCGCGTTGGGCAGGCCGACGATGCCGACATCGGCGAGCAGCGTCTGTTCCAGGTGCAGGCGGCGCGTTTCGCCCGGCTCGCCGAGTTCGGCGAAGCGGGGTGCGCGCCGGGTGGGACTGGCGAAGCGGGAGTTGCCGCGGCCGCCGCGGCCGCCGCGCGCCACGATGAAACGCTGGCCGGGTGCGACCAGGTCGGCGATCACCTCGCCGCTCTCCTCATCGCGCACGATCGTGCCGAGCGGGACGGGGAGCGTCAGGTCCTCGCCGCGCGGGCCGCGCTGGCGCTTCTTGCGGCCGTCGCCGCCGTCGGGGGCGCGCCACACGGCGCGATGGGCGAGTTCGCCGACGCTGCGCCGGTGCGAGTCGGCAGCGAGGACGACATTGCCGCCGCGGGCGCCATCGCCGCCGTCGGGGCCGCCGCGGGGGACATACTTCTCACGCCGGAAACTCATCGCGCCGCGGCCGCCGTCGCCAGATCGGACGGCAATGACGACCTCATCGACGAAGCGCCCGGAGGCGCTAGATCGCGGCCGGATAGACGCTGACGCGGGTGCGGCCGCGGGAATGTTCGTAGGCGACGGTGCCGGAAATCTTGGCGAAGAGCGTGTCGTCGCTGCCGCGGCCGACATTGAAGCCCGGGTGGATGGGCGTGCCGCGCTGGCGCACCAGGATGGTGCCGGCGTGCACCAGTTCGGCCGCGAAGGCCTTGACGCCCAAACGCTGCCCAACGGAGTCGCGACCGTTCTTTGTCGAACCGCCGCCCTTTTTGTGAGCCATCTAATCCTCCTCGCGGCCGGCGGCCGCGGACTTGCGAGTCCGTCGCGTGCCGCTGCCGAGTTCAATTTTTTCAACCCGCAGCCGCGTGTAGTGCTGCCGGTGGCCTGCCGTGCGGCGATAGCGGGTCTTCGGTTTGTATTTGAACACCCAGAGTTTGCGCGTGCGCTGTGTGACGACGACCCGGCAGACCACGCGGGCGCCGTCCACATACGGGGTGCCGATGTGCGATTCGCCGTCATTGACGAGCAACACTTTATCGATCGCCACCTCATCGCCGTCGGCGGCATTGAGCCGTTCGACATCAATGAGGGCGTTTTCCTGGACACGATATTGCTTGCTGCCGGATTCGATAATGGCGTACACGGGAGTACCTCAAGTAGGAAAGTGTAACAAGCGCCGCGGGCGGCGTCAACGCGGCGGCCGGAGCGCCCGCAGGCCGTTGAGCGTGACGACCAGCGAGGTGCCCATGTCGCCCGCCACGGCCAGCCAGAGGGTGAGCGACCCGACGAAGACCAGCGACAGCAGTGCGCCTTTCACCAGTAGCGACACGGCAATGTTCTCTGCGATGAGACGGAGGGCGAATCGCCCGAGGCGCACGACGCGCGGCAGGCGCGAGAGGTCGTCGGTCATCAGCGCGACATCGGCAGTTTCGAGCGCGGCGTCGGACCCGATGGAACCCATCGCCACGCCGAGACTCGACGCCGCCAGCGCCGGCGCGTCGTTGACGCCGTCGCCCACCATGGCGGCGTCGCCGTACTGCTGCACCAGCCCGCGCACGAAATCAATCTTCTGCTCCGGCAACAGGCCGCTCGCCACTTCGTCGAAGGGCAGCGCCTCGGCGACGCGGCGGGCGGCGAGGGCGTGGTCGCCGGTGACGAGGCAGAGCCGCTCGATGCCGAGCGCCTTCAAAGCGCGCAATGCGTCGGCGGCTTCGGGCCGCGGGACGTCGCGCAGCCGCAGGCAACCGAGCAGTCGGTCGCGGGTCGTGACCAGGACGACAGTGTCGCCTTCCGCTTCACCGTCAGCGATGTCGGCGGCGAGCGGCGCCAGGGCAAGACCGAGGTCGGCCATCAGCCGCTGGTTGCCGACGAAATGCGCCACTCCGCCGATGTTGGCGCGGGCGCCCAGCCCCGGCAGCGCCCGGAAGTCGTCGGCGGACCGCGGCGCGACGCCGAGGTGGTGCGCGTAATGCGTGATGGCGCGGCCGAGCGGATGTTCGGAATGTTGTTCGACCCCGGCGGCGACGGCAAGCACTTCGGCCTCCGAAAGTCCGACGCACGGCGTGACCGCGACGACTTCCTGGCGCCCGCGCGTGATGGTACCGGTCTTGTCGAAGGCGATGGTGGTCAGGCGGCCGGCTTGCTCGAGGAATGCGCCGCCTTTGATGAGGACGCCCATCCGGGCCGCGGCCACTAGGCCGGAAATGATGACCACCGGCGTTGAGATGACAAGCGCGCAGGGGCACGCCAGCACCAACAGCGCCAGGGCGCGATAGACCGAGCCGTTCGGCGGCGAGGCCGGGTCCAGCCACGGCGCCCAGCCGAACAGCGGCAGCGCCACCGCGACCAGCGCGGCGGCCACAATGACGATGGGCGTATAGACGGCGGCGAAGCGGTCAATCATTCGCTGTTGGGGCGCCTTTTGCGCCTGGGCGCGTTCGATCAGGCGGATGACACGGCTGAGAGTGGTGTCGGTTGACACCTTGGTAACGCGAAATTCGATGGCGCCCAACTGGTTGAGCGTGCCGGCGAAGACGGGGTCGCCGATGCTCTTCGGCACGGGACGCGCTTCGCCGGTGAGTGTGGCTTCGTCGATCTCGGTGGCGCCGCGGGTCACCACGCCGTCGAGCGGCACGCGCTGGCCGGGCGTCAGGGAGACGAGGTTCCCGACTCGCACTTCCGCCAGCGGCGTTTCGCGCATGCCCTCCGGCGTCACGACGCGCGCCGTGTCCGGCGCCAGTTGCATCAGGGCGCGGACCGACCGGCGGGCGCGTTCGACCGTGTGCGCTTCGATGGCGTTGCCGACCGCGAAGAGGAACACGATCGTTGCCGCCTCGGCCCACTCGCCGATGGCGGCGGCGCCGACCACGCCAACGGCCATCAGCAGGTTCATATCCAGCCGGCGCGTCCGCAAGGCCGAAGCGCCGGCGCGGGCGGTGTGCCAGCCGCCGGTCACGATGGCGGCGGCGAACGCGGCGACTTCCCACGCGGTCGGCGCGCTGAGCCAGGACAGGACGGCGCCCATGAGGAGCGCGATGCCGGAGATGAGCGTCAGCAGGCCGCGCGTGTCGGTGAGACCGGCGAGGCCTGGCGAGGCCCCGTCCGGTTCGGCCACCACGCGGTATCCCAACTGCTGGACGCGGCGGCGGATGGCGTCACTGGTGACCTGGCCGCGCTGGAATTCGACTTGCAGCGTCGAGGCGGCGAAATTGGCGGCGGCCCGCAGGACGCCCGGCAGTTGGGCGACGCCGCGTTCGATGGTCAGCGCGCAGTCGGGGCAGTCGAGGCCGGCAAGAGTCAGTTGGTCGTGTTCGATGGTGCGCGCCAGTTCGCCGGCGACCGAGCGCGCCCGCGCCAGGATGTCTTGATAGGCGATGCGGTCGGGCTCGAATTCGAGATGCAGTGCCGCGCGATCAGTGTCGCGCGTGACGCTGCCCACGCCCGGGAGCGCGGCGACCGCGTCGGCCAGGCGTGTGCTGCACTCGTCACATTCGGAGCGGTCGGGCAGCAGGTCGGGCAGGTCGAGCGTCCGGCGCACCATACCCAGAGTATAGGAGCGGCGGTTCGCGGGGGTCAACGCGCGGCGTGGGCGGCGAGCGCCTGATCGAGCAAGGCGCCGAGGTCGTCAAGCGGCCACTGCGTGGCCGAATCCGAATGCGCGGCGGCGGGGTCGGGGTGGATTTCGACGAACAGCGCGTCGATGCCGACGGCGCAGGCGGCGCGCACCAGCGGCAGGATGAATTCGCGGGCACCGCCGGACGACCCGCCCGCGGCGCCGGGGCGCTGGACGCTGTGCGTGGCGTCGAAGACCACCGGATAGCCGAGCGTGGCGAGCAGCGGCAGCGACCGCATGTCCACGATCAGGTCGCGGTAGCCGAACACGGTGCCGCGTTCGGTGAGCAACACGCCGCGGTTGCGGGTCGCCTCGACTTTCTCCACGGCATAGCGCATATCCTCGGGCGCGAGGAATTGCCCCTTTTTGATGTTGACCGGTTTGCCGGTGCGGCCGGCGGCTTGCAGCAATTCGGTCTGGCGGCAGAGGAACGCGGGGATTTGCAGGGCGTCCACGACTTGCGCGACCGTGGCCGCCTGCGCGGGTTCGTGAATGTCGGTCAGCACCGGCACGCCGGCTTGGTCGCGTACGCGCGCCAGGATGGCGAGCCCGTCGTCGAGGCCAGGGCCGCGGCGTGAAGAGAGCGCGGTGCGGTTCGCCTTGTCGAACGAGGCCTTGAAGATGTAGGGCAGGCCGCGGCGGGCGCACTCGTCGCGGGCGCGCTCGGCGACTAGCAGGCACAGCGCTTCCGACTCGATCACGCAGGGGCCGGCGATGACGGCGAGCGCGGCGCCGCCGACGGTGGCGGCGCCGATGCGGACGGAGTGTTGTGCCATCAGCGGGGCCCGTCGGCGAATCGGTCGAGCGCGGGCGCTAGCGCGTGCAGCGACCGGATGCGCAGGTGGGGCTGCAGCCAGCGGCGGTCGCGCCAGGCGTCCTTGAACGGTCCCCGTTCCAGCAGCACCGCGGTCATCCCGACCGCGCGGGCGGGGACGACATCGTTGTCGGGCCGGTCGCCGACCATCACCGCCCTGCCGGGCGGGCAGCCGGCGGCCTGCAGCGCGTGGCGGTAGAGCGCCGGGTCGGGCTTGTGCTTGTCAATCTCTTCCGAAATCGCCCAGACCTCGAACCACTTATCAATGCCGAACCGCCGCAGCCGGGCGCGGGCGCCCACCCATTGATTGGCGATGATGCCAAGCCGGTAGCGTTTGGCGAGCGACGGCAGTGCGGCGCGGACATCGGCATACGGCACTTGCAGCGCGTGGTAGCGATTGTGGAAAGGCCGGAGGGCGCGGCGCACATCGAGGACGGTCAGGTCGTCACCGCCGTGGCGTTCGATGCTGAGGCGAATCACTTCATTGAAGGTCGAGGGCGCGCCGTTGCGCAGCGCCTGGTGCCAATAGCGGCGGAAGCGCGGCCACGGCACCGCGACGCCGCGGCGGCGCAGTTCTTGGTAGGCCGCGGCGAAGAAGAACGCGTCGGAGCGGTGCTCAGCGAGCAGCGTCGAGCCGACATCGAGGAACACCCAGTCGAAGCGCGGCGTCATGCCGGCGCGCCCTGCTGCGCGAGGAGGCGCTCGGCGGCGGTGAGGTCGGCGGGAGTGTCAATGGCGATGCCGCAGTATTCGGTGAAGGCCACAGCGATACGATAGCCCCCCTCGAGCCAGCGCAATTGCTCGAGGCCTTCGGCCAGTTCGAGGGGCGAGGGCGGGAGCGCCGCGACGGCGAGGAGCGCGGCGCGGGTGAAGCCGTAAATGCCGAAGTGCTTGCGCAGCGGGCCGGGTTCGTTGCGGGGGTAGGGGATGCGCGAGCGCGAGAAATAGAGCGCGTCGCCGGCCGCATTGCAGACGACCTTGACGGTGTTCGGGTCGTCGGCGTGGTCGGCGTCGAGCGGGCCGGCGCAGGTGGCGATGGGGGCGCCGGTTTCGAGCAACCGCCCGACGAGCTCGGTCACCGCCTCCGGCGCGATGAACGGCTCGTCGCTTTGAATGTTAACGATGAACGGCTCGTTCGTGCGCGTCGCCACCTCGGCGATCCGGTCGGTGCCGGAGGCGTGGTCGGCGCGTGTCATGACGGCCTCGGCGCCGAAAGCCGCGGCGGCGCGTTGCACGCGGGCATCGTCGGTGGCGATCAGCACGCGGGTTAGCGCCGGGCTGCGCTGCGCGCGCTCCCAGACATGCTGGATGACGGGCTTGCCGGCGAGGGGCGCGAGCACTTTGCCCGGAAAGCGCACCGACGCGAAGCGGGCGGGGATGACGCCGAGGACGGGGGTCATAGGGCTGCCGGATTATAGGGAGCGACGCGCGAACGGGTCAACGCGACTGCTGGGAAAGCGCCTGCGATGTTGCGTGCTATTGCGGCGCGGGGAGGCGCCGCAGGGCGTGGTCACAGGCGGCCAGACCGTGCCGCGCCGCGTCCACATTCTCGCCGGCGGTCAGCCAGGCCTCGTAGCCGCGCCGGGCGGCGTCGTACTCCGCGCGCGCATCGGCGGAGCGGTTGAGGGCGTCGAGGCACTGCGCCCGATCGTAGAGCAGGTCGGGGCTGACGGCGCCGCGGGCGCGCGCGTCTTCAATCAGGATGTTCAGCGTGCGCAAGGCATCGTCCCAGCGGCCGGCGCCCATCTGCTCGCGGGCGGTGTCACTGTCGACTCGCATACCGGCTGCCGTGCTCGGCCCCGACGGCGCCGGAGCGCCGACGGGAACCGGCGTCAGGTCGCCCGCGGGCGCGGACGATTGCGGCCCGGGCGTGCCGATCGGCTTTGCAGAAGAGTCGGCGGGACCGCCAGGTCGGCTGGGTGCCGGCTCGGGCTTCAAATTCGAGAACGGGCTGAGGCCGGGCCCTGGCAGCGGTTCCGTCTGCGCTTGGATGGCCGCGCCGCGGGACGGGCCGGCGGGAGATGCCAGCAGGTGCACGAACAGCATCACCAGCGCTGTGCTGGCGGCGATGAAACCGGCGGTGACCGCGACGCGCGCCGCGCGCCGTCCGCCGTTGACCTTGTGCGGCGTGTCGGCAGGACGCAGCGACAGCAGGTCCATCGCCGACTCGTATTCCTGTACGGCGCGGTCGTGCTCCCCGACGCGCTCATACAGCGTGCCCAAATAATTGTGGGCGGAGGGGAAGAGCGGATCGGCGGCGATGGCGCGATGACACTGCTCTATGGCGCCCTGGTAGTTGCCGGACTCGACGAGAGCGGCGGCTTGTTTCAAGATTTCGCGTGCGGCGACGGGGTCGTAGCGAATCGCCTCCGCTTCCTCGAAGACCTCGGAGGCCAACACCGCGCCGCACAGGACGCAGTACTTATTGAAGTTGGGATTCAGGCGGCCGCAATCGCGACAGTGCATCGTCCTCTCCATGCCGCGCTCAACATACTATCTGTACCCGCCCCCCGAGGGAAGGAAACAAGCACCAGCATGGCGTCCCGGGGCTACCCCTCCTCCGGCGGCTCCCGCCGTTTGGGGCGCGCCCGGGCCCGGGCGACCGCCATCGCCAGTAACACCAAGGTGACAAGCGTGAAGGCCTCCGGCGAGGCGAAAGGGTAGCCCAAGTCTCGGAGTTGCTCGTGCGACCGCACCTGGGCGATATGGAGCACCTCAAGCAGGCCCTGGATGATCGGCAGGGCCAGGAAGAGCAGGATTCCGACGATGACGGGCACGGCCGACCGCAGCATCAGGGCGTCAATCCTCGCTTGACGACGCATACTACCCCGTCCGTTGAGGCAGCGACCAGCCAGTCGTCCACAAGCGTGAGAGGGCTGAACCAGTCGCCGTCGCCGAGCGGCGCGCGCCAGAGCGCCTGACCGTCGGCCACGCGAAACGCCCACAGCACGCCGCCGAGCGTGATCGTGTAGCCGGTGTCGCCGGCAATGGCGATGGAACCGCCGACCACCGGTTCGCCCAGGGGCGTGCGCCAGACCACGGCGCCGTCCGCCACTTTGAGCGCTTGCAATTCGCCGGACAGGGTGGCCAGGATACAGAAGTCGCCGGAGCCGGCAAGATTGCAATAGCCGGCCGCGGCGCCTGCCGTCCAACGCACCTTGCCAGTGGCTGGGTCGAGGGCCCAGATACCGGGCGCGTTGCGGCCGGGTGCGGCGGAAACGAGCAGCGTGTTTTCTTCGACCAGCGGACGGGCGCCGGCGCCGGGGGAGTAATAGTGGTTGGAGGCGCCCGCCATTGTCCACACCACGGCGCCGGTGTCTCTGTTCAGCGCCCGGAGCGTGTTGTCCCAAGCACCGAAAAAGAGCAAGTCGCCGGCGCGCGTCGGGCCCGCCTGAATGAGGCCGCCAGTGGCAACCGCCCAACGCTGCTCGCCGTTGTCGGGGCGGAGGGCGAGCAAAGTCATCCCGGCGGCGACATAGACGCGGTCGCCGTCGAAGACGGGCGGCGCCCGCACCGGGCCGGGGACGCCGCGCTGCCAGGCGACCGCGCCGTCGTTCGTGCGTAAGGCGAACACGGTCTCGCCGGCGCCGACGAAGACGAGGTTGCCACCGACGGCGGGGCCGCCGATGATGCGCTCACCCAACTGCGTCTGCCATGTCGGGTCGCCGGTGGTCAGGTTGAAGGCGTGCAGCGCGCCGCGCAGGTCGCCGACGAACAGCAGCCGCCCGTCCGTCGCCGGCGCGCCGAGCACTCCCGCGCCGAGCGACCAGCGGAATTTGACGCGGTCGCTGGGAGGGATCGGCAGGGTTTCCGTAGCGACGGCGCCCCAATCAATGTCGGGCGCCGGCGCCCCGAGGCCGGGCGCAACCGGTCGCACGCGCACCGCGCGCAGCGGCGCGCCGGCGGGCAGCGTCAGCGACTTGGCGGGCAACGGAATCCAGTCGATGTCGTCCACGCCGATCCAGAGGGAATCGGTGGAGTGGACGAGTGTGACGGCGTCGCCGGCGCGGGTCTCGGCTAGTGCCGCGAGCGCGGCGGTCGGCGGCCAGACCTGGGCGACGACGGGTGTGCTGTTTCCGTCCCAGCGGCGCAGGCGGGACTCGATGCGGTCGGCGTAGATGTCAATGACGCGATAGCCGCCCGCGTCGTCGTACAGCGCGCCGGTCATCACGATGGGGACGCCGTTCACCACCCAGCGGCGCGATGAGTGGCCGTGGCCGCACACGATGGCGCCGGGCTGCGCCGCGTCGCCGTTCTTCGAGGTGACCAGCGACAGCAAGTCGAAAGCGCCGGGAATGTCCACGCCGCTGGGGTCGAAGGGCGGGTGGTGCAGGAAGGCGAGGGTGGGGCCGGGCGGCTGCGTCTTGAGCCACTCGGCGGCCCAGGCGCGCGTCGCCTGGTCGAGAGCGCCGTGCTGTTCCAACGGGATGCTCGAATCGAACAGCAACAGGCGGACGCCATTCTTGGCGAAGGCGGCGCCGAGGCCGACGGGCGAGCGCACCGCGTCGGCCGGCAGGTAGGCCTGCAGGGCTTGTTGCAGCCGGGCGTCGGCGAGGGCGGACCAGCGAACATCGTGGTTGCCGGGGACCGCGATCCACGGCACGGGCGCGTGCGCGGCGATGGCGACGAATCGGGTCAGCGCGGTCTCGTCGCCGAACTCGGTGACATCACCGGAATGGATGATGAAGTCGGCAGGCGGCGAGAGCTGCGCGACTTCGGTGAGGCATTGCTGCAGGCGCTCGGGGCCTTTGCCGACAGGGAAGTGTGAATCGGTGATGTGAACGATGCGGAGCAGCGGGGCGGCGTCCGCCGCCCGGGCGGTGCGCCAGACCGGCGCCCAGAGCGCCACCACGAGCAACGCGAGGGCAAGACGGCGGAGCGTCGAGAGCGCGCGCGGCATCGTGTGATTATAGACGCCGGTGCGCACAGGAAGGCGCGGACGCTTCGCCCGGTACTAAAGTGCCGGACTGAACGAAGTCCAGCCCCTCCGGGGCTGCCGCTACGGCCTCACCCCGCCCTGCTTCGCCACGGCTTCGCTGTGCTGCCCCTCTCCTGTGAGGAGAGGGGCGTTCAAATTCAGTAGGTCTCTCTCCATCTCCCCCTCTCCGCTCGTCGGAGAGGGGGTTAGGGGGAGAGGGAACTGACCCCGGCATTGAAATTCCGGGGCGCTACCCGAGCGTGACCGCTTCCCCGCGCCGGTACACTGTGCGCATGAATGCGCTCGTGCAGGCGGCGTTCGTGATTGCGGCGGCCTTGTTGCCGGCGGCGCCGCGGCCGGAACCGGCTGAGGTGGAAGCGTTTCGCCTGCGCATCGTCAACGACCGCGGGGGCGTGGTGTCGGTGTCGCAAGACGGCGGCGCCACCTGGCAACCGCTCGGGACGGTGCTGTCGTGGTGCGGGCAAGTGAACCCGAACGGCTTCACCGCCTCGGCGTGGGCGGTTCCGGGGACGGTGGCGGCGACCGCCGTCAACGCCGTGCACATCCTGACGCATGTCGACCCGGTGACCGGGCGCGGCGTCGTGTTCTCGCTGCTGCCGCGCGAGCAACTCGGGGTCGATCCGGCGAAGTATCCCTCCTACCTCAGCCCCGAGGCATCGCTCTTTCTCGACATCCATGCCGGCGACGGCATTTTCGGCGGCGGGTGGGCGCCGCTGGTGGACAACGAGGTGTTCCTGGAAACGCCGCAGGGCCCGCAGCGCCTGGCGCCGGAGTATGTGCCGCAGCGCGGCGATGTGTTGCTCATTCGCGTCACGCGTCCACAGCAATATCCGAAGGCGATCGTCTTCGAGAACCGGTTCGGCGGCATCATCTGGTTGGAGTGGCTGGACGGGACGCGCACGCCGATCGGGACGGTCTATCGGCCGGTGTACGGCGTCGGGCGCTTTCAGGGCACGCAGTGGGCGGGCATCGGACGCATCCGCGCCAACCATCCGGGCGTGATCGACATCTCGCTGTCGGCGATGGGCGCCATCGCCGGCATTCAAATCATTCCCGCCGGCCACGCGCACAGTCCCGAGATGCGCAACGCGCGCCTGCGGACGCAATGGATGATTGTCGGGCCGCTGTCGCCGTTTGAGCGGGGATGGGAGGGATTGGCGCCGCTCTTCGCGCGCTACATTCGCCCGCAATATCAGCCGCGCGACATCTATGCTGACGATTGGGAAGCGCGGCTGCTGGAGCGCTTTCTGGTGGAGTTTCAGATGGACGGCGGCGACTGGCAGCCGCCGCCGCATTTTGCCCTTGACCCCGACATGAACAAGCCCCTGCCGCAGGAATTCGACGCCGCGCTCGAACACCTGACCGCGATCCGGATTCTGTTTCCGATTGACGAGGCCCGGCACTGAAGTGCCGGGCTGAATCAAACAGCCACCGCTAGTGGTCTTGCGCCCTCGGCTGAAGCCGGGGCGCCCTTGAACCCTCTCCCCCGTCCCCTCTCCGACCCCGGCTGCGCCGAGGGCTCTCGGTAAGACCGGAGCGAGCGGAGAGGCGGAAACAGATCCTCCTCACCCCCTGCCCCCCTCTCCCGCAATTGAGAGAGGGGGGAATGTAAGGGTGGGGATTGACGCGGCGCCCCTCTCCCAAACGGGAGAGGGCTAGTCCTCCGAAGCTCGGCACAGCGCGCCGAGCGAAGGAGGATGGCCGCCAGGCCGGTGCTGTTCTCCCCTCCCCTGTTTGCGGGGAGGGGCTGAGGGAGGGGTGTCGTTGTATCCGCCCCTCTGCGTGAGACGGAGAGGCCTGTCCTACGAAGCCTCGTGCGAAGTAGGAGGTTGGGGGCTTGCCCTGCGAAGCCTTGGCGAAGGAGGGTGAGGCCGACACGCGCAGCCGCTACAATGTCCCCAATGCCTGTACCCGAGCAACTTGTCCCGAGCGGAGCCGAGGGAAGTCGAATGGGCGAACGCACCCTCTACTACGGCGACAACCTCGACATCCTCCGCAACCACCTCGCGGCCGAGTCCGTCGACCTCATCTACCTCGACCCCCCCTTCAACAGCCAGGCCGACTACAACCTCCTCTTCCGCGAAGAAACCGGCGAACTCTCCCCCGCCCAAATCCGCGCCTTCACTGACTACTGGCATTGGGACCAGTCCGCCGAGACCACCTACCGAGCAATCATCGAAACTTGTCCTCCGAAAGTGTCCACGGCCATCGAAGCGCTGCGCAAACTCGTCGGCTCAAACTCCATGATGGCCTATCTGGTCATGATGGCCCTGCGGTTGGTCGAACTGCGCCGTGTCCTCAAGCCAACCGGCTCGATCTATTTGCACTGCGACGATGTAGCTGTGCAGTACTTGAGACTCATCTTGGACTGCATCTTCACGCCCGCGAACTTTCGCAATGAGATCATATGGCAACGGACGAATGCTCACAACACCGCGAACCGGTACGGCCGCAACTATGACATCATCCTCTTTTATTCCAAGAGTCCGCAGTACACTTGGAATTCGTTGAAGATCGAATACTCCGACGAACAGATGAAACGCTATCGTTCAGAAGGAGACCGCTCGTACACCGGACAGGATCTTACGGCACCTCGTCCCAACAGCAATTCCGGAAAATTCGAGTGGCGTGGAACCATGCCTTCGCCTGGTCGTGGATGGGGCTATACACTTGAACAACTTGAGGAATGGTGGGAACAAGGACTAATCCTCAAGCGCAAAGACGGAACACCAAGAATGGATGGCCTCAAAGTCTATCTAGATGAGATGCCGGGCAAGCCGCTGCAAGCAGTGTGGACTGACATTTCGCGAATCGCAAATACTTCTTCAGAGCGAATGGGCTTTCAGACTCAGAAGCCAATCGCACTGCTCGAACGCATAATCTCTGCATCCTCGAACAAAGGCGAACTTGTACTTGATCCCTTTTGCGGCTGCGGCACCGCGGTGGTGGCCGCGGAGAAACTCGGTCGCCAGTGGATCGGCATCGACATCACGCACCTCGCAATGAATGTCATGAAGAAGCGCCTCCGCGAATCTTTCCCGCGCGTCAAGTTCAAGGTCGTGGGTGAGCCAGAGGATGTGCCCAGCGCCAGGGCGCTGGCTGAACAGGACCGCTATCAGTTCCAATGGTGGGCCTTGAGTCTCATTGGCGCGATGCCCGTCACCGACGACCGCAAGAAGGGCGCTGACGAAGGCATTGACGGCTTGTTGAGTTTCGTCGACGGCCCCAAGGGCAAAGCCACGCGGGTCATCGTGCAGGTCAAGAGCGGGGGTGTCGGCGCGAAAGACATCCGCGACCTAAAGGGCACGATGGGCGACGAGGCCCTCGGTTTGTTCATCACCCTGGAAGAGCCGACACAACCGATGCAAACCGAAGCCGTCAAAGCGGGTTTCTACAAATCCGAGATTTGGCAGCGCGACTTCCCCCGCCTCCAAATCCTGACGATTGAGCAACTCCTCGCCGGCCAGAAGCCCCACCTCCCCGGCCCCACCGCCATCACCAAAAAAGCCCCGCGCGTCCTGAAGCACAAGCAGCCCAAACTCGAACCCCGAGACGATTGAGACACACATTTCATGGCGTGGACCGAGCTCGCTGTTGGAAAATTGATTGATCACTCTGGTCGAATCTTCGATTCGGTGAAGAAGCGTGTCGCGCGGCGCGCTTCGCACTTAGCTGACCAGGTGGAAGTCGACTTGCGTTCCAACGATCCCTTCGGCTTCAGACTTAAAGAACAAGTTCCCTCAATTGAACTATGGTTCAGCGTCTACAATTTCAGCAACCTGGACTTGGTTCTCGACCGTCTTGTCGTGAAGATCTGCCTCTCTTGGGCGGAAGTAGCGAGTGGCGCGATTTCGGAGCGTATCAAGTGCCCGCGAAGGAAGAAGACCACCAACGTACTCCTCCGGGTTCCACTCAACCAGAATCAGGCGACGCGTTTCTTGGAAAGCCGCGAGACATGGTACGTGAGTCCACGCAACACGCTCACCAAAGCTACATCCAACGAGAATCAGAGTCTGGGCGTCCTGGATAGCATCATTGGAAGGACTCTGGCCGAGCCGATTGAGTTGTATGTGACCGCTTGGTTCGTCTCGAAGACCACGAAGATAGACCTTCCCCAGCGCACTATCGAACGACGCGATGTAGTCTGCTCCTGAGGTCTCGCAAGAACCGGCCTGGCGGCCGGCGGTACCCACGAGGCAGCGTCCCCCTCCTCTCGACACCCCCGCCCCGCCGCCCCGCGTGGGGGCGGCGGGGCGGGGGTGTCGAGATGTCTGTCCCTTCACGCGTATCGGTGAGCCGGCTGTCGATTACATTCTTTGGCACGCAAGATGCCTGCCCCCCCCAATCCTGCTAACAGTCGCTGCGCTTAGCGACTCGAATAATGGGCCGGAAAACCCGCGCGGTAACTTGCGGGATGTATGAAGCCCCGGCCCAAGGGTCCACTCTCGCAGCACGCGGAAGGACATTCCAGCGGTAGTCATCGAAAGCACGCCCACCATCCTGTTCAGGGTTTTGAGAGATCCAGTATGAAGTCCCGCCTGACACACTCGTCACAGAATCTCGGACGAAGCCTAAGCCATCTTCGATCGGCATCTCGCGAAACGGATGAGATGGTTGCGTGTTTCCTGCATAGAAGATCGCCGAACTCGGAAACCCATGTGCTGTACGAATCATGTTTCTCGAGTCAATTCCGATTGTCAAATCGATGCTCCCGAACTGCAGCGGTTCGGGCAGCGCGGTTCGAGCGACGGATTTCATCGGTGCGGTCGGCAACAATTCCTCTCGAGCTTGCACTTCAGGGTGAACTCTGAACAAAGACAGAACCATCCCGATCGCCGCGGTCATGAGGCATCGAATGCAGATATGAAACAGTCTGGCCCCCCTACCGCATCGACTGCAGTGTTTCCTGTTTTTCATTGGCACGCTCCCTGGCTCACATCTTGATGAATGATATCAGGGGTGAGCACTATTGACAAACACCAGTTTGCGTGCTATCCTCCCTCTGATTGCCTCTCGTCGAAAGGGGGCTTCCATCACCACCGAACGCCAGATTGCAGCCAATCGCCAGAACGCCCTCCAATCCACTGGTCCCGCCACGCTCGAAGGCAAAGCCCGCTCCCGCTGGAACGCCCTCCAACACGGCGCCCTGGCGAAAGCCCTTATTGTGAAGCACCGCGGAGTCGCCGAAGAAGCCACCGACTTCCAAGCCCTCGTGGATCAACTCACCGACGACCTCCGCCCCCTCGGCGCCCTCGAAGAAATGCAGGTTGAGCGCATCGCCGTCTGCTACTGGCGTCTCGCTCGCGTCCTCCGCGCCGAAGCCCACGAAATTGAGCGTGATGCCGACTCACGCGACTTCCGCGACCAGCGCCCCTGGACCCCGCCCTCCCACGCCATGCAATCACCCCCATCGCCCCCCGACAACAATCCCCCCGAGCCGCCCCGCCTCCCCCCAAACGACAACATCACCCGCCTCTCCCGCTACGAAGTCGCCCTTGAGCGTTCCCTCTATCGCGCCATCGCCGCCTTGATGGAACTCCAGCGCCGCCGAGCCGTGGTTGCCCCCCCTCTCCGCTTGTCGGAGAGGGGGCAGGGGGGAGAGGGAGAGTCCCCGCCCGCCGATCCCTCGTCCCAACGATCCAATGACCCCACGACCCTACCATCCGCAGAGTCCCCGCCCGTTTCTCCCTAGCAAACAATCGCTTGTCTAGTTATCCACCGTCTTCTTCCCCCTCTCTTTACAGGAGAGGGGGCCAGCCTGCTCTCCGTAGCCTTGGCGAAGGAGAGGGGGTGAGGCCGCGAAACGGGACTGCCGCCCGCCTCCCGAAAACACAAAATTGCGAAACGAACCCAATTTCGCGTGTCGGGCGTAGGAACCGCCCGGGCCGACCAGGGGGTCGGCCCCTACATTCAAACAGAACCCCGGTCGCAATCGGGGCGGTACCCGGCGACTGGAGTCACAGGACAAGCAGGCCGGGCGCCGGAATCTCCGCAGCGTGAAGTGGCTCACCCAAGCCCGGGACTTTCTGGGGCGGCACCGCGAGCGGCTGACGATCGCGGCGCTGCTGCTGGCGGCGGCGCTGGCGTGGGGCGGGGCGTGGCGGAACACCCATCCGACGCTGACAGTCACATTCCTCGATGTCGGCCAGGGCGACGCCATTTTGATTCAAGGGCCGGAGCGGACGGTGCTGATGGACGCCGGCGGCGTGCGCGGGGCCGACCCGGACCGGAGCGATGTCGGGCGCGAGGTGGTGCTGCCGGCACTGTTGCTGGCGGGCGTGCGGCGGATTGATGCGCTCATCCTGTCGCACGCGCATGATGACCACGCGGCGGGCGCGGTATCGGTGGTGGGCCAGGTGCCGGTGGGGATGTTGGTGGAGCCGGAGTTGCCGTCTCCGGCGCTTGGCTATCAGCGGCTGCTGCTCGCCGCGGAGTGGCGGAATGTGCCGCGTGTGGCGGCGCGGGCCGGGCAGGTGATGCGTCTCGGTGGCGGCGCCCTGCTGTATGTCTTGCATCCACCACTGCCGCGGGTGGGCGGCACGGAGGCGGACCTCAACAACAATTCCGTCATTGTGAAGGTGGTGTTCGGCTCGGTGTCGTTTCTGCTGACGGGGGATGTCGAAGACACCGGCGAGACGGCGCTGCTGCAATCGCACCCGGACCTGCGCAGCACGGTGCTGAAAGTGCCGCACCACGGCGCCGCGACTTCGACCACGGCGGCGCTGCTCGATGCAGTGCGCCCGCAGTTAGCGGTCATTTCGGTCGGCGAGAACACTTTCGGGCACCCGAGCGGGGCGGTTCTCCGCCGGTTGGAGAAGCGGGGGGTGCGGGTGCTACGCACGGATGTGTCCGGAGCGGTCACGGTGCGGACGGACGGCCGCCGGCTGTGGGTGGACACTTACCGGTAGCAGGAGCGGCCGGACGGGAAGCGAAGGGGAATCGTACCCGCAGCAGAGGCGGGCCGCCGGCACTCCAAGAGACAGAGGATGTTGGCTGGGAGGGTTCTCATGCGTCGGATTCTGTTCGTCGTTTCGCTTGTATCCCTGATGGTGGCGCTCTCGGTGCACGCGGTGGCCGCGCCAAGTCCGGTGAAGCGGGCGCGCTACCCGGCGCCGTCGCCGGATGGGAAGTCGCTCGTTTTTGTCTATATGGGCGACCTGTGGATCGCCGACGCCGCGGGCGGGACGGCACGGCGGCTGACCATCAACCCGGCGTCGGACACGACGCCGCTGTTTTCGACGGACGGCAAGACCATCGCGTTCGCATCGAACCGCGAGGGCGGCTTCAGCGTGTACCTGTTGCCCGCCGAAGGCGGGACGCCGCGGCGGCTGACTTTCGGCAGCGGCGAATATCCGGAGGCGTTCTCGCCGGACGGCAAGTGGCTGCTCATCCGCGCCGGCGGCTACGGGTCGCAGCAGGACATCTGGAAGGTGTCGGTGGCGGGCGGGACGCCGATCCGCCTGACCTGGGACAACCTGGAAACGAAGTACTTCAGCGCGTTGTCGCCGGACGGCAAGCGGATGGCGTTCTGTCTGAACGGCAGCACGGGCGGCTGGCGGCGGCACGGGTTCCTGACTTCCTTCAACGCCGACATTTGGGTGAGCGACTTCACGATGCCGCTCGGCGACCCGAAGCGGCTGACCAGTTTCGACGGTGAGGACTACTGGCCGATGTGGGCGACCGACGGGCGCACCGTGTATTTCGTCTCCGACCGGACCGAGACGCCGAACATCTGGAAGATGAACGCGGATGGGTCGGCGCAGACGCAGGTGACGACCTTCACCAGCGACGGCGTCCGCTATCCGCAACTGGCGCATGACGGGCGCAACATCTACTTCGAATACGATTCGGAAATCTGGCGGCTCGATGTCGGCAGCGGGAAGGCGCAGATGGTGTCGCTGTCGGCGCCGTCGGACGACCCGCAGAACTGGGTGACGGAGCGCACATTCTCGAATACCCTGGGCGAATACGCGGTGTCGCCGGACGGGAAACTGCTCGCCTACACAGTGCGCGGCGCGGTGTTTGTGGCGCCGGCGGACGGCGGTTTGGGCCGGCTGCTTGCCGCCCCGCCTTGGCGCAGCGGGCAACTCACCTGGGCGCCGGACAACCGGCGGTTGGCGTTTGTTTCCGACCAGACCAGTTCGCGGCAGATTTACGTCACCGACCTCGAGGGGAATGCAAAACCGCTGACACACAACGGCTCGGACGCGACGGCGCCGCTGTGGTCGCCGGACGGAAAGTGGATCGCGTATTTCGACGGCGTGGACAAACTGGCCGTGATTTCGCCCGACGGCACGCAGAGCAAGACGCTGCTCCAGGGCTACTTCGAGGGGCCGCCGGACGGAACCGACCCGCGCTACGCCTGGTCGAAGGACAGCAAGTGGCTGGCGTATGTCCAGGTGGGCCGATACGCGGAGTCCAACATCTTCGTCGCCAATGTGGAGAGCGGCGAGATTACGCGCATCACCGACCTGGCCAAGGACACCAGCCCGCCGCAGTGGTCGGGCGACGGCAAACGCGTCTACTTCACGAACAGCACTTTCGGCAATTCCGACATCTACTCCGTCGCGTTGCAATACCCGAAGCCGGAGTTCGAAGAAGACGCGGTGGAGAAGATCTTGAAGGGTGAAACGCCCTCGTCACCCGATGGCGGGGGTCCGGGGTCCGGTTTCCGGCGCGGGCCCGGTGGGCCGGGTGGCCCGGGACCGGGCGCCGGCGCGCCGCCTGGTGAGCGTCCGGCGGCTCCGCCCGCCGAGAAGAAGGACGAACCGGTCACCATCAACTTCGACCGCATCTTCGACCGGCTGACTCGGCACACGACCTTCGCCGCCGGGGTCGGCAATGTGGTGATGACGAGTGACGGCAACTTCCTCTTCACCAGCAGTCTCAACCAGGGCATCCAGATTTGGAAGATGCCGGTGGACGGCGGCCGCCTCGAGCAACTCACCAGCGACCCGACGCCGAAGTCGCAGTTGACGCTGTCGGCGGACGGAAAGCGGCTCTACTTCCTGTCGGGAGGGGCGCTGCGCTGGATGTCCACCGACGGGCGCCAATCCGGCGCGGTGAGCGTGACCTCGCGGATGACGATTGACCGGATGGCGGAAAACCGCCAGGTGTTCCAGGAGGCGTGGTGGGTGATGGACCGCGTCTTTTATGACCCCGACCACCACGGCGTGGACTGGAACGCCATTCACACTAAATACGAGGCGCTGCTGCCGTATGTGCCGCTGAAGGACGACTTCTACGACATGCTGCTGGAGATGGTGTACGAACTGAACGCCTCGCACCTGGGCGTCACCGCGCCGTCGGAAGGCGGCGGCGGGCCGGGCGGGCCGCCGGGCGGCTTCGGCGGGTTCACCGGCGGTGCCGGCTATCTGGGCCTGGAATGGGACTGGGCGGCGCTCGACCAGTTCGGACTGTTCAAGGTCGCCAAGGTCTACCCGGGCGGGCCGGCCGCCAATCCCGAGACGCAGATCAAGGTCGGCGACTATGTGTTGTCGGTGAACGGGCGCGATGTCTCGTCGGCGGTCAACTTCGATGAGGTGATGACGCGCACCGTCGGCCGCAAGACGGTCCTGACGGTCAACGACAAGCCAACCGCTGAAGGCGCGCGCCAGGTGTCGCTGAAGCCGATCAGCGGCGGCGAGATGTCGAACCTCTCCTATGAGGCGTGGGTGGAATGGCAGCGCACTCTCGCCGCCAAGCAATCGAACGGCCGCGTCGGCTATGTGCACATTCGCTCAATGTCGGCAGGGCCGCTTGACCGCTTCTACAAGGAAGTGACGACGAAGGCCGGCGCCGTGGACGCAGTGGTGGTGGATGTCCGCTACAACGGCGGCGGCCGCACCGCGCACGACATCCTGCGCGTGATCGAGACGAAGCCGTTCTCGTATATGCACCCGCGCGGCGCGCCGGTGATGATCTCCGAGGACTTCCTGCTCAATCAGAGTATGGAAAAGCCGACGGCGTGCCTGATCAACGGCCGGTCGGCGAGCAACTCGGAAATGTTCGCCGAGGGCTACAAGTCGAAGGGGTTGGGCCCGGTCGTCGGAATGCCGACGATGGGCGCGGTGATTGCGACCGGCGGGTTCCAGTTCCTCGACGGTGGCAACATCCGGACTCCGGGCTGGGGCGTCTACGCGCCCGATGGCGTGAACATGGAGATGCACGCCCGGCAGCCGGACTACAAAGTGCTGTACGACCCGGTGGCCATCCGCAACGGCCGCGACCCGCAACTGGAAAAGGCCGTGGACTTGCTGATGACGAAACTGGCGGAGATGAAGGGCCCACACGGGCCGTCCCTGCCGGCGCCGGCAAAGGCCTTCGCCAAGCAGCAGTAACGATACCGACACCGACAGCAGAGACAGGGGGCCGCTCCGCGAGGGGTGGCCCCGAAATCATCGCTGCTCCCCTCTCCTTGCGTGCGGGGAGAGGGGAAGGGGGAGAGGGGTTGGAGGGCGACGCGCCAAGTCGAACCCCACCCCGTCCCTCCCCGTGAACAGGGAGGGGGCAACAGAAAGTTTATGCGCGGGTGGGGATCGCCACGTTCAGCGCCTGGGTGAGATCGTCCACCAGGTCGTCCGGGTCTTCGATGCCGACGGAAAGGCGCAGCAGGTTGTCGGTGATGCCGATGCGGTCGCGGTGCGCTTTCGGGATCGAGCCGTGGGTCATCGAGACCGGGTGGCAGACGAGACTTTCGACGCCGCCGAGGGACTCGCCGAGGGCGAAGAGGCGCGTGGCGGCGGCGATGCGTTTGGTGGCTTCGAAATCGCCCCGGACGACGAAGGAGACCATGCCGCCGAAACCGGTCATCTGGCGGCGGGCGATGTCGTGGCCGGGGTGGTCGGGCAGGCCGGGGTAATAGACTTTCGCGACGGCCGGGTGCGCGCGCAGCAATTCGACAATGCGCTCGGCGCCGCGCTGGTGCGCCTCCATCCGCACCGCCAGCGTTTTCACTGAGCGCAGCGTCAGCCAGCAGTCGAAGGGGCCGGGGACGGCGCCGATGGCGTTCTGCAGGAACTTCAGGCGCTCGCAGACCTCCGAATTGGAAGTGACGACGGCGCCGCCGACGAGGTCGCTGTGGCCCCCGAGATATTTCGTTGTGCTGTGCATCACCAGGTCGGCGCCCAGCGTCAGCGGCCGCTGGAAGTAGGGGCTCATAAAAGTATTGTCCACTGCGCAGAGCGCGCCGCGCGAGCGCGCTAGCGCAGCAACGGCGGCGATGTCGGAAATCTTGAGCAGCGGGTTGGTGGGTGTCTCCACCCAGACCAGTTTCGTCTCCGGGCGCCAGGCGGCGCGGACGGCGTCGAGGTCACTGGTGTTGACGAAGTCGCAGGCCAGCCCCCAGGAGCGCTGCAACACCTGCGTCAACAGGCGGTGCGTGCCGCCGTAGAGATCGTCGGAGGCGAGGACATGGTCGCTCGCCGAGAGGAGATGCAAGACGGTGGTCGTCGCCGCCATGCCCGAGGAGAAGCAGATGCCGTAGGCGCCCTCTTCGAGCGCGGCCAGGTTGGCTTCGAGGCGGTCGCGGGTGGGGTTCTTGGTGCGGGCGTAGTCGTAGCCCTTGTGTCGGCCAATGCCCTGCTGCGCGTAGGTGGAAGTCTGGTAGATGGGTGGGACGATGGCGCCGGTCTCGGGGTCCGGCTCCTGGCCGGTGTGAATGGCCTTGGTGGCGAAGCGCATCAGCGCACCGCCGCCGCGACCGGCTCGTCCTCGAGGCCGTGCGCGCGCATCCAGTCGTCGTTGTAGAGTTTCGAGAGATACCGCCCGCCGCCGTCAGGGAAGAGGACGACGATGGTTTTCGGTTCGGTCTGCTCGCGGGCGATCTGCAGGGCGCCGACCATCGCCGACCCGCACGAGCCGCCGACGAACAGCCCTTCCTGCCGCGAGAGTGCCCGCGCCGTGAGCAGCGAGTCGCGGTCGTTCACTTTGATCACACGATCAATGACGGAGACATCGAGCGTCTTCGGGATGATGTCCTCGCCGATGCCCTCGACGAGGTAGGGCTGCGCGTCTTCGGGGTGATACTCGCCGGTCTCGATGTAGTCTTTCAAGATAGAACCCTCCGGGTCGACGGCGACGACTTGGACCTTCGGATTGTGCGCTTTGAGCGCGCGCCCGATGCCGGTGATGGTGCCGCAGGTGCCGATGCCGCAGACGAAGTAATCGACGCGCCCCTCGGTCTGCTCCCAAATTTCGGGGCCGGTGGCGCGTTCGTGGGCGGCCGGGTTGGCCGGGTTTTCGTATTGGTTGGGCGAGTAGCCGCCCGGCGTCTCGGCAGCGAGGCGCTTGGCGACCGAATAGTAACTCTCCGGGTCGTCGGGGGCGACATTCGTTGGGCAGACGACGACTTCGGCCCCCATGGCGCGCAGCAGGTCAATCTTCTCGCGGCTCATCTTGTCGGGCATGGTGAAGATGCAGTGGTAGCCGCGGATGGCGGCAACAATAGCGAGGCCCATCCCGGTGTTGCCGGAAGTTGGTTCGACGATGGTGCCGCCGGGTTGCAGCAGCCCCCGCGCCTCGGCGTCGTCAATCATCGCGAGGCCGATGCGGTCTTTGACGGAGCCGCCCGGGTTCATCATCTCGAGTTTGGCGTAGATGGGACTAGGGAGGCCGCGGGTCAGTTGGGTGAGGCGAACGAGCGGCGTATGGCCGATGGCGTCAAGCAGCGACTCGTGGGCGCGCATCATTCCTTCCAGCGCCGGCGGCGGGTGCACTGCCGTCCGTGCAGGTGCTTATTGGCGCCGGTGATGAGCACGCCGCACCACTTGCAATGGCGGGCGAAGAACGGGAATTGGGGTTGCGTGCCGGGCGTGTAGTCCTGCGCATAGACGCCGCCCCAGAGACTGAGCAGGATGATGACGAGGATGCCGGCGGAGATGATGTTGGTGATCACGACCGTTCCCCCGCGGCTAAAGTACCGGGTGCGCAGCGGCGCGGTCAAGGATGGGTTGGGGAGAGAGTCAGAACGGCAACGCGGCGGCATCACCGGCGAGACGCCGGCGCTACCCTCGTTTCCTCGTTGCCTTGCTTCCTCAAATCTTTGCAATTCTTCAGTGGGCGGCGGGAAGGTCGCGGAATTGCATGTCGTAGAGGGTTTTGTACATCCCGCCGCGGGCGATCAGGTCGGCGTGGCTGCCCTCTTCGGCGATGCGACCGTGGTCGAGTACGACGATGCGGTCGACATAGCGCACGGTGGAGAGGCGGTGGGCGATGATGAGCGAGGTGCGCCCGTGCAGTAGGTGGCGGATGCCGCGCTGCAGGCGGTGCTCGGTATAGGTGTCCACGCTCGAGGTCGCTTCGTCGAAAATCAGGATGCGCGGGTCGGCGATGAGCGCCCGCGCCAGGGCGACGAGTTGCCGCTGGCCGGTCGAGAGGTTGCCGCCGCGCTCTTCGACTTTGGTGTCGTAGCCGTTCGGCAAGCGCAGGATGCCCTCGTGCGCGTTGACGGCGCGGGCGGCGGTTTCGATTTCGTCGTCGGTGGCGTCGAGGCGGCCGTAGCGGATGTTGTCGCGCACCGTGCCGCCGAAGAGGAACGGCTCCTGCGGAACGAACGCCATCAGCGGGCGCAGGGCGTCGAAGCGGATGTCGCGCAGGTCGAGGCCGTCGAGCGTAACGCGGCCGTGCGTCGGGTCATACAGGCGAGCGGTGAGACTGGATATGGTGGTCTTGCCGGCGCCGGTGGGGCCGACCAGCGCGATGCTCTGTCCGGCCGGGATGTCGAGGCGCAGGTCGTGCAGGACGGGCTGGCCGGGGACATATTCGAAAGTGACGCCCTCGAAGGCGATGTGGCCGGCGACGCCGTTGAGGCCGCGGGCGTTCGGCGCCTCCTGCACGGAGGGCGGGGTGTCGAGGATTTGGAAGATGCGCTCGCAGCCGGACATCCCCGCCTGCAACACGGTGTACAACTGGCTCAATTCCACCAGCGGGTCTTTCATGCGCTGCACATAGAGGTAGAAAGTGAAAAGTGCGCCGACGGTGAAGAGCCCGTGGACGACCTGCCACCCCCCGTACCAAATCACGATGGCGATGCCGAGCGCGCCGATGGCTTCGACGATGGGGGTGAAGGTGCCGGAAACCATCGCCGCCTGGACATTGGCGCCGAAGTTGCCGAAGTTGGTGCGGTCGAACCGGCGGACATTCTCATCCTTGCGGTCGAACGACTGCGAGGCCCGCACGCCCGAGATGCTTTCCTGCAAGGTCGAGGCGACTTCGGCGATGCTCTTGCGCACTTCGCGGTAGACGCGGCGGGCGCGGTCGCGGAAGTACATCGTCGACAGCGCGAGAAGCGGGACGATCACCAGCACGGCGAGCGTCAGGCGCCAGGACAGGAAGAACATCACGCTCACTACCCCCAGGACTTGCAGCGCGTCCACGACCAGGATGGAGAGGCCCTCCCGCATCATATTGCCGATGGCCTCGATGTCGTTGGTCATGCGGGAGATGAGGACGCCGATCTTGTTCTTCTCGTAGAAGTCGACGGACTGGCTTTCCAAGTGGGCGAAGGTGTCGCGGCGCAGGTCGCGAATGACGCGTTCGGCGATTGTGTATTGCAACCGGACTTGCGGCCCCTTGGCGAGGTTGGACACGGTGACGACGACGGCCGCGGCGAGGGCGTAGAGGAGCAGGCCGCGCGCGTCGCCGTGCTTGAGCGGGCCGTCCACCGCACCCTTGCCGACAAGGAGCGGCATGACAATGTCTCCCGCCGACACGACGATCATCAGCGCGACGGCGGCGAGGAACCCCCAGCGATAGGGGCGCACCCAGTTGAACAGGCGACGGAGCAGCCGGGTATCGTAGGACTTGCCCAGGTCGTCCTGGTCGAGGCCGTGGAAGTGCCAGCCCATCTCAGGCGCTCACCGGCGCGGCGGGGACGGCATCGGGCGGCCGCAACTGGAGTTCGTAGATTTCATGATAGAGGCCGCCGCGGGCCAGCAGTTCGTCGTGCGTGCCCCGTTCGATGATGCGACCGTCGTCCACGACGAAGATCTGGTCGGCCCGGCGCAGCGTGCTGATGCGGTGGGCGATGACGAAGGCGGTGCGGCCTTCGAGCAGCCGGTCGAGCGCGGCTTGAATGCGCGACTCGGTCTCGACATCCACGCTGGACATCGAGTCGTCGAGCAACAGGATGCGCGGGTCCACCAGCAGGGCGCGGGCGATGGCGATGCGCTGGCGCTGGCCGCCGGAGAGCGTCATGCCGCGCTCGCCGACGACGGTGTCGTAGCCGTCGGGCAGCGTTTCCACAAAGTCGTGGATTTGCGCGGCCTCAGCGGCGGCGATGACTTCCTCCATCGTGGCCTGCGGGCGGCCGAAGGCAATGTTGGCGCGCAGCGTGTCGGAGAACAGGAACGGGTCTTGCATCACCATCCCGATTTGGCTGCGCAGCGAGGCCAGCGTCACGGTCTTGATGTCCACGCCGTCAATGAGGATGCGACCGTCGCTGGGGTCGTAAAAGCGCGGGATCAGGTTGACGATCGTCGTCTTACCGGAACCGGTCGGGCCGAGCAGGGCGATCGTTTGGCCGGGCGCGATGTCGAACGAAATGTCGTGCAAGGCCGGATCGCCGCCGGGGTGATAGGCGAAGGTGACGCCTGCGAAGCGCACGGCGCCCTCAACGGCCGGCAGCGCGCAGGCGTTCGGAGCGTCATGCACGGCGGGCTCGGTGTCGAGGAGTTCGAAGATGCGTTCCGACGCGGCCGAGGCGAGCGCGGCACGGCTGACGACGAACCCGAGCCAGCGCCACGGCTGGACGACCATCATGTGGTAGCTGAAAAATGCGCCGTAGGTGCCGACGGTCATCGTGCCATGAATGGCCTGCATGCCGCCGAAGTACAGGATGAGCACGGTGCCGACACTGGGCAGGAAGGTCATCAGCGGCGACATCCGTGACCAGATGCGCCAGGCGCCGACCGCCTCGTTGTAGAGGCGCGTGTTGCCTGGCTCGAATTTGCCGATTTCATATTGCTCGCGGCCGAAGACTTTCACCAGCCGGAAGCCGGAGAAATTCTCTTGCAAGCGCTCGGTCACTTCGCCGGTGGCCTGCTGCTGGCCCATAAAGGCGCGGTGCAAGTGGCGGGCGTTGATGGCGACGACGAGGAAGAGCAGCGGCAGCGTGGCCAGCGTCAGCAGCGCCAGGTGCCACGACATCAGGATCAGGATGGGGGCGATGCCGAAAATGAGCAGACTGGCCCTGACGATGGCGGAGAGCGAGAGACTGAGGAAGCGGCGCAGCGCCTCGACATCTTGCAGCGCGCGCGACATCAACTGGCCCGTCTGCGCTTTGTCGTAAAAACTGAATGAGAGCACATGCAAGTGCGCGTAGATGGCGTTGCGGATGTCGTAGATGACGCGCTGGGCCATATATTCGAAGCAATAGGACTGCACGAATGACAGCACGCCGCTCAGGGCCGTGGTGACGATGAAGGCCAGGCCCAGCCACAGCAGCAACTCGGGATGGGGCTTGCCGGGCGTGAGGTCGAGCCCGAAAGTGGGCGCCCAGTGCGGCCAGGTCCCGGTGCCGCTGATGCCAAAGTCCAGCGCGGAGCGCAGCAGTTGCGGGCTCAAAATGGTGAAGATGGTGTAGAGAACGACGGTGACGACGGCCACCGACACCAGCATGCGGTAGGGCCGCACATAACGCAGCATGCGGAAGAGAATGCGCAGGCGGATGCGCGGCGGGTGCTCGGTGTTCGGGATGCCGAGGCCGATCACGGGTTACTGCAAATGCTCGCGCAGGGCCGCTTCGGCGAGCGGGACGATGGCGTCCCAGGAGCCCTCGGGCGTGCGAGTGACGGTGACGAAGTCGTTGAGGAAGAACACCTGCTGGACATTGGGGATGCCCAACAATGCCTGCGCCAGCGGGCTGTCGGCGGTCGGGCTGGCGGCGGTGTAGGTCTTGGCGGACGGCGACACCGTGCGGTTGAGCGTGAATTTCAACGCGTTCGGGTTCGGCGTCGGCTGGACGAAGATTTGGACGGCGTCAGGCATCGGTGCCCCTCACAGGCGCGCAAACGCCCGCGACGGGCGGCACGGACGGGCGCGCGATGGGTCGGCTAGACCGTTATGACATTCGAGACTTCGGGGACTTGATGCTTGAGCATCCGCTCGATGCCCATCGCCAGGGTCATCGTGGACATCGGGCAGCCGACACACGCACCCACCAAATGCAGTTTCACGACGCCGTCGTCATCCATCTCGATGAACTCGAGGTCGCCGCCGTCCATCTGCAGGGCGGGGCGGATTTGCTCGAGCACGCCCTTAACGCGGCCGACGACTTCCGGGTCGGCGGCGTGGGTCTCTTCTACGGTATCGGGCATCGTGCCATCATCCTCGCGGGTCGTTGCGTCCCGATGATACTGAGTGGGTACAGTGAAGTCAAAGCGGCGTCGCGGCCGGGGTCGGCCGCGGCGTTGCTATAATCCCGTGCGAAAGGGGATACCCAGGTGGCGGTCCCGTTTCTGGACTTGGGCGCCCACCACCAGCCGCTCCGTCAGGACTTGACCACCGCCTTCGGGCGGGTGCTTTCATCCAATCAATTCATCCTGAGCGGCGAGGTGCGGGCGTTCGAAGAGGAGTTCGCCGCGTCTATCGGCGCCCAGCATGCGATTGCCGTCAACTCGGGCACCGACGCGCTGCGGCTGTCGCTGGCGGCGCTGGGCATCGGCAAGTGGGATGAAGTCATCACCACGCCCTTCTCGTTCATCGCCTCGACTTCGACCATCGTGCAAAGCGGCGCCCGGCCGGTCTTCGCCGACATCGACCCGGCCACTTTCACGCTCGACCCGGAGCTCGCCGCCGACCGGCTGACGACCCGGACGCGGGCGATCCTCATCGTGCACCTGTATGGGCAGCCGGCGGAGATGGACGCGCTGCAGGCGCTCGCCGAGGCACACGGGCTGGCGCTGATCGAGGACTGCGCGCAGGCGGCGGGGGCGCGGTATCGCGGCATACCCGTCGGGCGGCTCGGTACGGCGGGGTGTTTCAGTTTCTATCCGACGAAGAACCTTGGCGGGTTCGGCGACGGCGGGATGGTGACCACGGACGACCCCGACCTTGCCGAGACCCTGAGGATGCTGCGCGACCAGTCCGACGAAGCGCACCGGGGAGGGCCGAAGTACTACTACCGCGAATTGGGGTTCAACAGCCGGCTCGACGCGCTGCAGGCGGCGCTGCTGCGCGTGAAACTGCCGCGGCTCGAGGCCGCTATTGCGGCGCGTCGCCACATCGCCGCGCAGTATGCTCGCCTGTTGGCCGACAGCGCGGTGCAGACTCCCGCGCCGCCGCCGCACACTGACCACGCCTATAATGTCTACACAGTGCGCACGCCTGACCGGCATGGCCTCCAGCAGCACTTGCGCGGGCGCGACATCGGGAGCATGGTGTACTACCCGGTGCCGCTGCACCGCCAGCCGGCGCTGCGGTTCCTGGGCTGCCGGCCGGGCGAATTCCCGGAGGCGGAACGGGCGGCGGCGGAAGTATTGTCGCTGCCGATGTACCCGGAACTGACGGAGGCGCAGGTCGCCGAGGTGGCGGAGGCAGTACAATCATTCGTCCCGGCGGAGGTGTCGGCATGGGCATAACGAGCGAAGTCCTCGACCGCGGCCTAAACGATGCGGGGCGCTTGCGGGTGGAGTGGGCGGCGGCGGAAATGCCGGTGCTCGGCGCGCTGCGCGAGCGGTTTCTCGGCGAGCGCCCGCTCGAGGGCGTGCGCATCGGCGCCTGCCTGCATGTCACCAGCGAAACCGCCAATCTCCTGGAATGCCTGCGGGCGGGGGGCGCGACGGTGGCGCTCTGTGCGTCGAACCCGCTGAGCACGCAGGACGAAGTCGCCGCCTATCTGTCGGCGCGCGAGGGGCTCGCGGTCTATGCCGTGCGCGGCGAGGACACGGAGACCTATTACGGTCACCTGCGCAAGGTCCTCGACTCGCAACCGCAAATCGTCCTCGACGACGGCGCCGACCTAATTTCCACTCTGCACACGGAGCACCCGGAGTCGGCGGGACAAGTGATCGGCGGCTGCGAAGAGACGACCACCGGCGTGGTGCGGCTGCGCAGCATGGAGCGCGACGGGGTGTTGAAGTTCCCGGTGGTCGCCGTGAACGAAGCGAAGAGCAAGCAGTATTTCGACAACCGCTACGGCACGGGCCAAAGCACGATTGACGGCATCCTGCGCGCCACGAACCTGCTGCTCGCCGGACGCGTCTTCGTAGTCTGCGGTTACGGCTTCTGCGGGCGCGGGCTGGCGCTGCGGGCGCGCGGGATGGGGGCGCAGGTGATTGTGTGCGAAATCGAGCCGATGAAGGCGCTCGAGGCGGTGATGGAGGGCTACCGCGTGATGCCGCTCGCCGAGGCGGCGAGCGAGGGCGATGTGTTTGTGACGGTCACCGGCAATGTGGCGGTGCTGCGCGAGGAGCACTACCGGACGATGAAGGACGGCGCGGTGCTGGCCAACAGCGGGCACTTCAATGTGGAAATCGACCTGCCGGCGCTCGAAGGCCTGGCGACTTCCCAGCGCAGCGTGCGCCCGAATGTCGTCGAATACCGGATGCCGGACGGGCGGCACATTTATCTCATCGCGCAGGGGCGGCTGGTGAACCTGGCGGCCGCGGAAGGGCACCCGGCAGCGGTGATGGATATGTCGTTCGCCAATCAGGCGTTGAGCGTGGTGTACCTGACGACCGAGGGCTCGCGCCTGGCGCCGGCGGTGTATCCGGTGCCGCAAGCGCTGGATGAAGAAGTGGCGCGCCTGAAACTGCAGGCGCTGGGCGTCGAAATTGATACGCTGACGCCGGAGCAGGCCGAATACCTCTCCTCGTGGCAGAGGGGCACCTAACACTCCTCGACGGGCTGCGCGTCGCCGGGGTGGCGGCGCTCATCGGGGCCGGGGGGCTGGCCCTGCTCAGTCGCTCGCGCCGGGCGGCGGGGGGCTATCTGCCGTCGCTGATGATCTGCGCGGCGGTCTCCATTCCGTTGGCACTTTGGGCGCCACGCCCGCTGGCGTTCCCACTGCTGGTGGGCGGGGCGATGGCGTTCGGGGTTGGTGTCGCCGTCGACGAACTCGGCCTGACGCGCGGCACCAAGATCCTGGCGGCGCTGCTCTTGGCCGGAGTTGCCGCGCTGCTCGACATTCGAATCCAATCGATTAAGATTCCGTTCCTGCAGCAGGGGGCGGAACTGGGCGACTGGTCGTATCCGGTGACGGTGCTGTGGCTGGCGGGGGTGACTTACGCGGTGGTGGTGGCGGCGCGGGTGCGGGGGGTGCTGCTCGGCGTGACCGCGCTGGCGGCCGCTTGTTTCGTGCTGGTGACGATCCTCGGCAACAACGAAGGCAACACCGCCACGCTGAATGTCAGTCTGGCGCTGTTCGGCGCCGCGACCGGAGGGTTTTATTTTGCCTGGCCGCCGGCGCGGGCGCCGCTGGCGGCGCCCGCCTGGTGGGCGCTGAGTTTCTGGATTGCGGCGGTCAGTGTTATCGGCGCGTTCAAGCAGACGGCGTTTCTGTTCCTCTGGTGGCCGTTGCTGGTGTTCGGGCTGCCGCTGGTGCAGACGGGCTACGCGTTGCTCGATGCCGGGCCGGGCCGCGCCCGCCTGCGCCTGGGCGCCGAGCGGCGGCTCCTGCATGAAGCGCTGCTGGCCTCGGGCGTCAGGGAGCGCGCGCTCGCCGTGCTGTTCCTGGGCGCCACCGCCTACCTGTGCGCGGGCGCCATGCTGTTGACGGTGATGATCACGGTGAGTTTCCTGGCGAAATTCGTGGTGTTGGGCGGGTGGGTGTTTCTCGGCTTGATTGGTTTTATGGTGGCGGTGCGGCTGCTGCAACGGCCCGGCGAACCGCGGGCGGAGGTGGCCGTCCTCGATGTGCCGGTCGACCGCATTACGATGGACGAAGTGCTGGCGCGCATCGGGGAGTTTGTGGCGTCGCGCACGCCGCACCTGATCGTGACTTCCGACAGTCTCGCCATCCTGCGGGCGCGGCGCGACCGCGAGTATCACGACCTGGTGCACGGGGCTGATTTGGTGCTCGCCGACGGCGCCGGCGTCGTCCTGGTGGCGCGGATGACCGGGCAGGCGCTCACCGAGCGCGTGACGGGCGTAGACCTGACTGAGGCCCTCTGCCGCCGGGCGGCCGAGGTGGGCTGGCGGGTATTTCTGCTCGGCAGTGCGCCGGGGGTCGCCGACGAGGCGGCGCGGCGGCTGCACGAGCGCTATCCGCGACTCGTCATCGCCGGAACGCATCACGGTTACTTCCCGCCGACCGACGATGCAACGGTTGCCGCCGCGGTGCGGGCGGCGCGGCCGGAGGTGCTGTTTGTCGGAATGGGCAGCCCGCGCCAAGAGAAATGGATTCGCCGCCATCAGGACGCTATCGGTGTGCCGGTGGCGATGGGGGTGGGGGGCACGCTGGATGTGCTGGCCGGGCGGGTGAAGCGGGCGCCGGCGTGGATGCAGCGGCTGGGACTGGAATGGTTCTACCGCACCGTCCAGGAGCCGACGCGGCTGCGGCGCGTGGTGGTGCTGCCGTGGTTTCTGCTGCTGGGCGTCCGTGAGGCGGTGCTGGGCCGGGGGAGCGCCCGCGCCGGCCGCGAGGGCGACTAGGCCGGCGGCAGGTGCCGCAGGAAGAAGTCCCGCATCCTCGTGTAGGCGTCAATCCGATTGGTCAGTTTCCGGAAGCCGTGGCCTTCGTCGGGATAGGTGTGCAGTTCGTAGGGGATCTTGTTGCGGTCGAGCGCCGCGGCCAAGTGGCGGGCTTCCGAGATCGGGCAGCGCGGGTCTTGTTCGGTTTGAATGAGGAGCAGCGGACACCGGATGCAGTCGGCGAAATGGATGGGCGACCGGTCGTAGTACAACTCGGGCACTTCGTCCGGCGTGCCGAACTTGTGTTTGAAGTAGTAGACGATGAACTCCCGCGAAGTTTCCCACATCGTCTTCCAGTCGTAAATGCCGACGAGACTAGTTGCCGCCGCCCATTTGCCGGGCTTCTTGGTGATGCACATCAGCGTCATATAGCCGCCGTAGGAGGCGCCGTATATGCCGACGCGACCGGCCTCGGCGATGCCCTCGCTGGCCAGGAAGTCGGCGCCGGCGGCGACATCCTCCAGGTCGCCGCCCCCCAGGTCGCGGTCGGCCATCGTGCGAAACTTGCGCCCGTAGCCGGTCGAACCGCGGAAATTCGGGAGCAGGACGCTGTAGCCGGCCAGGACGAGGAATTGCACAAACGGGTCCCAAATGTCGCTGCGATGGCTTTCCGGGCCGCCGTGCGGGCAAATGAGCGCCGCATGGCCGGCACCGCGGTAGAGGAGTGCGGGGATGGCTAATCCGTCGGACGACAAATATCGCATCGGCTCGGGCGCGGCCAGTTGGTCGGCGGGGAAATCCTCGGGGAGCAACTGAACGACCGGCTCGGGGCCTTTGCCGCTCCAGCGCCAGATGCTGATCGGCTCGCGGGCGCTGGTGTGCAAGAAGTAGAGCGAGTCGCCGGCCCATTGCGGCGCGCTGGCGACGCCGGTCGCGGGCGACACGCGCTGGGGAGAGACATCAAGTCGGGCGTTTTTCACATTGGCCGACCAGCCGATGCCGTCGTGCTCGAGGAATGCGATGCGCTTGCCGTCGGGCGAGAAGACGGGACTCGTGCATTCGCGCGTGCTGTGATGCAGCCAGGTGTTCTCCCCATCGCGCAGCCGGCAGAGGCCGATTTCGCCCACATCGCGTTCATTCGAGATGAACAGAAAGCCGGAACTGTCCGGCGCCCAGATATCGCCGCCGCTGACGCCGAAAAGATTCCCGGCGGTGATTTCGGCGCCGGGGCGCGCCAAAACGCGGCGCGTTTCGTTGGACTGCACATCGAGCACCCACACCTCGCACTCTCGGAACTTCAGTGTGTAGGCGATGTGCAGGCCGTTGGGCGACCAGGCGAAGGCGCCGACGGGGTCGTCGTGATGCGTACGCTGCTGCGGCTCGCCGCCGTCGGCGGCGACGGTGTACAGCTGCAGGTGACCTCCGTGGCGGTTCGAGACGAAGGCGAGGTGATGGCCGTCAGGCGACCAGGCGGCCATCCGGTGATCCCGCTTGCCGGTGGTCAGCGCCCGCGGCGCGCCGCCGTCGGCGGGCAGCACATAGAGGTTGAAGTTCTCGTCGCCGTCGTGGTCGGAGACGAAGGCGATGCGCGTGCCGTCGGGGCTCCACATCGGGTCGAGCGCCGACTCGGGCCAGTCTTTGAGGACTTGCTGCGGCGCGCCGCCCGGGTCGAGACGGAAGAGTTCCCAGCGCCCGTTGGAGTTCCAGGCGAAGACGAGGCGGCCGTCGGGCAGGGCGTCGAAGCTCCACACCTGCGGCACCGAGAGCAGGCGTTCGAGCGTGAGCGCTTCGGTGACTGCAGACGCGGCCATGGCGGTTGTCAGCGCTCCGCCGCGACCCCGGTCGCGACACCGATGGGCAGGTGGGCGCCGAAGAAGTCGCGGACGCGCGTCCAGGCATCAATGCGGTTTGTGCGCTTGCGGAAACCGTGGCCTTCGTCGGGGTAGGTGGCGAAGGAGAACGGCGTGCCCTGTTGCTCGAGCGTCGCGGCGAGTTGGCGCGCTTCGGTGACCGGACAGCGCGGGTCCTGTTCGCCGTGCAGGATGAGCAGCGGGCAACGGACGCGGTCGGCGAAATTAATGGGCGAACGCTCGAAGTAGAAGTCTGGATGGCTCGTGGGTGTGCCGACTTTCTGCGAGTCGTAGAACTTCAGATACTCGCGCTCAGTCTCGAATTCCGTGACCCAGTTGAAGAAGCCGACGAGGGTGGCGCCTGCCGCCCAGCGGTCGGGGTATTGGGTCAGCGCCATCATTGTGAGGTAGCCGCCGTAACTGCCGCCGAAAACGCCGATGTGGTCGGGGCGCGCCAGGCCCTGCGCAATCAGGTAGTCCGCGGCGGCGACGACATCGCGCAGGTCGCCGCCGCCGAGGTCGAAGTCGGCCAGGCGCAGGAACTTGCGCCCGAAGCCGGTCGAGCCGCGATAGTTGGGCGCGATGACGACATAGCCCGCCTGCACGAGAAAGTGCCGGACGGGGTCCCAGGTATTGACCTCGTGCGACTCGGGGCCACCGTGAATGTCCACCAGCGCGACGGCCGACGGTGTGCGCGGTGTGGTCACCAGCGCGGTGATGTCGCGGCCGTCGAACGACGGAAAGCGCGCGACCGTCGGCTCGGGAACGGCGTCGGTAGGAAAGTCGGCGGGCAGTGAGTTGGTCAGTTGACGCAAGGCGCCGTCGCTGGTGAAGACCCACAGGTCATTCGGTCGCCGGGCGCTGGAATGCAGGAAGTACAGGTTGCCGTCGGCGTCCCAGGTTGGTGAATCGGCGACACCGGGCTCCGGGGAGACCAGGCGGTCGTCGCTGGTGCGCAGATCGCGGAGGCGCAACAGGACATTGCCGTCGCGGTGTTCGAGGTAGGCGAGTCGGGCGCCGTCCGGCGAGACGCACGGCGATTCCTTCTCGTAAGGGCTGGTGACGACCCTCTCCAGAGCGCCGCCGGCCATGCGATAGAGGCCAATATCGAAGACATCGTTCTCGTTCGAGATGAAATAGAAACCGCTGCCGTCGGGGAGCCAACAGCCGTCATCGACTTCGAATTCGGTGTCGGGGCGCCCGAGCAGGCGTTTGGTCGGGCGCTCGTCGAGCGGCTTCAGCCACACTTCGCATTCCCGCATCCCGCGGGTATAGAGCAGCGCGCCGCCGCAGCGCGACCATTGCGCTCTGCCGACGGGGACCTCCCCGGTGGTGATGGCGCGGACATCGGTACCATCCGCCGCCATCACGAACAGGTTGAGGTCGCCGCCGCGGTTGGAGGTGAAGGCGAGGTGACGACCGTCGGGCGACCAGGTGGGCGCGTGGTGGTCGCTGCCGCCGCTGGTGACCTTGACCGGCGCACCGGCGCCGGGGCGCAGGACGAAGATGTCGAAATTCTCGTTGCCGGCGCGGTCGGAGACGAAGGCGAGCCGCTCGCCGCTTGGGTCCCAGTTCGGGTCGAGCGCGGCCTCGCCGCCGCCGGTCAGGCGTTCCGGCTCGGCGCCCGCGCCGTCGAGCAGGAACAAGTCCCACTTTCCGTCGCGGTCCCATTGGACAGCGACTCGCCCACCACGCGGCGCCACGGTGTAGGCGCCAATGCGCGGGATGGAGAGGAGGTAGTCGAGCGAGAGGGGTTGGCGATCTGTCATTTGTGGCGGCGTGCCGCCGCCTCCTTCGGCGGAGCGGGGGAATCTCCTGGCCGGGCGGGGAATCTGGACACAGGCATGAGCGTGAACGGGCTGTTCATCACCATCGAGGGCATTGACGGCGCCGGCAAGAGCACGCAGGCGCAGCGCTTGGCCGTGGCGCTCCGGGCGCGCGGCCTGGAGGTGGTCCTGACCCGCGAGCCCGGCGGCACGCGCTTAGGGGCGGCGATGCGCGACCTGCTGCTCGATCCCGAGGTACACCTGAGCGACTGGGCGGAGTGCTTCCTGTATCTCAGCGACCGGGCGCTGCATGTCGCCGAGGTCATCCGGCCCGCGCTCGACGCGGGCCGATGCGTCGTCGCGGAGCGGTTTGCCGACTCCACGCTGGCGTATCAGTGCTATGGTCGCGGCCTTGATCTCGACCTGGTACGGCAATTGAACGGCGAAGCGGCGCCAGGCCTGACGCCGGCGCTGACGGTGTTGCTCGATGTGCCGCCGGAGACCGGGGCTGGTCGCCGCGCCACGCACGACCGCATCGAAGCGGCGGGGCTGGCGATGCACCGGCGAGTGCGTGATGGCTACTTGGCGTTGGCGAAGGAGGCGCCTTCGCGCTTTGTCGTCATTGACGCCACGCAGGCGGCGGACCGGGTGGCGGCGGAAGTGCTTGCCGCGGTGGAGCGCGTCGTCGCGACACGGGGGGTGCGATGAAACTGATTCTGGCGGTGGTGAACAGCAAGGACAGGCAAGCAGTGCTCGACGCACTAGTGGAGGGGGGGTTCAATTTCACCGAGATTGCCAGCACCGGCGGGTTCCTGCGGGAGGGGAATGCGACGATCCTGCTCGGCGCCGAGGAAGGCCAGGTGACCGAGGCGATGCGCGTGATCGGCGAGCACGCCCGGACGCGCGAGCAGTTTGTCAGTGTCGTGCCGCCGACCATCGAGCCGTCGGGGGCGACGCCGTCCGCCCCGATCGAAATCAAGGTCGGTGGCGCCATCGTCTTCATTCTCCATGTCGAACGCGCCGAACGGTTCTGAGGCGCCGGGCGCCGTCTGGCGCGGCGTCATCGGGCAGTCGCGGGCGGTCGCCGCGCTGCAATCGCTGCTCCGGCGCGGGCGGGTGCCGCACGCCTTGCTCTTCGAGGGGCCGGCGCAGGTGGGCAAGACGACGGTGGCCCGGGCGTTCATTGCCGCGCTGCTGTGCGAGCGGGGCGAGGGCGTCGGGTGCGGCGAATGTCGCTCCTGCCGGGCCGTCGCCGGCGGCCGGCACCCGGATGTGACGGAGGTGATTCCGCGGCTCGACAAACAAGAGTGCACGCCCGGCGGGCAAACCATCGGCATCTGGCAAATCACATTCCGCCACGACGCCAAATGCAAGCTGCGGCCCATGCGCGATGAGGCGTTGCAGAAACCGTTCTGGGGGCGGCGCAAGTGCTTCATCGTCGAGCCGGCGCATCTGTTGAGTCACGATGCGGCCAATGCTCTCCTGAAGACGCTGGAAGAACCGCCGCCGGCGTCGCTCCTTATCCTGGTGACACCGAAACCTGATGAACTGCCCGTGACCATCCTCTCACGTTGCCGGCGGGTCGTCTTCGAGGAAGTGCCGGATGCGACGCTGCGCGCCGGTCTGGTGGCCCGTGGTATCGAGATTACCTTGGCCGATGAGTTCACGCGAGAGGCGGGCGGGCGGCCGGGCGTGGCGCTGCAACTGGCGGAGAGCGACGATCTGCAAGCCGCCCGCGCCGCGGTGCGCGGGGTGGCGGCGCAACTGCACATTGCCGAGCCTACGGCCGCGCTGCGCCTCGCCGATGAATTGCGTTCCGCCACCTTGCGGCTCGCCGCCGCCCTCGGCGGCGAGGAACCGGAACCGCAACCGGGGCGCCGCCGGAGCGAGGAGTCCGAGACGGCAGCGCTGCGGCGTGCTTTCCCGACGACGGCGCTGCTGCTCGCCGAATGGCTGCGCGGCGCAGCGCTGGCGGCGGAGTCACCGCCGCGGAGCGGCGAGGACGCCGCGCCGCGCACGCAGGGGCGGCGCGCCGGGCGCGCCGGGCTGGCGCGAGCGGCCGGGGCGTTGGAGAAAACCGTTGGCTTCATCGAGAGCAATGTGGCGCCGGAACTGGCGCTGGAAGCGCTGGTCATCCAATTGCTGGCCGCCGTCCGGCGGGGCGACCGGCCGCGCGCAACCCAAAGGGCGGCGCGTTCGTCATAGTGGTGGTAGTTTCAAACCCCGCACGATGGTCCTGGAGACGACAATGACCCGACAACGCAGCGCCACGCTCGGCGGTTTTGTGCTGGTGATCGTGATGGCCCTGGTGGCGGTGGGGGTGGCGCGCCTGGGCAACGCCAGCCCGTTGTCCGCTCCCGAACGCCTGACTTCCGGAGCCCTGGGCGCGCCAGAGGCACCGCTGGCGACGGCCCCCGCGGCGCCGAGCGGCGTGCGCGAGGCGCAGGGCGTCCCGGCATTCCAGTCAGCGATTCGGGCGGTGGCGCCGACGGTGGTGACGCTGACTACGGCGGCGATTTCGAACGGCGGGTTCTTCGGCCCGCAGGTGGAGCGGGGCTCCGGGTCCGGAGTTATCATTGATCCGAGCGGGTATGTGCTGACGAACGCCCATGTCGTCGGAGCCGAACCGGGGAATGTGCCGCCGGGCGGGCAGACGCAAATCGGCGTCGACCGTCTCGATGTCGGCCTGCCCGATGGGACGCTGTATCAGGGCCAGGTCATCGGGCTGGATCCGCTGACCGACTTGGCGGTCGTAAAGATTCTCAGCGACCGGCAATTCCCGGCGGCGACGCTGGGCGATTCCGACTTGGTGGAAGTCGGTGACTGGGTCATCGCCATCGGGCAGCCGTTCGAATTCCCGCAAACGGTGACCGCGGGCATCGTCAGCGCGCTGGCGCGTGAAGGGTTCGGCGGGCCAGCTCGTATCCAGACCGACGCCGCCATCAATCAGGGCAACAGCGGCGGGCCGCTCATCAACCTGCGCGGCGAAGTGGTCGCCATCAACGAAATGATTTATTCGCCGACGCAGACTTACTTGGGGCTGAGTTTCGCCATTCCCGTCAACGCGCAGACGAAGCGCCTGGTAGCGATGATGCGTGAAGGCAAGCCCATCCAGCGCGGGTATCTCGGCATTATCAACGGCCCAGTCGGCGAAGCGGTGCGCAAGGTCTACGGCGTCACCGGCGGGACGATGGTGACCGGCGTACAGCCCGACGGCCCGGCTGATGCGGCCGGCCTGCTGCCGCTCGATGTCATCACGGCGGCCAACGGCGCGCCGGTGCGCGGGCCGAGCGACTTGACCAAGGCCCTTGAGCAGGCCACGCCCGGCGCGCCGCTGGGGCTCACGATCGTGCGACGCGTCGGCAATGTGTTTCAGACACTGGAGCGGTCGGTGCGGGTCGGCACGGGCGGCATTGTGCAAGTGCGGACGCCGGAGCCATCGCACCTGCCTGGGCTGCTCGGCATTGATGCGCAGGAATTGCGGCCGGAGTTGAAAGTGCTGACGAGCAATAACCAGCGGGTCGGCGTCGGCGTCTATCAGGTGGACCCGCTTGGCGTCGGTGGCCTGGCCGGGCTGCGCGTGACGGACTTCATTCTGGCGATCAACGGCGAGCCGACCGGCAGCGTAGACGACTACAACCGGATTATGGGGCGATTGAAGCCGGGCGATGCGGTGGTCCTCTATGTGCGGCGCTGGCGCGGCGGCGGCGTCGGTGGGCAATCACGCGACATCGTGATCGAGGTGCCCTCGATCGGCAACAGCCCGACGCGCAGTTGACACGGCCGCGGCCGAGTGGTATGAGAATACTGGATTGCGGGGTGGAGCAGTCAGGTAGCTCGCCGGGCTCATAACCCGGAGGTCGTGGGTTCGAATCCCACCCCCGCTACCATGCACTTATTCGGGTTCCGAATCAGGGCGCATGCGCCCGATGGTTCGGGACCCCTTTTTTTGTGTGGGTGTCGATCACCCGCGTCGCTTCAAACCCTCTCTCCCTTCCCCTCTCCCATGTACATGGGAGAGGGGAAGGGGGAGAGGGGTGCTTGCCGGACACGCTTCCGAATGCCCGTGCTATCCTGCCCCTGCACATGGCTGCGCCACAAAAAATATACCTCGGCAGCGACCACGCCGGGTTCGCGCTGAAAGAGGCGCTGCGCGCCGCGCTGGAGTCGTGGGGCTACGCCGTCGAAGACCTGGGCACGCATTCCACGGACTCGACGGACTACCCCGACTACGCAGCGGCGGTGGCGCAACATGTCGCGGCGGAGCCGGGCGCCCGGGGCCTGCTCGCCTGCGCCACCGGCATCGGGATGTCCATTACGGCCAACAAAGTGCCCGGTATCCGCGCTGCCCTGGTGTGCAGCGAAGAGACCGCCCGCCTGGCGCGGGCGCACAACGACTCGAATGTCCTGTGCCTGGCCGGCAAGTTGATGCCGTCGGAGACGGCGCAGCGCATCCTGCGCATCTGGCTCGACACCCCCTTCGACGGCGGGCGCCACGAGCGCCGCGTGGACAAAATACGCGCCCTCGACGAAGGCGCGCCCTCCGCGACGCGCTAGGCGACGCCTGGATCGCGGCGTCAAGCGGGGAGTGGCGCACCGCGCAATACCCGTTCGTAGTAATCTACGTGGGCACGGACGAAGGGCGTCAGCGTGAACTTCGCCTCGGTGAGCGCCCGTGCCGCGGTTTTCATCTCGGCGAGGCGCGATGGGTTCTCGAACAAACGCAGCGCCTGCGCCGCGACTGCGTTCCAATCACCGACCTCGGCCAGATATCCGACTTCACCCTCGACCACCAATTCCGGCACGCCGCCGACGCGATAGCCGAGGACCGGCACGCCGCACGCCATCGCCTCCAGCGCTGCCAGCCCGAAACTCTCGATCTCGGAGAGCAGCAAGAAGAGGTCGGCCAGCGCCAGGAAGCGCTCGACCTCGTTCACCGGCCCGAGGAAGTGAATGTGCTCGTAGACACCCAACTCGCAGGCCAGCTGCTCGGCGGCCGGACGCTCGGGGCCGTCGCCGAGCAGGAGCAATCGCGCCGGCCGCTTACGCAGGATGGCGGCGAAGGCGCGGATGACATCAGGGACGCGCTTGACCGGCCGGAAGTTCGACAGGTGCGCCAGGATCGGCTCGCCGTCGGGCGCGAAATCGCGGCGCAGCGTCGTGTTGCCGTTCGGGCGGAAGCGCTCCGTGTCCACCGCGTTGGGGATGACCGTGATCGGGCGCGTAATCTGGAAATCGTCGCGCGTCGCGTCGGCGAGGTATTGCGAAACGGCGATGAGGCCGTCGGACTGTTCGAGAGCAAAGCGCGTAATCGGATGATACGAGGGGTCGAGGCCGACCAATTGCGCATCGGTGCCGTGCAGCGTGGTGATGAGTTTGAAGCGCCCGCCTTCGGCCTCCCGCGCCAGGAAGCCGCTGACCGCATGCGGGATGGCGTAGTGGACATGGAAGAGGTCGAGGTCGTACTGCACTGCAATCTGCGTCATCCGCGAGGCGAGCGCCACGGTGTACGGGGGATATTCGAAGACGGGGTAGGGAAGGGCGGCCGCGGGATGAAAGTGGATGCCCGCCGGCAGGGGGACGAGGCGCGCCGGCAGGTCGCGGCAGACGAAATGCACTTCGTGGCCGTGCGCGGCGAGCGCCTTGCCGAGTTCGGCGGCGACGGTGCTGCTGCCGCCGTAGGTAGCGAAACAGGTGATGCCGACTTTCATGCGCTCGCCTCGCGGCGCGCGGTTCGGCGGGCGCGCGACTCGGAGTCCTTTCGCGACAGCCCGCGCGGCTCCGAGTGGTGCGCCAATTCATGCGCGAGCGCCTCGGTGAGGACGGCGCCGTGAGCGACGCCGCGCTGCCGCGCGACGCGACGCACCGCCTCTCGGTAAACCGTGATCGCCGGTGGTTGCAGCTGATACTCGGCAACGACCCCGAGCACTTGCGCAGCGGAAGACGACCGTGCCAGGACGCGCACGGAGACGCCGGCACGCCGCGCGGTCAGAACCAGCGCGCGCCAGTCGCCGCTGATGTCAGTCGTCATCGGCGTTGTCTCTGGCATCCTCATCGAACCGCTCCACCATTTCAAACGCTTCCGGCAGCGCATCGAGGACATCGGAGGCGATGACGGAGCGCACCCCGAGGGCGGCAGTGGCGATGTCGCCCGCCAGGCCGTGCAGGTAGGCGCCAGCGCAAGCGGCTTGGGCTGGGGCGGCGCCTTGGGCAAACAGGCCGGCGACGACGCCGGTCAGGACATCGCCGGTGCCCGCGCTCGCCAGCCCCGGGCCGCCGGTCGGGTTCACCCACAAATGCCCGTCGGGTTCTGCGATGAGCGAGCGCGCCCCTTTCAGGATGGTGACGGCATGCGCGCCGGCAGCCAGCGCCCACGCGGCCGCCGGCCGGTTACCCTGCACATCGTGCGCGCTCTGCCCGAGCAGGCGTCCGGCCTCGCCCGGGTGCGGCGTCAGGACGGTTGGCGGGCGGCGATCGAAGAGCGCCGAGAAATCGCTGGCGATGGCATTGATGCCGTCGGCATCGAGGACGAGCGGGCGGTCAATCTCGCGCACCAGGCGGCAAATGAGCGACACCGTTTCGGGGTGCTGGCTCATTCCCGGGCCCAAGGCCACGACATCACACCGCGCCACCTGCTCCATCAGCGCCGGAAACGCGTCTTCACTCAGCGAGCGTGAAATCGTTTCGAGCATCGGCAGAGTAATGATTTCAGTGGCCGTGGCCTCGAGGATGCCGTTGAGCGACTGCGGCGCCGCCAGATAGACGAGGCCGGCGCCGGCGCGCAACGCGGCCATGCTGGTCAGCGTCGCGGCGCCGGTCATCCCGACCGACCCGGCGATGACGAGGACGCGCCCACAGTCGCCCTTATGCGCCCACGGTGAGCGCTTCGGCAGCCAGTCGCGCACCATCGAGTCCTCGAGCAGCGCGGCCTGCGAGGGGACGCTTGCCAGCGCCGCGTCGGGGATGCCGATGGGCACAATTTGAATGTCGCCGGCGAACCAGGCGCCCGGTTGCAGCGCCAGGCCGAGTTTCAATGCCTCGAAGGTCACGGTCACCGCGGCGCGGACCGTCTCGCCGAGCGGTTGGCCGGTGTCGCTGCTCAAGCCGGACGGCACATCCACCGACAGGACAGGAACCCCAGAATCGTTGATGTGCCGGATGAGCGTCGCTATCGGCTCGCGCGGGGCGTCGCGCAGACCGGTTCCGAGGAGCGCGTCGATGATGAGGCCGGCGCCCTTGAACAGGTCGGCCGTTGCGGCCGCAACGTCCGTGACCGACCGCACTGGTACTTTCCCGCCCAACTTGGCGAACTGTGTGGCGGGCGGGCCGTCGAGTTGCTTCGGGTCGGCGGCCAGCACCACCGATACCGGCACCTCGCGTTTCGCCAGGATGCGCGCTGCTACCAACCCGTCGCCGCCGTTATTACCCCGGCCGCAACACACCACGATTCTGCGCTTGCGGCCGCCGCGCAGCAGGCGCTTGGCGGCGTCGGCGACAGCGGTGCCTGCCGCCTCCATCAGTCGCAACACGCCGACGCCCGCCGCTTCCGCGGCGCGGTCGAGCGCGGCCATCTCATCGCTGGTGACGAGGCGCACGGCTAGGAGCGCGCCCGCTCCACTACCACAACGGCGACGGCGTGATCGCCGTCGTGCGACAGGGACAGGTGTGCGTGTGCGTCGCCGAGCGCGACGCCCGCCCGGCCGGCGACGCGCAGGGCTGGCTGCGGGGTGCCGGCGATGACTTCGACCTCGTGCCAGGCGAAGCGTCCGCCGAGGGCTTTCGCTGTCGCCTCCTTGGCGGCGAAGCGCACCGCGTAGTGCGCGGCAGCGCGGCGACGGCAGTCGCAATAGGCCCGCTCAGCAGCCGTGAAGCAGCGGCCGGCGAAACGTGGCCAGCGCTGCAGAGCGCGCTCCACGCGTGTGACGGTTGCGATGTCCACCCCAACGCCGACGATCATGGCCCGCTCGTTGCCGGCGGGACGCCGAGCGTCGCTTCGTGCATCAGCCGCCCGCCCACATACACTTGGAGTTTCGCCGATCGCCGATAGGTCGCGGTCACTTCGATCACTTCGCCGGAAAAATGCACGCCCTGGTGCAATACCTCGACCGAGCCATCCTCTTGCACCAGCCGAATGACGACCTCAGTGCGGTCGCCGTAGCCGGTGGGAACGGTGTATTGCACCTTCTCGCTCTTCGTCGTGTCTGCGGGCGGCGGGGGCGTGGCGCCGGTCGGCGGCGCCGGCGGTTCGGGACCCATGCTCACATAGAGGACGACGCGAGAATCCGGCGAGAGCATGCGCCCGGCGGGCGGCAGGGTGCGCGTCACGAACCCGCTGGCGATGGTGGGGTGATACTCCTGCACAATGCGGTCGGGGAGCAGGCCGAGGTTCTGCAACTCGTCTCGCGCCGATTCGAGCGGCGAGCCGGTCAGTTCCGGGACCGCCACCTGGTTGGATTGCCGCCCTTTGCTGGTCCAGACCTGCACTTCGGCGTCGCCGGCGGTTTTCGTACCGGGCCCGGGTTCCTGACGGATGATGACGCCCGGCGCGCGCTGGTCGTCGAATTCCTCGCCGGCGTGGGTCAGGCGCAAGCCGAGACTGGTGGTCAGAGCGCGGGCGCTGGTCAAGTCAGTGCCCATCAGGATGGGCACCGTGACGGCGGACCCGCCATTGGCGCGCATCTGTGCAAACATCGCCACGCCAATGCCGGCGATGAAGAGCAGCAAGACGGTGACGAGTACCAGCGGCAGGACCCGCCGCCGCTTGCGCCGCGGCGTAGTGATGACTTGCGGCGCCGGCGCGGCTTCTTTGGTGGCGGCGTCGAGCGCGGCGATAAAGGTGGTGATGTCGGGGTAGCGCTGCTCGGGGCGCTTCTGCAGCGCTTTCAGCACCACTTCCTGCAGTCGTTGCGGAACGGCGGGGTTCAGGTCGCGCGGCACGCGGGCGGTGTCGTACAGATGCCGGTGGGCCACCGCCACCGGCGTGGCGCCGGTAAACGGCAGCGCGCCGGTGAGCAATTCATAGAGCACGACGCCGAGCGCATAGATGTCGGAGGTCGGCGCGCCGGGCTCGCCGCGCGCCTGTTCGGGCGCCAGATAGTTCGCGCTGCCTACCACACGGGTCTCGTCTTCGGCAGTCGCCGACGCGGCCTGAGCGATGCCAAAATCAGCGACCTTGACGGCGCCCCCGGGAGTCACCAGGACATTGTGGGGCTTGATGTCGCGGTGAATGAGGCCGTGCGCGTGGGCGATCTGCAACGCCAGCGCAATTTGGCGGGCGATGGCGGCGGCTTCGGAGATGGGCAGCGGCCCGCCGGCGTGCTTGATGCGCGCTTTGAGCGTTTCCCCCTCGACCAGTTCCATCACCAGGTAGTGGTTGGCGCCGTCCTGCCCGCTGTCATAGACGGCGGCGATGTTGGGATGCGAGAGGCGGGCGGCGGCTTGCGCTTCACGGCGGAAGGCGGCGGCGAACTCCGGCGATTGACCCAAATTCGGGTGCATCACTTTGACGGCCACGGCACGGTCCAGCACCCGGTCGCGGGCGCGGTAAGTCGTGGCCATGCCGCCGCGGCCGATTTCGGCGAGGAGTTCGTACCGGTTGTTGAGGATATGGGGGTCGGTCACTGTGCCAGCCGCTGCCGCCATTATAGTCCGGACCAGGACGGGCCCGCCGGGACTACTGCGGGGCGCCGTTCACCGTAATCTTGGGTTTCTCTTTGGAGCCGGGCGCGGGCTTGCTGGTGACGGTCGGCGGCAACACCGGCCCGGTGGGCAGCGTCCTCAATTGCGCCGCGGCTTGCGCCGCGGCCTGGCGCTTCTTGTCGGCGTCGAGCCAGTCTTGCTGTTCCTTCGCCTTCTGCTGGTCGCCGAGGTCGACATAGGCGGCATAGAGTTTTTCGCGAACGGCCTGGTCATTGGCGCCGGTGCGCTCGGCGCTGGCGTAGTACTTGCGGGCGTCGTCGTCCTTCTTTAGCTTGTGCGAGAGCGTGCCGAGTGTGAGATAGACATCGCCCGGCGTCACCGGTCCTACGGCCGCCGCGTACGCCTTCAGCGCGTCGTCGAGTTTGCTTTGCTGCTCGTAAATCTGCCCCATCGCGTAATAGGCGGCATCAATGATTTCGGGCTGCCGGTCCTCGTAGGTGGCCACATTGTTGAGCACGGCCTGGAGTTGCGTTATCGCCTCGTCCGACTTGCCTTCTTCGATGGCCTTCTCCGCCAGCAGTTCCGGGTCGGAGATCGTGAGTGGATACTGCGTGTCCAATTGGGCGAGATACGCGGTCCATTCGTTTGATTTCTTCGAAGTGAGGACGCTGTCGTGATATTTGGTCGCCTGGTCCTTGAAATCGGCGGGCAGTTTCCGCTCGATGCTGTGCAGTTGCAAGATCTCGTACCCGTCGCGGGTCTTGACGACGGGGGTCGTCTGGCCGGGGGAGATGGCGGTGAGCGCCTTGATGGCCGCGGCGTCGAGACTGTCGCGGCTGACGAAGCCGGTGCGCCCGCCGTCGTCTTTGGTCAGCAGGTCATCGGACGACTGCTTGGCGAGGGCGGCGAAATCGGCTTTCTCCGCGGTGAGTTTGCGCAGCAGGCCTTCGGCTTGCTGCTTGGCCTGATCGTCGCTGCGCCCGTTGCCGGGCGCGACGCGAACGCGGCTGATGTCAAATTCGTCGAAACTTTCCCTTACTTCCTCATCCGTGACGGTGACGGCCTTATCGTTTTCCTGCCGCAGGTGCGTGACCAGTAGTTCGTTGTGCGCGATGTCCCATTCGGTCTTCTGAATGTATTGGACGAGCCAGGTGCGGAAGCGGTCCGGCGTAATGTGCTCGCGCGGCGTGCCGGTCGCGGCCATCACCTGCAACATGGCCTTTTCCAACTGCGTGGCGTCGGGATACTGCGATTGCAACTGCGTCACCTGCTGGTTGGCGAGGCCGTCGATACGCTGATGAATGTCGGCGCGGGAGACACGGATGCGGCGCGCTTCGGCCGCTTCCAATTGGCGCGTCTGGTTCACCAGTTGCTGGAACGATTCATAGCGCAAGGAGAGGACATCCTCGAGGCGGGTCGGCAGACCGAACTGCTGGGATTGCATCGCCAGTGCAGCATAGGCGCTGTCCCAGTCGGTGCGTAGCAGCGCCCGTTTCCCCACCTTGGCGACCGTGTCTTCGAGCCGCTGCGGGCGGAAGATACCGCCTCCGCCGCGCAACCCAGGGGAGATGAACAGAATGCCGGCGGCAAAGATGAAGGTGAACAGCACCATCACCGCGGTGATGAGCCATCCGGAGCGACGCTGGAGACGACGGATTCCCGAAATCATGCGGGTACGGTTATACCCGATACCCGCCGGTGACGCTACTCCGAGGCGCCGTTCCCCGCGCGGGTGGCGGCCACCAGTCGCTGGCCGAGTTCGCTCCGCCCCTGGCGCACCGAGGTGAGCACCCGGGCGAGGTAATCGTCGAGGTAGTCGAGGATGTTGGCGGCGTAAGTCTCGGCGTCGGTGCGGAGTTTCATGATTTCCGATTCGACGGCCACCTGGAGTTCCTCGGCGCGCCGGCGGGCGCGGCGGGTGATCTCGTAGACATCCACCAGTTCGTCGGCCTGGGTGCGCGCCGCGTTGAGGATGGCGTCGCGCTCTTCCTCGGCGGCGCGCCGGAGCGCGAGGACGCGCTCTTCGGTCTCGCGCAGCAGCGCGGTCGATTGCACTCGCGCGTCATCGAGGACGCGCTCGCGGTCGCGGACGATGCGTTTGGCCTCTTCGATGACCCGCGGCACTTCGGCGCGCAACTGGTGCGTCAGGTCGAAGAACGAGTCGACATCGACGCCGTAGGCGCGGTTGAAGAAATGGCGCGACTGCCGCTCCACCAGGTCCTCGAGTTGCGTCAGGATCTGGTCGGGCAGGGTCACGGTCGTCTCGTCGCTCATCGTCGCTCCCCTTTCGCGGTCAGGCGAGCGCGCAGTTCGCGCTCCACTTCCGGCGGCACCAGGCCGTGCAGATTCCCGCCCAGCGCCGCGATCTCGCGCACCAGACTCGCGCTGAGATAGTGATACGCCGGGTCGGTCATCAGAAAGATGGTCTCCACCTCCGCGTTCAGCCGGCGGTTCATCGAGGCCATTTGCAGTTCGGCATCGAAGTCCGACACCGCCCGCAAGCCGCGCACAATGAGCATGACGCCGCGCTGCACTGCATATTCTACCAACAGGCCGTCGAATGACTCGACCGTCACATTGGCGATGCCTCCACAGGCCATGCGCACCATTTCCGCCCGCTTCTCCACAGGGAAGAGGGTCTGCGGGCGCCCCTGCGCCGCCACCGCCACAATGAGTTGGGGCACCAGCCGCGCCGCCCGTTGGATGATGTCGAGGTGGCCGTTGGTCACCGGATCGAAGGTGCCTGCATAGACCGCAGAACGTGTCATGCCGCCGCTCCCGCGCTGCGTTCGTACATCGTCAGGGTCGTTTCGCCGAAACTCCGGATACGCGTCCGCACCAGTTCGCCGACGCGTTCCGGCAGTTCTAGTTTACTGAAGTGTTGGACGATTACCTGCACGGCCGGGCCGTGCAGCGCCGTGAGCGCCGCCAGGCGCTCCAGTGTTTGCGTGTAAGCGGTGACATTGGCGTAGGGCGGGTCGATGAAGATGAAGTCAAAGGGCTGCCCCTCCGACGCCAGATGGTCGAGCGCATCGTCGATTTGCAGGGCCAGCACCGTGCCGAATTCCCCGAGGCGGCACTCGGCGAGATTGGCCAGAATGGCCTCCGCCGCCCGGCGGCTGCGCTCGACGAAAACGCATTCGCCGGCGCCGCGGCTGAGCGCTTCGATGCCCACCGCCCCCGAGCCGGCATACAGGTCGAGGAAGCGGGCGCCCTCCAGTCGGTCGGCGAGCGAGTCCAAGAGCGCGCGGCGGACGCGGTCGGCCGTCGGTCGCGTGCCCCGGCCTTTGAGCATCACGAGGCGGCGGCCCTTGGCGCTGCCGGCGATGATGCGCATCGGCTTCGCTCAGGCCGCCGCGCGCGCGGCCCGCGGACGGTGCGGCGTCGCCGGCTCGATGCGCTTCCGCAGCGACCGGACTGCCGCGGCCAACGACTGATGGTCCGGCGTCTCCAGGCGCGGATCGGACTCGACGAGGCGGAACGCGGCGTCGCGCGCCTGTTTGAGCAGGTCGAAGTCGCGGTCGAGGCGGGCGACGCGGAAATCGGGGAGCCCGTGCTGTCGCGCGCCCATGAAGTCGCCCGGGCCGCGCAGCGACAGGTCCGCTTCGGCGATGCGGAAACCGTCGGCCTCGTTGACGATCAGGCGCATCCGCTCGCGCCCGCCGCGGGCCGGGTCGGCGGGGTCGAGGGCCTCGAGTTGCGGGTTGTATTTCTCTTCCGACAACACCAGGCACGCCGACTTGTGCGCGGCGCGCCCGACGCGCCCGCGCAACTGGTGCAGCTGCGAGAGGCCGAAGCGCTCGGCGTTCAGGATGACGATGACCGTCGCGTTGGGCACATCAATGCCGACTTCGATGACGCTGGTGCTGCACAGTACCTGGATGGCGTTGCGCCGGAACGCCGCCATCACCGCGTCGCGGTCGGCGGCGGGCAGGCGCCCGTGCACCAGCCCGACGCCGAAATCGGCGAACACGGTGTCGCGCAGTTGCTCGTAGACCTGCGTCGCCGCTTCGACCTCGAGGCGCTCCGACTCTTCGACGAGCGGGCAGACGACATACGCCTGACGGTCGCGCTGCAGGTGCTCGCGCACGAAGGCCCAGGCGCGATCCATCTTTTCCATCGGCCCCCAGAAGGTTGCCACCGGACGGCGGCCGGGCGGCAGCGAGTCGATCAGCGAGAGGTCGAGGTCGCCGTACAGAGTCATCGCCAAACTGCGCGGGATCGGCGTGGCGCTCATCACCAATACTTCGGGGTTCTGGCCCTTGCGGCGCAGCGCGGCGCGCTGGAGGACGCCGAAGCGGTGCTGCTCGTCCACGATGACCAGCCCAAGGTTCTTGAAGGTCGTCGCTTCTTCGATGAGCGCGTGCGTGCCGATGACGACCGGCGCCGCGCCCGACGCCGCTTCGGCGCGGGTGTGCAAACTTTCCGCGGGTGATAGCGCGCCGATAAGGAGGCGCGGCGTGACGCCGGCTCGCTGTAGGAAGTGCGAGAGGATGAGGTGATGCTGTGTGGCGAGCAGTTCCGTCGGCGCCATCAGCGCCGCCTGATAGCCGGCGCGGACAGCGATGAGCAGAGCGGCGAGTGCAACCACCGTCTTGCCCGAACCGACATCGCCCTGAATCAGGCGCATCGTCGCGCGCGGCGATGCCAGGTCGGCCGCCACTTCCTGCACGACGCGTGTCTGCGACTCGGTGAGCGGGAAGGGGAGCAGCCCGCCGAGGACTTGCAGAATGTCCTGGTCGCTCGCCAAGCGCAGGCCGGTCTCATCCGACGACCGCTCCGCCCGCCGCAGCGCCAGCGCCACCTGCAGCACGAAGAATTCTTCGAACGCCAGCCGTCGCCGCGCCTGGTCGCGCTCCGCCTCGCTGGTGGGCCGATGGATGGCGCGCAGCGCGTCGGCGAGCGCAGGAAGGTCGAATTCGGCGCGCACCGCATCGGGCAGCGGGTCGGGAATCCGCCCGGCGAACTCCTCGGCGCACTCCCAGATCAACGAGCGCAGGTTCGTTTGATACAGCCCCTCCGTGAGCGGATAGAGCGGCAGCATCGTCCCGAGCGGGATGTCTTCGCCCGCCTTCAGGCGCTGCACGCCCTGATATTGCATTTCGATCAGCGACCCCCAACGATTGACCGCGCCCTCGATGAGCAGCCGCGTGCCGGGCGAGTACATCAGCGTCAGCGGCGACCAGCCGCTGCCGCCGCGCCGGGCGCCGCGGCGGGCGAAGGAGTGCAGCGTCACCGTCCCGGTGCCGTCGCTGACTTCCAGGATGTATTGCATTAGGCCGCGGTGCATCGTCTCGTGGCGGCGTTCACCGGCGGCGCCGACCGCGGCGACGCGCTCGCCGTCTTGAATGTCCGCCATCCGCTTCACCGGCATATAGTCGCGGGGGAAATAGAACAACAGGTCGCGCGGAGTTTCCAGGCCCAGTTTGCGTACCGCCGCTGCCCACGGCTTGCCGCCGTCGCGCAAGGCGGGGTGGGAGTCATCAAGCGAGGTCGGGCGGCGTGGAGCGGCCCGCGGCCCAGCCGTGCGATGCACCGTGGCTGGCGTCGCCGCCCGGCGCGCGGTGCGCACTGGTACGGCCGGCTGCTCGGAGACCCGAATCTCTGACGCCGCGGTCAGCGCTCCCCGGATGAGCGCCTGCCGCTCGGCGGGGGCCGCGTCGTCGTACCCGGACAGCGTGTCGGCGAGTTCTCGGGCGGGCGCCGCCAGCGCGGGCAAGAGGCCGGCGACGCGCTCCGCCCATTCCCGCGCATAGACGCTGATCGTGCGCCCGACGACGGCATCATTGCGATAGCCCTGGTTGGCTTCCAATTCCAACGGGCGGCGCAGGCGGTCGAGCAAGTCGCGGGCGGTCGGCTGGCGGGCGCGAGTCGCCATCGTCACACGCGCAGGTGCGAGCGCTGTCCGACCGCGACGGCGGCCATCACGCGCTCGACGGCATCCTGCACCAGGTGGTGCGCGTTGCGCACTGCGGCCTCTTCGCTCACGAACGGCGGGACGATGGAATAGGCGGCGGTGATGCCCAAGTCGTGCAGCGCATCGGGGTCGGCGTCCACCGAGCCGGCGAAGGCGAGGACGGGAATGTCGTGCCGCCGCGCCACCGCCGCCACGCCGGAGAGCGCCTTTCCATAGGCCGTTTGGCGGTCGATGCGGCCCTCGCCGGTGAGAATCAGGTCGGCGTGCTGCGCGCGCTCCTCGAAGTCGAGCGCGTCGAACACCACCTGCACGCCGCGCCGCAACTGCGCATCGAGAAACGCCACCAGCCCCCCGCCCAAACCGCCGGCCGCGCCGGCGCCGGGCATCTGCGCGATGTCGCACTCCAGATCGCGCGCCGCAATGCGGGCGAAGTTTGCCAGCGCTGCATCCAGTTCGCGCACCATCTCCGGCGTGGCGCCTTTCTGCGGGCCGTATACTGCGGACGCGCCCTCGGGGCCGATGAGCGGATTCTCCACATCGCAGGCGACTATAATGCGCAATCCGAGCAGACGCTCGTCGGCGCCGGTGCTCGTAATGCGCGCCAACCGCGCCAGCGCGCCGCCGCCGGGCGACAGCTCCTTGCCGTCGCTGTCCAGCAGGTGGAAGCCGAGCGCCTGCGCCATCCCGGCGCCGCCGTCATTGGTGGCGCTCCCGCCGATGCCGACGATGAAAGTACGACAGCCGGCGTCGAGCGCGGCCTTGATCAGTTCGCCGACGCCGCGGGTCGTCGTGAGGCGCGGGTCGCGCCGCTCCGGCGGGACGAGCGGGAGGCCCGCCGCTTCAGCCATCTCGATAACGGCGGTGACCTCGTCGCCGAGAATGCCGTAGCGCGCTCGCACCGGCTCGCCGTGCGGGCCGGTGACGGTTGCCGTCACTTCCTTGCCGCGGGTGGCGGTCACCAGGGCGTCGAGCGTCCCCTCGCCGCCGTCGGCAACGGGCAGCAGCACGACCGCGGCGTCCGGCAGCACGGCAGAGACGCCCGCCTGCATCGCCTGCGCCGCGGCGCCGGCGCTGAGACTGCCCTTGAACGGGGCGGGGGCGATGAGGATGTTCACGGTATTCTGATTCTGCTTGAGACCACCGGTCGCCTTCGCGCAAACACCGAGAGTTTCGGCTTGGAGCAGGAGAGCCTCCGAACATGTCGTACGCTTACCAATATGCGCTCTACGGCCGCCGTGTGGGGCATATTCCTTGGGATGATGCAAAGTGGTTGAGGAGCGCGAGGCGGTCGTCCAAGGGCGGCGGGCGTCGTACGGCTTCCGCCCCGGGCGCGGCTATCCCGTTCTGCTGGTCCACGGCCTGCACGGCTCGTGGCGCTATTGGCGGAAGTTCATCGAGGCGCTGCCGCCCACCTACGAGGTCTATGCGCCCGACCTGCCCGGCTACGGCCTGTCGGAACAAATGCCGAGTTACCTGGCCTGGGAACAAGTCGGGTGGCTGAACGCCTTCTGTGAGGCGGTGATGTTCGGCTCCGGCGCGGTTGTCGGCCATTCCATCGGCGGCGTCATCGCCCTCGGGTTTCTGCGGCAAGTGCCGGAGCGCGTCGATCGCTTGGTGAGCATTTCGGCGCCGGTGGATGACGCCGGCGTTCTCCTGCCGCTGCGGATGCTGGGGTGGCCCTTCATCGGCGCGCCGATGTTTTGGTTCGTGCGCGGCGGGTTCGCGGCGTGGAGGGCCTGGGCGCGCCTTACGCGCGGCGACCCGGAACTAATTGATATGTTGCGCTGGGCGGTGCACGCCGGCCCCCGCGCCGTGCGCGGCACCATCAGCGGGTGGCAGACCCTGACGCCGGTCGAACGCGAGGCGCTCTTCGGACCGCCGCTGGTGCCGACGCTGGTGCTGCACGGCGACAAGGACTTGATTGTGCCGCCGGTGCACGGCGAGCGGATGGCGGCGGCGCTACCGGGCGCACAATTCGCCTGGCTGCCCGGTGAGGGGCATATGCCGGTCGTCGAGGCCGCCGAAAAGTGTGCGGCGGCGGTCGCCGAGTTCCTGGGGCGTTAGCGGCTAATCGCGCGGGTCGGCGTCCGGCCGGCGGCGCAGCAGGTCGGCGAACTGGTCGGCGTAGGCGTCGTTCAACGACTGGAAGTGCAGCATCAGGCCGAGCAGCCACAGTTGGATGAACCGCGACTCGGTCGGCTGTTCCAGGACCAGGCCGAGGAACTCGTGGATGACCTGCTCCCAGGAATGGGCCTTCTCATCGAGCGTGACCGGCTCGCCGGACTCGTCGTCGGCGCCTTGGCCCATTTCGGCGGAAACGCTCTCGAGAAACTCCTCGACGGTGGCGGGCGTTGCCCGTTCCAGGCGGGGGCCGAACTGGGCGATGACGCGTTCGCGGAACTCGGCGAGTTGCACGGGCGGGCCTAGAAGGCCGGCTCGATCAGGCCGTAGTCCTCGTCGAGCCGCTTGTAGAGCACATTCAGTTGCTCGGTCTCGGAGTTGGTGAACACGAAGAAGTCATGGCCGAGGAGTTCCATTTGGAGCGCTGCCTCTTCGGGCGTCATCGGCTTCACCGGGAAGCGCTTCGTCTTCACAATCTTGGCAGGCGGCGTTTCGCGTTCGGGAGTGAGGGCGGTCTCGGCGGCTCGGCGTTTGTTGCCGGGGGTGCGGGAGCGGTCAATCAGCCGCTCTTTGTAATGTTTGATTTGCCGGTCGAGTTTGTCCACGACGGCGTCAATCGAGGCGAAGACATCCTTGGCGCGCTGCTTGGCGCGGATGATCAGACCGTCAGCGTGCAGCGTGACTTCAATGATTTGCCAGTTGCGCTGTTTGCTCTGGAAGACTTCGGCGCTGCGGACATGGTCGAAGTGTTTCTCGACTTTGCGCAGCCGTTCGTTCACATACTCCCGCAGGGCGGGGGTGACTTCCACATGGTTCTTGCCCGCGAAGATTACTTCCATAGCCGGTCCTCCCAGTCGGTCATTCCACACCCGTCGCGCGGCCGGGGTCGAGCATGCGCACCGTCGCCACCGCGTAACACGCCATGCCCTCCCGGCGGCCGACAAACCCCAATCCTTCTGCGGTCGTTGCCTTGATACTGACGGATGCGGGCGTCAGGCGCAATGCCGCGGCCAGGGCTTGGCGCATGGCGTCGGCGTGCGGCGCGATGCGCGGCGCTTCAGCGATGAGCGTGGCATCCACGGAAACCGGTTCGCCGCCCGCCTGCTCTACGATGTCGCAGACGCGCCGCAGCAATTCGCCGCCGCTCACGCCCGCCCACTGCGGGTCGTCGGGCGGGAAGTGCCGCCCGAGGTCGCCCGCCGCCACCGCGCCGAGCAGCGCATCGCCGATGGCGTGCGCGATGACATCGGCATCGGAATGCCCGGTGAGCCCGAAGTCGCTCTCGATGCAAACTCCGCCGAGCCACAACGGCCGCCCGGCGGCAATGCGATGGACATCGAAGCCGACGCCGGTGCGGGTCGTGTGCCGTTCGAGCAGGCGCGCAGCCAGGTCGAGGTCGTCTGGGGTCGTCACTTTCAGGTTTGCCGGGTCGCCGGCGACGAGCGTCACGGTGGCGCCCAGGCGCTCGACGAGCGTGGCGTCGTCCGTGGCGGCGGCAGCGCCGGACTGTTCATGTGCGGCGCGCAATAGGTCGGCGCGGAACGCCTGTGGCGTCTGGATGGCGATGACGCCGCTGCGGTCCAGCGGCTGCGCGGCACCGGACTCGGCGACGCGCCGCAATGTGTCGGTCAGCGGCAATGCCGGTGCTGCGGCGCCGGTTTCCCGGGCTGCTGCAAGCACCCGGTCGCGCAGCGCTGGCGTCACCAGCGGCCGGGCGCCGTCGTGCACGAGCACCCACTCCGTCTCAGCGGGCAGCGCCGCGAGGCAACGGCGGACCGTCTCTTGTCGCGTGGCGCCGCCGTCCACGATGGTCACCAGCGGGTGCGCGAGCAGGTCTTCGAAGCGTGCCCGGTCGGAAGGCGGGACGCCGACCACCACCGGCAACGCCGCACCCGCCCGCAGGCGAGCGAGCGTGTGGGCAATGAGCGGGCGACCGGCGAGCGGGACGAGAGTCTTACTGCCCGCGAAACCGAGTCGGCTACCGCTCCCGGCCGCGGGGACCACCGCGGCCACCCTGGAATCGATCGCGTCCGGAATCCGTGTCATCCGAGAGATTGGCGAAAATCATTTTCCCTGCAACAGTTTGCAGCACGCTGCTCACGACAACATCGAGGGTCTGCCCGATATGCGGCCGGCCGCGTTCGACGACCACCATCGTTCCGTCGTCGAGATACCCGACGCCCTGGTCGGCTTCCTTGCCTTCCTTCATCAGACTGACGGTGAGCACTTCGCCGGGCAGCACGACCGGCTTCATCGCATTCGCCAGTTCGTTCACATTGAGCACTGCGACGCCGTGCAACTGCGCCACCTTGTTCAGATTGTAGTCGTTCGTGATGATACTGCCGCCCTGCGCTTTGGCAATGCGCACCAGTTTCTGGTCCACCGCTTCGGCGGGGTCGAGCGTGGCTGGGTAGGTGTCGAGGATGGAGACGAGCTCGTCGAAATCCTTGCGCATGGCGTTCAGGACATCCAGTCCGCGGCGTCCGCGGTTGCGTTTCAGCGTATCGGGCGAGTCGGCGATGTGCTGCAATTCCTCCAGGACGAACCCGGGCACGAGCAGCGGCCCCTCCAGGAATCGCGTCCGGCAGATGTCGGCAATGCGACCGTCAATGATGACGCTGGTGTCAAGGAGTTTCGGGTGCTGAGTGGGAGGGGCTTCCTCGTCGCGCCGCAGGCCGGGGAAGAGGAATGCCAGTTCGGTCGAGAGACTGGTCGCCACCACCCAGCCCATGTACATCGCCACGATGCCGACCAGAAGCAGCAGCGTCCAGCCGCCGTAAAGCCGGAGCAGCAGACTGGCGGCGAGTGCCGTCAACCCCAGGCCGAACAGAATGCCGAGCATGCCGGTGATGCGCTCGGCTGGCGGAACGGTGCGGATTTGCACCGGCACGGACGCGAGGATGCGATAGACGGCCGAGGCGGCGAGAAAGCCGGCCAGCACTCCAACCGAGACGAAGGCGATCGGCGCGCCCGACTCCATCCACCACGCCGGGCCGGTCGGGACGGTTTCCCGCAGGTAGGCCAAGTACTGCGGCCCGAGATATTCGGAGTAGAGCCGCCACACCCAGTATCCCGACACCGCCGCCACCGCGAGGCCAAAAAAGAAGCCGAAGATTCGGACAATCATCGGCCGGTTCCGTGCCGCATCAGCATGGCCCCCTTGGCGCAATGTTACCCAGGCGACGGGCGCGGCATTCCGGCAGTCCTGATGCAGCGGCGCCGCCCCAGGGGAGGATTCGCCGGGCGCGCCGCCATTCCTGCCGTCCGGCGACTGGGCCGGGGATGCCGGACTACTGCTCGATCAGCGCCGGCTGCGCGCCCTTGGTGAAGACGACCGTACCGGCTTCGTCGAGCCCGGCCAGAATGGTGTCGCCCTCGTTGAAGTCGCCGCGCAGCAGTTCTTCCGCCAGCGGGTCTTCAATGATGCGCTGGATGGCGCGGCGCAGCGGGCGGGCGCCCATCGTCGGATCGAATCCCTCGGCGGCCAGTTTCTTGCGCACGGCTTCGGTGACTTCGAGTTTCATCCCCTGGCCGTGCACCTGCTGGCGCACCTTGTCGAGTTCGAGGTCAACGATGAGCTCGATCTCCGCCTGTGTCAGCGGCTGGAAGACGACAACCTCATCGACGCGGTTGAGGAACTCGGGCCGGAAGGTCTCTTTGACCTTTTCCAGGACGCGCTCCTTGAGGCGGTCGTAGGCGTGTTCGGGGTCGGCCTGCGACGCGGCGCCGAACCCGATGGACTTGCCCAGGTCGGTGCTGCTGGTGCCGACATTCGAAGTCATGATGATGACCGCGTTGCGGAAGTCGGCCACCTTGCCGTGGGCGTCGGTCAGCCGGCCGTCTTCGAGCACCTGCAAAAGCAGGTTGAAGACTTCCGGGTGGGCCTTCTCGATTTCGTCGAGCAGAATGACGGAGTAGGGGCGCCGTCGCACCGCTTCGGTGAGTTGGCCGCCTTCTTCGTAGCCGACATAGCCGGGCGGCGCGCCAATCAGGCGCGACACGGCAAAGCGTTCCATGTACTCGCTCATATCAATGCGAACGAGTGCTTCTTCCTGGCCGAACAAGAACTCGGCCAGCGCCTTCGCCATCAGCGTCTTTCCGACACCGGTGGGGCCCAGGAAAATGAATGAGCCGACCGGCCGATGGGGGTTCTTCAGGCCGGCGCGGCCGCGGCGCACGGCCCGCGACACCAGGCGCACGGCCTCATCTTGCGCGACGACGCGGCGATGCATGGCCTGCTCCATGCGGAGCAGGCGCTGTGTCTCCTCCTCAGTCAGACGGGTGACCGGTACGCCGGTCCAGACGGCGACGATGTCGGCGACGGTCTCGGCGTCCACGATGCCCGACTTGCTGCCGCGCATCGCTTCCCAGTCCTCTTCCAATTCGCGGACCTTCTCCTTCAGCGCGCTGACCTGCTCACGCAGGCGGAGCAGGTTTTCCCACTCCTGCTCGCCTTTCTCGGTCCCGCTCGTCGCGGTCGCGTCCTTCAGGCGGCGCTGCGCCTCGTCCAGTTGCTCGCGGTTGCGCATGATCTCGGGCGGCACCTCGGAGAGACTGAGGCGCACCTTCGACGCCGCCTCGTCCATCACATCGATCGCCTTGTCGGGCAGGAAGCGGTCGGTAATGTAGCGGCTGGAGAGGCGCGCCGCGGTGGCCAGCGCCTCGTCCGTAATCTGGACTTTGTGGTGTTGCTCGTAGCGCTCGCGCAGGCCTTTGAGGATATCGATGGTCTCCTCGACACTCGGCTCGCCGACGAGCACCGGCTGGAAACGGCGCTCCAGCGCCGGGTCGCGCTCGATGTACTTCTTGTATTCGTTCAGCGTAGTGGCGCCGATGCACTGCAGTTCGCCGCGCGCCAGCGCCGGCTTCAGGATGTTCGACGCGTCGATGGCGCCCTCGGCGGCGCCGGCGCCGATCAGGGTGTGCAATTCGTCAATGAACAGGATGATGTCGCCGGCGCCCTTGCGGATTTCGTCGGTGACGCGCTTCATCCGCTCTTCGAACTCGCCGCGGTACTTGGTGCCGGCGACCAGGCCCGCCAGGTCCAGCGAAATGACCCGCTTGTTGAACAGCGTTTCGGGCGTCTGGCGGCGATTAATGCGCTGCGCCAGCCCTTCGGCGATGGCGGTCTTGCCGACGCCGGGCTCGCCGATCAGGCAGGGGTTGTTCTTGGTGCGGCGCGAGAGAATTTGGACGACCCGCTGAATTTCGCTGTAGCGCCCGACGACGGGGTCGAGTTTGCCCATTTGGGCCAGTTTCGTCAGGTCGCGGCCGAAGGTGTCCAGGACGGGCGTGGACGAGCGGGCGCGCCCGCCGGTGCTGACCGTCGGGGATCCGCCGAGTTGCTGGTGGACTTCGCGGCGGACCCGGTCGAGGTCCACGCCGAGGTTGCGCAAAATCTTCGCCGCCGTGCCCGAGCCCTCACGCACCAGCCCGAGGAGGAGGTGCTCGGTGTCCACATAGTGGGGCAGGCCCAACTTCGGGTTCAAATCCTTCGCTTCTTCGAGGGCGTACTCGAGGACGCGCTTGGCCTTCGCGCTCAAGGACATCGGCGCGTGCGGGACCGGGCGCACTTCCGTCGTCCCCGCCTGGCGCGCGACTTCGTGGCGGACGCGGCCGAGACTGACGCCGAGACGCTCCAACACGCGTGCGGCCACCCCCTCGCCCTCGCGCACCAGGCCGAGGAGCAGGTGCTCGGTGCCGACCACGCTCTGTCCGAGGCGACGCGCCTCTTCCTGCGCGAAGTGCACAACGCGCGTCGCGGGACTCGTGAAGCGTTTCCACATATCGTCTTCGGCCATGGTGTCCTCTCTACGGCGAGTGGTGCGACGGTGGCTGCGATTTAGTCGGCGTGCGACATGACCTCAGGCAGGGAGATCGGGGCGCCTTCCCGGCTCACCAATTCGCGGTAGCACTGAGTCAAACGCAAAGTGACCCGTCCGGGTTTCCCGTTCCCAATCGAGCGGCCGTCGGCGCGGACGACAGGGATGATTTCGGCGCCGGTGCCGGTCAGGAAGACTTCGTCGGAGGTGTAGACATCGAACATCGTAAACGGCCGCTCGCGCACTGCCAATTCCTCGCGGCTGGCGAGTTCGATGATGGCCTGGCGGGTGATGCCGGGCAGGACGCCGAGGTAGAGCGGCGGCGTCAGCAGTTCCTCGTCGCGGTAGATGAAGATATTGTCGCCGGTGCCCTCGGTGACATAGCCGTTGTGGTCGAGCAGGATGGCTTCCTGGGCGCCGGCACGGGTCGCTTCCATCTTGGCGACGATGGAGTTCAGGTAGTTGAGTGTTTTCACATTCGGGTTGAGCGAGTCGGGCGGCGTGCGGCGGAAGGACGAGGTGATGATCTCCAGCCCTTCGTCGTAGACCTTCGGCGGGAAGAGTTCGATGTCGGAGGCGATGATGACGACCGTCGCCCCCTGGCGGCACTTGCGCGGGTCGATGCCCAGGTCGCCGAAGCCGCGGCTGACGACCAGCCGGATGTAGCAACTGGCGAATCCGTTGCGGGCGCAGGTGCGCAGGACGGCGTCGCGCATTTCGGCGGGTGGGATGGGGATCTGCAATTGCAGGTATTGCGCCGAGCGGTAGAGGCGCTGCAGGTGCTCGTCGAGGCGGAAGACGCGCCCGTGATAGGCGCGGATGCCCTCGAAGACCCCGTCGCCGTACAGGTACCCGTGGTCGAACACGGAGACTTTCGCCTCCGCGCTCGGCAGGTAGGCGCCATCAATGTAGACCCAGCGTTCGTTCGCCATTGTCCTGCTGCCTACCGTAATCATACCATAGGTTATCGGGATTTGAACCCCTTCGCTTGGAGAGCAAGCGGTTAGGGTCCGAGGCCGGCTTTTGGCGCGCCGCCGCAGCGCGGCGCGGCGACCGAGGGCGGGCGCGCGGAGTACCCGTCGACGAAAAGCGACACGCGTGTCGCGACGGCCTGACGGAGGCACTGCGCGGGCGCGACGCGGAGGGTGTTAGGCATGGTCAAGGTATCGAGTCTCATTCCACGCGGCAGTCAATGCAGCCAGGAACTCCGCGCCGCGATCGGGCGGGAAAGTCAGCGTCAGAGGCGGGTCGTCGACCGCGGTCGTTGGTAGGCGCAGCGTCATCTCGTCTGGGTGTCCGGTCTCAGCGATGAGGCTCTGCGGGTCGGGCAGTTCAGCGTAAGGTAATTCTTGATGAATCAGCAGAGCGAATTGGGCGGCCCATATGTCGGCCTCCATCTCTTGAAATCTTGGCGGAGGCACTGGCCGGGTTTGAATGGGGGCATCGTCGCCTTCTGGGAAGAGCGGTTTCATCCCGGTGGCCGCCCACACTGGACTCACCTGACCGTGAATGATAAGTCGCGCCCCTTGGAACGCGGCTGTGCCTCTGCCAAGGAGCTCGCCTTTCCTGAACACGCATTCAAACTCATTTCCGGCCCTGAGATTGGTGGGGGAGTTCTCCGCATCTGCGTCGGCTATCTCTGTCACAGCGCGCTCGTTCCTGAAAAGCCCCCACGCCATCACGACCGGACCTCCAACGATCAGAAGAGAACCAGCTCTCGTCAGATTATTACCAGTTTGCAGGGCATCGAGCAGGCAGACGTCACCTACGGCCAACAGCAGCACACAGGACACAAATCTGAAGACTGTCACCTAGCCCCGCGCCGCCCTCACGGCCCGGCCATCGGCCCTACTCCAGCGGCTTCCAGAGGACCGAGATCTGCGCGTTGGTGCGGTGGTCCTTGAACCACTTCTCCACGGCGGCGGGGAAGAGTTGGGTGTCGATGTAATCGCGGCGCAGTTGGTCGCGCGCTTCTTCGAACGGAATCTGCCGCTCGGGAAAGCGCTGGTCGAGCCGGAACACTTGATAGCCCAGCGCGGTGCGGAACACCTCGCTCGCCGAGCCGACCGCCGCTGTGCGCACCCACTCGGCGACCGACGGCACCAGGCGGTCAATCTCGGTGATGCCGAGTTGGCCCCCAATGTCGGCGGTGCGCTTGTCCTGGCTGACCTGCTTGGCGAGCGTGGCGAAGTCCTCGCCGGCCTTCAGTTTTGCGACCACCTGCTGGGCGGAGGCGGCGTCGCCGAGCAGGATGTGCGACATTTGCGCCCGCGCCGGTCGAAAGAATTGTGAGGTGTTGGCGGTGTAGACCTGGTGGAGTTGTTCGTCGGTCACTTTCAGTTGGTCGGCGAGCAGTTTGGTCAGGATGAGTTTGATTTTCAGGCCGTGTCGGATGCTCGCCTCGGTGCGGTGCTGGGTGCGCATGAAGTTCTGATAGCCGTCTTCGCCGCCCACTTGCGCCTTGAAGTCGCCGAGCGATTTGTCGATCTCGGCATCGGTGACGGTGATGTTCTGCGCCCGCACCTGCTGGAGGACGATGGTCTCGGTAATCAGGTCCTGCAAGGCCGCGTAGCCCTGCGTCTCGATCAGTTGGGTGACCAGCGCGTCATAGGCAATCGGTTCGCCGTTGACGGTGGCGACGACCTTCGGCGGCACTGACGCGTCCTGCGCGTACAGGGTGCCGATGAGGAAGACGGCGACCACGGCGATGGACGCTCCGCCGAGGCGCACGAGCGTGCGGTGCCAATTCATGGCAGTTCTCCTTGCGGTGCCGTCAGGCGGGGGCGGCGAGCGGGGCCCCTTCCTGCGCGACGCTGGTCATGGCGAATCTTCCCACCCGGAGGGCGGGCACGCAAGCGCCGCCGCGCCAATTGCCGCTCAGCGCCAAGTCGCGCCCGACCCGCTCCGTCGACGCGAATGCATCAATGATGCTCTGCGTGAACCGGAAGTTACGCACCCCGCCGACAATTTCGCCGCGCTCGATGAGGAAGGTGCCGTCGCGGGTCAGGCCGGTGATGACGGTTTTCCGCGGGTGGACGACATTCGTGTACCAAAACCGCGTGACGAGCAGCCCGCGCGGCGTGCCGGCAATCAGGTCGTTGAGCGAAGCGTCGCCGGCGTCGAGGAAGAGGTTGAGGGGCATCGGCCCCCACGGGTTCGGCGCCGGCAGCGCGTGGCCGGTGGAGGGCTTGCCGTCCTTGGCCGCGGTGTCCGTGTCGTAGACGACGCCGCGCGCAACGCCGTTCTCGATCAACGCCAGGCGCTGCTTGGGCACGCCTTCGAAGTCGAAGGGCATCGGCGCGCCGCGGGAGTCGTAGCCGTCGTCGCGCAGGGTGATTTTCTCGCTGGTGATGCGTTCGCCGAGGCGGTCGGTCATAAACGAGCGGCCCTCTTGCAGACTGAGCGCGCCGAGGCCCATCCACCCGAGCATCCCGACCAGGTCGGCGACGGCGGGGTCTTCGAGCACGACCACATACTCGCCGGGGTCGAGGCGCTGCTGTTTGCGCCCGAGCGCCGCTTTCCCGATGGCGCGGCGGGCGACGGCCTCGTGATCGAGGTTGGCGATGTCGGTTCCCGTCCACTGCGCGAAGCCCGTCGCCTCATCGGTGACGGCGACGACGCGCAGCGACGCTTGCGCCGACGGTAGATAGGCGCGCACGCCGTGCGAATTGGCGATGACCAATTCCGTCTGGCCCGAGGAGTAGGCGCCTGCCAGCGTGCAATCCTGTTCCTTCGCCAGCGCCACCATATCGCCGACGGCGGTCGCGCGGTCGGCCGGCGACAGCGCCGCAGTGCCGGCGGAATAGGCCTGCACTTCTTCGTACTGTGCCGGCCCGGGCAGGGTGGTGAATTCCGGGTTCTCGGGTTGCTGGCGGGCGATGTCGGCGGCGGTCAGCACGGCGCGGCGGATGCCGTCGTCGTCGAGGCGGTTCGTGGATGCCGACCCCTGCCGCTTGCCGATGACGGCGCGCACCGACAGGCCGGCGTTCTGAATGGCCGTGTTCTGGTGGATGACCGAATTGGCATAGCGCGTCAGATACGAGTCTTCGCGCACCACCATCACTTCCGTCTGGTCGGCCTTGGAGAGCGCCAGCGCCTGCTCGGCAATGGCCAGGCAGTCCCTCCGACCGACGAGGAAGTCCGATTGCTTCGTGACTGTCGCGCTCTGTGCCATTCGGTGCCTCCTAGCCGCCTTCGCTCAGAATGCCGACGCGCACGCCGCGGAAACGGGCGGGCGCGGTGCCGTGGCCGACATGCATGGACTGTGACGGCTCGCCCTTGCCGCAGCGCAGCGTCCCCCACATCCGCCACTCGTTCCGATTGCCGACGCCGTCGCAAGTGTTCCAGAACTCCGGCGTGATGCCCTGATAGGTGCAATTGCGCAGCAGGCGCCCGAGCGACCCGTCGCGGATTTCGTAACCGACTTCGGTGGCGAACTGGAAGTTCAGCCGCACATCGTCGATCGACCAGGACTTCGTCGTTGCCAGGAAGAGTCCCCGTTTCACACCGCGGATGAGTTCGTCGAGCGTGAAGTCGCCGGGGTTGAGGTTGATGTTCGTCATCCGAATCAGCGGCAGACGGTTCCAGCCCGAGGCGCGCATCGCGCCGGAGGAATCCGTGAGGCCGAGGCGCGGGGCCGTCTCGCGCGACGAGAGGTAATTGGCGAAGAGGCCGCGATCGATGAGCGGATACGCCTGCCCGGGCACGCCCTCGTCGTCGTAGGCAAAGGTCCCGAGGCCGCGGGCGCTGGTGGCGTCGGCGACAATGGTGACCGCGTCGGAACCGTAGCGAAACGCGCCCCGCTTGTCGAGCGTGAGGAATGTGTTGCCTGCATAGGCGGCCTCCATCCCGAAGGCGCGGTCGGCCTCGGTGGGGTGGCCGCAACTCTCGTGGACCTGTAACGCCATATGGCTGCCGTCAATGACCAGGTCGAGTTGGTCGGTGGGGCAGGGGTCGGCGTTCACCAGTGCGACGGCCTCACGGGCAGTCTGCTCCGCGTTGCCGGGCAGGTCGATTTCGCGGATGACCTCGAAGCCGCCCAGTTGATACAGCCCCTCCCAGCGCATCGGGAACGAGCGCTGCTGGGTTTCCCCATTGCCGCTGGCGGTCGCCATCATCCCGGCGCCGCACTCGGTGCGGGTCTGTTCGATTTCGCTGCCGTCGCTCGATGCGAAGTATTGGTGCGTGCGGAAGGCCTGAAAGGTCGCCGAGGTGGCGCGCACGCCGCCGACCTGCCGCAGCAGCCGCTCGGCTTCGCGCAGGATCGCTGCCTTCTCGTCGAATGTGACCGTGAACGGATCCTCGCGGCAGGGGCTGGTCCAGCGCGCCCGCACCGGCACGGTCGCGGCGAGCCGCACCGGGTCGTGCGCCACTTGCGCGCTGGCGCGGCCGACTTCGACCGCCCGCTGCGCCACCGTCTCGATGGCCGCAGGCCGCAGGTCGTTGCCCGAGGCGAAGCCCCAGGCGCCGTCCACCAGCACGCGCACGCCGACGCCGAAGCCCTCGGTGTCGTGGCTCTCCTGCTGGGCGCCGTTGCGCCAGCGCAGCGCCTGCTCACGGCGCTCCTGCAGGCGGACATCGGCGTAGTCGGCGCCGGCCGCTCGGGCGGCGTCCAGCGCCCGCTGTGCCAGGTCGAACATGGCTCCCCCTTGCCCTCGGTGACTGGCGCTTTCTGCCATCACCGGGGCTGCCCGGCGCGCCGCCGCCAAGGCGGAAAACCGGGCTGTCTGACAGGTTCGGCGGCAGGGCGGCGGCGCCCTGCCGGAGCCCCCGGGTGGGGTCTTGACACATGATTTCAGAGTGATATCATACCGATATCTCTGAAGGAGGGTCTGATGGTTCAGGAACGCGTACGAGCACCGATGTCCGGGTGGCCGATCTTGTGGCTGATGTTGTTGGTCTACGGCGCGGTCGGCTACACCTTCTATCTCGGCGTGCGCGACCAGAACGCCTGGCTGATCGCGCCCGCGTGCGTTGGTTTCCTTCTCACCACGATGATGTGGGGCGGGTTCTTCATCGTCTATCCGAATGACGCCAAGGTGCTGATTCTCTTCGGCGATTACCGCGGCACGGTCAAGGTGCCCGGCTTCCGGTGGACCAACCCGCTCCTCCTGAAGCGGCGCATCTCACTGCGGGTGCGCAACTTCGAAACGGCCCGCATCAAGGTGAACGACATCGAAGGCAACCCGATCGAAATTGCCGCGGTCGTGGTGTGGCGCGTGGTGGAGACTGCGGAAGCGTCCTTCGCGGTCGACGACTATCAGAATTATGTGCATGTGCAGAGCGAGGCGGCGGTCCGCAACCTGGCGACGCACTACCCCTACGACACGCACGAGGAGGGCGTCATTTCCCTGCGGGGCAATGCCGATGAGGTGGCGGGGCGCCTGCAGACGGAACTGCACACGCGGCTCGCCAATGCCGGCGTCGAAATCACCGAGGCGCGCATCACGCACTTGGCCTACGCGCCCGAGATCGCCGCGGTGATGCTGCAGCGACAGGCCGCCGGCGCCATCATCGCCGCCCGCCAGCGCATCGTCGAAGGCGCCGTCGGGATGGTCGAAATGGCCCTCAATATGCTGGCGAAGAACAATGTGGTGAACCTCGATGACGAGCGCAAGGCCGCGATGGTCAGCAACCTCCTGGTCGTGCTGTGCGGACACAACACTGCCCAGCCGGTGGTCAATACCGGGACGCTGTACCAGTAAGGAGCCCCGATGTCCCCGCGCAAGCCGTTCTTGCTGCGCATTGATCCGGCGGTGCTGGAGGCAGTCCAGCGCTGGGCCGACGATGAGCTGCGCAGCGTGAATGGGCACATTGAGTTCCTCCTGCGCCGGGCATTGCAGAGCGCCGGCCGTCTCCGCGAGGACGGCCGGCGGACGACCCGGGAGCGGTGACGGCGGTGCGCCCGGCGCGGGGGTAGGATGTGGGCGTGGCGACTGCCGCGCGCGAGGTGCAGGTTCTCGACGCACACCACCCGGAGTTCGTGCCGATGGTGCGCACGCTGTTCCTTGAATACCAGGCCGCGCTCGGCATCGACCTGTGCTTCCAGGGGTTCGACGCGGAACTCGCCGGCCTGCCCGGCGATTACGCGCCGCCGCAGGGGCGGCTCCTGATCGCGCGGGTGGGGGACGACATCGCCGGCTGCATCGCGTTGCGGCCGCTGGAGCCGGGCATCTGCGAAATGAAGCGCCTGTTCGTGCGCCCGGCGTTTCGCGGCCTCGGTCTCGGGCGGCGGCTCGCGGAAGCGGTCATCGCCGCGGCCCGTGACATCGGCTATGAACGGATGCGCCTCGACACGCTGCCATCGATGGCAGCGGCCATTGCGCTCTATCAGTCGCTCGGTTTTCAGCCCATCCCCGCCTACCGCCACAACCCTGTCGGCGGCGCGCGGTACTTCGAATTGCGGCTTTCGTAGCGCTCACCTGGGCGCTCATGCGCCCGCCTGTGGAACAATCCCTGGAACGACTTCTCATTCATTTCGGCGGCGCGGCCGGCGGTCGCGTCGCGGTCCTGGCGGGAGTCACGCATGGCAGTCGCAGGGCGGCAACAGGCCACAGAACCGAGCAGACGCCGGCCGTCATTGGCGGCCTGGGCGTCCGCGGCGCCCGACCACCTGCCGCGCGTGCAGTTGGCCCACGGCTTTGGCGTCGCGGTGCGCGCCATCGTGCTGTTGACCGTCCTGGCAATGCTGCGTTGGGACACGGTTGTCACCATCCCCCACGGCGCGCTGAACGACCTCACCATCCTGACGCTCGGCTATTTGTTGGTCAGCACCGGCGCCTCCTCTGCGGGCTTGCGCGGCACGCGTGCCGACCTGGTCTGGACCAGTCTCGACATTCTCCTCATCACTTGGATCGTGTGGCTGACGGGCGGCCTGCGCAGCGACTATTACTTGCTCTACTACCTTCCCATCCTGCAAGCGGGCTTGGTGCTGCGTCTGCGCGACGCCTTGAGCGCCGCCGTGCTCGCCACCGTCTGCTATGTATTCGTCGGAACCCTGCAGCAATTCGACGCCACGGTGCAGACGCCGGCCGCAACCCGCGTCATCGCGTTCGCCGTCTCGGGGTCGCTGGTGGCCGTCCTCATCGAGGTGTCGGCGCGGCGATTGCTCCAATACAAATCGCTGACCGACCAACTCGAACGAGCGCTCAAGACGTTGAGCGCCGCCTACGAAGTGGTGAAGTCGGGGACACCGACAGGCGGCGTGCCGTTCGTGTGCGCCACGCTCGTAGAAGCGACCACGAAACTGGTCAGCGCCGAGCGCGTGGTCTTCCTGGCGCCGGGCGACCAGCAACTGGTCGTGACGGCGAGCAGTCCCTCCGACCCGCTCGGCGCGGCGCCGCACTTCGGGGCCGCGGAGGATGCCTGGCAATGCGCGCAGTCGGCGGCGCAGTTGGGCGTGACCCCGGAGCCGCTGCATCACGACCACGGCGCCCTGGAATGCGTGTCGTTCCCGATCGCGGTGCATGGGCGGGCGTTTGGTGTGTTGCAAGTGCTGAGCCGAGCGACGACTTCAGGTGCCGCCGATTGGGATGCGGTATCACAACTGGCCAACGAGGGCGCGGTGGTGCTCGAGAATGTCGCGCTCCGTGAGGAAGTGCAGCGGCTGGCGACCGAAGATTACGCCACCGGCGTCTGGAACCGCCGCGAAATCGAGCGGCTGCTCGGCGTCGAACTGGCGCGGGCGGCGCGGCACGGCCTGCCGCTGGCGGTGGCGATGCTCGATATCGATGACTTCAAACAGGTGAACGACACGCTCGGCCATATGGCGGGCGACGGGACGCTGCGCGAACTCGGCGACTTTCTCAAGTCGACGGTGCGCGCCACCGACTTCGCCGGGCGCTTCGGCGGCGATGAATTCCTGCTGGTTTTGCCGCACACCGACCTCTCCAACGCGGTGGCTACCGCCAACCGCATCCGCGAGCAGTGGGGACGGCTCCGCGCCGACGGGCACGCCGGCGAACCGCCGGCGACGCTCAGTGTCGGTGTCGCGGCGCTGCGCGGCGACGAACTGACGCGGGACGAATTAGTGGACCGCGCCGACCGCGCGCTCTACGAGGCGAAGTCGCTGGGCAAGAACCGGTTGTGCATCTGGGACGGGCGCCCCAAGCGCCACGCCGCTCAGTTCATCCGCACGCCGTAGAGTTCGCCGTACTTCCGCTTCAGGTAGGCGATGTAGGGCTCGATCCGCAGCGGCCCGCCCGTCTCGCGCTGAAGCAGTTCGTTCGCGGTGAACTTGGTCCCGTGTTGGTAGATGTGCTCGCGCAGCCAGCCGTGGAGCGTGCCGAACTCGCCATGCGCGATCTGTTTCGGGATGTCCGGATGCGCCTTCGTCGCTTGCTCGAACCACAGCGTAGTCATGATGTTGCCGAGCGTGTATCCCTGAAACGACCCACCGACCGTCCCCGCGTACCAATGGACATCTTGCAGGATGCCGTCCTTGTCGTCGGGCGGTGCGATGCCGAGATCACTGCGGTAGCGTTCCCGCCACGCCTCGGGCAGGTCTTTCACTTTGAGTTTCCCTTCGAGCAACTGCAATTCGAAATCGAATCGCAGGATGACATGCAGGTTGTAAGTCAGTTCATCTGCGTCGGTGCGGATGAGTGAGCGCTCGACCTTGTTGACGGCCCGGTAGAAGGTGTCGAGCGGGACGCGGCCGAGTTGCTCGGGGAACACTTGTTGCAGGCGCGGATAGAAGTGCTCCCAGAACCCGCGACTGCGGCCGACCAGGTTTTCCCAAAGGCGCGACTGGCTCTCGTGTACGCCCGAGGAAGTGCCGGAACCGAGCGGCGTGCCCTCGTACGAGCGATTGATGCCCTGCTCGTACATCGCGTGCCCGCATTCGTGCAGCGTGCTGAAAAGCGCCTCGCGCAGGTCATTCTCCTTCACGCGGGTGGTGATGCGGACATCGCCGAGCGAGAACTTCGTGCAGAACGGATGGTGCGTCTTGTCCTGGCGGCCGCGGTCGAAATCGTAGCCGTACTGTTTGATGACCTCGAGGCCGAAGGCGAGTTGTTGGTCCTCTGGGAAGTGCTGCAAGACGCAGGACTCGTCTACCGGCGGCCGGGCGGTGACGGCTTCGACGAGCGGGACCAGTTGGTCGCGCAGTTGCCCGAACACAGCGCGCACGCTCGACGCCTTCATCCCGTAATCCGAGAAGTCGATGAGCGGGTCGGCGGGGTGCTCATAGCCGGGGAAGAAGTCGGCCAGTTGCCGGCTCATATCGAGGCGCTTCTGCAAGTGCGGCTGCACCATCGCAAAATCGTTCGCCGGCCGGGCGCGGGTCCAGAGGTCGAAAGTTTCGGCCGAGTGCGCGTAAAACTCGCCGAGGAACGCCGCCGGCACCTTGACCGCGCGCTCGTAGGTGCGGCGTGTCACACGAATGAGACTGGCATCATCGGACTCGAACGGGAGACTCTCTTCGTACGGGCGCAGGTCGTCGAGCAATTTGCCGACCGCCGGGTCGGTGAGGCGCTCGTGCGCCAGCCGGGCGAGCGCCGCCGTCTGGCGGGCGCGCGCCGGCGCGCCGCCGGGGGGCATATAGGTCGCCTGGTCCCAACTGAGGAGCGAGTTCGCCATATCCAGGTCGCTCGCTTCCAGTAGCCGCGCTTGCAGTTCGCCGAGTTTCTCTTTCATGGGAATTCTCCCGGTCTAGATGTGCACGCCCAACTTCACCATCAGCGCCATTAGATCGAGCGCATCGTCCTTCAATTGCGTGTGCAGGAAGATGTCGCGGTGCTGCTCGATGTGCCCGTGAACGAAGCGCAGAATGTGATCGAGCGGGATGACTTCGAAGTGTTTGCTGTCTCGAAAACTGGTGCCGCCGAAGATAACCATCCGAATATGACACGGCATCCCGCCCACCAGCGTATCGGCATGGCCGCTCTGCAGGACGCTGCGGGCCGTCTCGGCCGGACTCTTCTCGCAACACCCGAAGCGCCGCACCACGCTCTCGATCACCGGCTCCCAGAAGACCGTTTCATTGAGGTGCGGCTTCCCTTCCTTCACCTCACCGATGATCATATCGAGCATCGCGGTAGAGAGTCGCAGCCGCTCGTCGGTCGCCAGTGAGATGTCCGGTTCGCGCCCGAGGCCGGGCACCCAGCGCTCGGCGGCGGGGAAGCGGACGGCGAGGATGTCGGCATCGGTGAGCGTGTGCGTGCCGTCTCGGGCGGTCGCCACGACCGGATACTCCGTGACGGTGAAGAACCCGTTGAGCCGCAGATACGACTGCACCAACCCGACGGCCGGGTCCATCGCTGCCCCTAGCCGCCCTCCGCCATAATCCCGACACGCACCTTGCGGAAGCGGGCGGGCGCAGCGCCGTGGCCGACATGGACCGACTGCATCGGCTCTCCCTTGCCGCAAGTCAGCACGCCCCACATCGTCCATTCGCTCTGCTTGCCGACGCCGTCGCACGACCCCCAGAAGTCGGGCGTGATGCCCTGGTAGGTGCTGTTGCGCAGCAGCCGCCCGAGCGAGCCGTCGGTGATTTCATAGCCCGCCTCGGTGGCGAATTGGAAGTTGAGCCGGACATCGTCAATGGACCACGACTTCGTCGTCTTCAGATAGAGCCCGTGTTTGATGCCGCGGATGAGTTCGTCGAGGGTGAAGTCGCCCGGGTTCAGGTTGATGTTGGTCATGCGAATCAGCGGCAGGCGGTTCCAGCCGGAGGCCCGCATCGCGCCGGACGACGCCGGCAATCCCAACTGCGCGGCGATTTCGCGCGAGGACTGATAGTTGGCGAAAATGCCGCGGTCAATCAGCGGGTAGGTTTGCGCGGGCACGCCTTCGTCGTCGAAGGCCATCGTGCCGAGCCCGCGCGGGCTGCTGCCGTCGGCGACGATGGTGACCGCGTCGGAGCCGTAGCGGAAGGCGCCGCGCTTGTCGGGCGTCAGGAAGGTGTTGCCGGCGAATGACGCCTCGAGGCCGAAGGCACGGTCGCCCTCGGTCGGGTGTCCGCAACTCTCATGCACTTGCAGCGCCACCTGGCTCGACTCGAGCACGATGTCGAGTTCGCCCGAGGGGCAGGGATCGGCACTGACGAGCGCCACGCATTCCTTCGCCGTCTGCTCGGCATGGCCGGGCAAGTCGAGGCCGCGGATGACTTCAAAGCCGGCGAGTTGGTGCAGCCCTTCGAGCGAGGCCGGGTAGGACCGCGTTTGCACCTCGCCGTTGCCGGTGGCCGTCAGTTCCATCCCGCCGCCGCACTCGGTGCGAGTCTGCTCGATCTCGCTGCCTTCGCTGGAGGCAAACCACTGCTGCGTGCGGAACGCATTGTAGAAGCACTCGGCGACGCGGATGCCGGGGTTCTGTTGTGCCAATCGCGTGGCCTCAATCAGAATGCGCGACTTCTCGTCCATCGGCACCGTGAACGGGTCCTCGCGCAACGGCGATTCCCAGCGCTGCGTGACCGGCGTCACCGGCGCCAGCGTCACTGGCTGCGACTGGATGCGGGCGCTGGCGCGCGCAATCTGCACCGCCAGGTCGGCGGTGCGGTCGAGTTCCTCGGGCGTCGTTGCGTTGCACGAAGCGAACCCCCAGCCGCCGTCCACCAGCACACGAATACCGAAGCCGCCGCTCTCGTCCACATCCACGGCGTCCACGGTCTGGTTCTTGACATGCACGGCCTCGTGCGCCGAGCGAATGATGCGCACATCGGCGTAAGTCGCGCCGTGCCGGCGGGCGCGGTCAAGCGCCCGGCGTGCCAGATCGAACATAGGGGTCTCCTCGCCTGCCCTCCGGGTGCCGATTCCACTCAGGGGCCCGTCCGTCCTGCCGCGCGAGCGCGACGGGGCAATGTGTGGCAGAATCCCTTCAGCCGCTTCGCCCGCCGAGGGCGCGTGTTTTGGCACGGTCACAGTACGGACGACTGTCGTCCGGCACCGGCGCCAGACCCAACGCGTACTAGGGGTGGCGGCGTGCAACGGCGAACGCGGGGATTGGGATGCCCGACCTGCCCACCGGCACGGTGACCTTCTTGCTCACCGACATCGAAGGGTCGTCGCGCGTTTGGGAGCGACAGCCCGCGGCCATGGCTCGCGCCTTGGCCCGCCATGACGAGTTGCTCGCTGCACACATCAGCGCTCATGACGGAATCGTGCTCAAACACCGGGGCGAAGGGGACAGCACCTTCTCAGTCTTCGCCCGCGCGCGCGATGCGCTGGGCGGCGCCTTGGGGTTCCAACTCGCCCTGACGCTGGAACCGTGGCCCGCAGAGGCGGTCTTGCGCGTCCGCGTGGCCGTGCATACCGGGGAGGCCGAACTGCGGGATGGAGACTATTTCGGGTCGTCGGTCAATCGCTGTGCCCGCTTGCGCGCGATTGCCCACGGCGGCCAGACGCTGCTGTCGCGCACGACCCACGATGTCGTCCGCGACGGCCTGTCGGCCGAAACCACGCTGCGTCCGCTCGGGGCGCATCACTTGCAGGATTTGCTGCGTCCCGAGGAAGTTTTCCAAGTGGTGCACCCGGGGCTGCGAACGGAGTTCCCGCCCCTGCGCAGTCTCGACACTCTCCCGAACAATCTCCCCACGGAACAGAATACTTTCGTCGGGCGAACTGCCGACATGTCGGCCATCATCGAGCGGATGCATCGCGTGCGCCTGCTGACGCTGCGCGGCTTCCCCGGCTCCGGCAAAAGCCGCCTGGCCCTCCAGGCCGGAGCCGCCCTCCTGGTCGAGCATCCCGATGGAGTGTGGCGCGTGGATGTGGCGGAAGTGACCGACTCGGCGCTGCTTGATGGCGTGGTGGCTTCGGCGCTGGGCGTGCCTGGCGGTTCGCCGCGCCCTTGGGCAGAGGCGCTGGAAGACTACCTGCGCCCCCGCGCGCTCCTGCTCATTCTCGACAATTGCGAACACCTGCTTGAGGGCTGTGCGTCACTCGTCGACCGGCTGTTGCCCGCGGCCCCGGGTCTGCGGATTCTGGCCACGAGCCGCCAGCGTCTGGGCGTGTCCGGCGAGTTCGTTGTCGTGCTGGCGCCCTTGTCCCTCCCCCCTGACGGTGACGCCGAAGACGAACTGGACGCCCAAATTCGCCAGTCCGAAGCGTTGCGGCTCTTCTTGGACCGCGTCATGGCGGCCAAACCAGATTTTGTCGTGACGAGCGAGGCCATGCGTCTGGCCGCGCGGATTTGTCGGGGGCTCGACGGGCTCCCGCTGGCCATCGAACTCGCAGCCGCGAGCGCGCATCGGGAGTCCCTCGACACGCTGGCGCGCCGGATCGACGATCCCGTGCGGCTGCTGGCCACGGAAAGCCCCAACGCCCGGGCGCGCCACCGGTCGCTGCGCGCGGCCATTGCGTCGAGTTATGACTTGCTGTCGCACGGCGAACGGCTGTTGTTCAACCGCCTCGCGGTGTTCGACGGGGGGTTCACCCTCCGCGCGACCGAAGCGGTGTGTCAATTCGGCGCCTGTGCCGTGCACACTGTCCACGGGACGCTCGCCGCGCTGGAGGAGCAATCGCTGGTGGCGTCCATGGAGGCCCCATCTGGGGATAAGAGGTATCGAATGCCGGCCACCGTGCGCGCATATGGCCTGGAACAGCTCGCAGTCGCCGGGGAGCACCACCAAGTTCGAGACCGCCACGCCTATTATTTCCTGGGGCTCAGTCAGCAAGCCGAGCAGGGTCTCCAGGGGGCCAAGATGGATGAATGGCTGGAACGCCTGGAAGCCGAACACGGCAACTTGCTGGCGGCCGTGGATTGGCTGACCGACTGCGGAGAGGCGGTGCACGCTCTGCAAATGTCGTGCGCGCTGTATCGGTTCTGGGATGTTCGCTCCCATCTCGACGAAGGGCGCGGCCGGCTCGAACGAATTTTGGGGGTCCCCGGCGCGGAATCGTCGCCGGAGCGGGCGCGGGCGTTGCGGGCCCTGGGGGCCTTGGCGTGGCGCGCCGGCGATCTCTCCGCGGCTGAATCGCGGTTGACTGAAAGTCTGCAGATCGCGCGGCAGATCGGAGACCGGATCGGGGTCGCCCGAACGCTGAACACCCTCGGGAATGTGGTGGCGCAGCAAGGGGATCGACCTCAGGCGATGGGGCTGTATACCGACAGTTTGCTGAAGGCCCGGGAACTCGGGGATCAGTCGCTGACGGCCTCGGCGCTCAACAACCTGGGTCAGACCTTGCGCGAGGACGGACAGTTCGTCGAAGCGCGGCCCATTCTCGAAGAGGGGCTGGCGCTGGCGCGGACTCTGGACGACCAGGTGGCGATGGCCGGGATTCTCAACAACTTAGGACGGATCGCCTTGCTCGAAGATGATTATGCGCGCGCGGAGGCGATCTTCGATGAAGCGCTGGCACTGAATCGCGCGCACGGCAACCGCTTGTGGGAGGCGATCAATTTATGCGACCTGGGTCTGGTGCGCGGCATGCGGTCGGCGGTGGACCCGGGCATTGACATGGTGCGCACCGCCTTGGGCATCCTGAGAGACCTGCGCGTGGGCGAGGATGACCTCGGCCGGGCCCTCGAATGTTACTCGCGTCTCCTGGCGCGCAGGGGCGAACCGGAACGCGCGCTGCGTCTGGCGGGGTCGGCCGTCGCGGTCTATGCCGCGGCGCGGACACGGCCCGGGAAAGGCGAACAAGCCGCGATGGCGCGCCATTTGGCGGACTGCCGGGTGGCGGTCGGACCGGAGCGCGGGCGCGCCGCGTTCGTGGCTGGGCGCGCGCTGTCACCTGCCCAGGCCCTGGCCGCGGCGCTTGCCGACGACTCTCGGAATTGATCCCCTCGGCGCGCCAAACCTTCAAGCCGGGCCGGCCTTCTTCGTTGCGCAGTACACTCGATACCCGCTCTGCTTGGCGACCTCGGCGCAGTTGCCGAACACCCCCGCGCAGCGGGTCGCCAGCGTCTGCGCGCCTTGTTTGGTGCGAGCGACGAAATACAAGCCCCCGCCGGGCCGCAGGACGGCGTGCGCCTCACGCATCAGGGTCAGAACGGTCTCACGGCCGGCGCGGATGGGCGGGTTCATCACCGCCACATCGAAGGCGATGCCCAGGACGGGGGCCGTCCCTTCCCCGAGATGGATTTCCGCGTTCGTGATGCGATTGAGCGTCAGATTGTGGACCGCCAGTTCCACCGCACGCGGATTCCGGTCCACCAGATGCACGCGGCCCTGCGGCGCCAGGTACGCTGCGACGATGCCGAGCGCCCCGTAGCCGCAGCCCAAGTCGAGGACGGTGTCGGTCGGCGCGATCTCCATCGTCTTGGCGAGGAACAGCGTGCCGGGGTCGATCCGCTCGCGGGAGAAGACGCCGCGGTCGGTGATGAAGCGAAATTCGTGCCCTCGGATCGCGATCGCAAACTCACGCACCGCGTGATCGGATGGCGGGTTCTCGAAGTAGTGCGGCATCCGTGCGCCTAGGGCAGCGCGGTCAGTCGCGCCAGGTAACGCGCTGCCAGCGCGGCGTCGCGATCGGCGCTGGGCGTGAACAGCACCAGCATTTCGTGCGTCGCCCTCGGCGCCAGGCGCACCACATCCCGCATCGCATAGCCGTGGATGCCGAAGCCGGCGCCGCCGTCGAAGAGCAGCAGCTTCCAGTCCTCGTCGCCGGTCGTCAGCGTCAGACAGTGCCCGGTCGCCGGATTTTCCAGCACCGCCCAGCCGCTGGTCAGGCCGTAGCCGGCATCGAAGGCGCCGGCAGCGCGGTGGCGGAGGCGGTCGTCTTCGACATGCGCCCGTGTGCCCACGATGGTCCCGCCGACGGCCGGGAAACACTCGACGATGGGCGCGACGACCGGCCAGTGCCCGTCCGTCAGGTTGATGAGCCGGTAGACGAGCGCCAGAGTCTCGCCGCCGGGCGGGAGCAAGTACTCCACTTCGATGCGCAGGCCGCGACAGGACTTATGTTCGAGATTGGCGCTCAGGCAGAGCCCGCCCCACGGGATGCCTTGCGCCCCGTGTCGGGTGACCTCCTCGGTCGTGAACGCCTGGTGTTGCAGTGGCCAGTCCCCCCAGTCGCCGAGGTTGATGCCGATGCCGCCGAACCAGGGGTTGCGCCATCCCCAGGCCCGCGCCGTCGGGTAGGCCGACTCGAGGTGGTTGGCGCCATGCACCTCGAACGCGGTCACAGACGCTTGAAATCCAGGCGAGACGCGGACCCGGGCGCGACCGCTGTCGAGCCAGTGCGAATCGCCGTCGTGCGTGATGCGGACCGGATGCGCCGCATCACCCGCCCGCCACATCGGGAGTTCCAACTCTTCCGTGAAGAGCGGCGTGGTGACACTCGCCGGCAGGAGCACGACCCCCGGCGCGCCGGTTCCCTCCACCTGCAGCGCCGCCTCGTGCGGCGCCGTCCGCGTTACGCCCGCCAGCGCCATCACCGGCGGGTCGCACTGCAGGCCGTCGGGCGGTGTGAAGGCCAGCGACCCGTCGAGCGGCTGCTCGCGCCGATTGTGCACGATGAGCGGGAATCGCCATTCGCGGGTGACCGTAGCGGGCACCGGCACGCCCGTTGTCACTTCGAAGACGGGCGCCGGGCCCGGCGCGGCGCCGGATCCGTAGAGGCGCTCGTGGAGCCGCGCAATGACGCGGTGGTCACCGGGACAGAGCGTCAGGTGCAACGGGCGGGTGCGCGCCACGGTCGCCTCCGGGCGCTCCGGTGCGCGGAGCGTGACGCGCCCGGGGGTGCATTCGGTAGCGTCGTCGAAGAGCCAGGCCAGGACCGTGCCGCGGCGGTCGCCCCAGGCGAACCATCGCTGCGCGTAGGCGTCCGGTTCGCGCGGCAGGTCGCTCTCGCCGACGGGGAAGTCCACGATGGGCGAGCCGCGCCGCGAGACGACGCCTTCGCGCAGCGGCGCCCAGAGCGCCCGCTGGCCCGGAGCGGACTCCCACCCACGCCGCAGCGTTTGAAGCACCAGCACCTCTTCTGCGGGCGCGGCGCCCAGGACGGTGCAGTCAATACGGACGAACGGCTCGGCGCCAAGCGTGTAGCGACACACCAGCCGGGTCTCGGGGCGGCTGCGGCCGGCGATGTCGAACTCGGCCCAGGCCGAGCGGTCGTCGGCGCCGACGCGGACGACGGGCGCCGGCAGGTTCTCGGGGTCGTCGAAGGGCGGGCCGGCGGCGGGGAAGGGGAAGAACAGCGCCGCGTCGCCGGAGACGGCATCGGCGAGCCGAAATCCGGAGCGCTCCCAGCGTCCGCCCGCATGGTGGTTCTCTAGGTGCAGCCAGTCGTTGCGCAGGATGACCCGCTCCTCATCGAGCGAGACCGTCGGCCGGTCGGGCAGCGAACAGTGGAACGAGAGCGGGAAGCGACGCGTCGAGACTTCCGCCGCCGATCGCTGCCAGCGCAGCCGCGGCCGCAACACATAGCCGCCCGGCGTGTCCACGCGCAGCGAAACCCGAACGCTCACGCGCCCGTGGGGCGGCAAGGCAACAGCCGCTTCCGGCGGTGACACATGGACGGCTTCCGGCGACGGCAATTCCACCACGCCCGCCAGCGGCTCGTCGAGGTGATTAAGTACGACCAGATCGCGCTCCACGGTCGCGCCCGGACGGGCCGGCGCCATCGGCAGCGCCCAGTCGAGGTCAACTGGCTGCTGGATGGTAAAGCCGGTACGGAGCAACAGCGCCTGGTCGCCGATGACGGCGCGGGTGGTCAGCGCATAACCGCGGCGACCCGGCGGCGTGGCGGCCGCCTCCGGGTTCGGCGTGATGTCGTAGGTGAGCGTTTTCGAGTCATCGAGCGTGAAGGACTCCACGGCGCTGAAGGGCGCGCCCTCGTCGCCCTCAATGAACAGAGTCACTGCGCAGGGCTCTGTCTGTTTGTTGTGCAGACGCACCTCAAACCGCTGCGCGACGCCGCCCGTCAGTTCTTCTTTGCCGAGCACGCAGGCGATGGCGACGCGGCTGTCTTCGTACGCCGTCAGGCCGTCGGAGCGCGGGTCGGCGATGACCTCGATTGATTCGCCGTCGGCGTGCCAGCGATAGCGGAACGCGGGCACGCCCTCCCATTGCTCGTCGTCGGGCTTCACTTCGATGGGTCGGTCATAGGTGTCGTACCAGTGGTGCCGACCGAAGAACCCCTGCGCCCCCGACAGTCGCAGCACTTGCGGCAGGTAACTGCGCATCTCGACGCTGGTCTCGGGGACCCAGAAAAATCCGGTGCGTTTGTAGAGCGGGACGGCCTTCAGGTTGCCCGCCCAGGTGCCGAGTTCCATCCGCTCGAAGCCGCGGGCGAGCGCGATTTCGAGAAACTTCATCTGAAAGGCCTTCCCGATGCCCTGTCCGTGATAGGCGGGGTGCACATTGATGAAGTCGCCGATGAGCGCCTTGCGGTCAGGTGAGGCCTTCACCTTCCAATAGCCGACAATCTGATGGTCGTCTTCAGCGACCATGAACGCCTCATAGGTCTCGCGGCCTTCGCGCTCGCGGACTTTCTCGGCGGAGACGGGAGCGCCGCCGGTCAGCCCGCCCGGCCAGGCGGCATCGCTGGCGCGCCACAACTCGGCGATGCCGGCGGCGTCGTCAGGGTGATAGTCGCGGATGCGAACGGGCATCGGGTCTCCGACCGGGGAGTTGGGAAAGCTGCTTGCGGTGAGTTTGGAGAGGCAAGACAGTCAGACGCGAACGACGGTGTCGATTAGAGAGGCGGGCGCTGGCTGCCGCGCGGATCAGGACGGCGCGGACGCGGGCGGCGAAAGCGCTGCGGGGGTGCGAGTTCACTCATGCCGACCTCTCCCGCGCGGAGCATAGCACCGCGCCCGCGCCGCGGCAAGGAATTCATCGGTGACGAAGCAGGGTGGAGTTGCGCTGTGGAAACAGAAAACCGCGTTCAGCGCGACTGCAGCATTTGGCGCAGGCAGGTGACGCAAATCCACACCTGTTCACCCTCGAATTCGGCCTTCAGCAACAGGCGCTGGCTACTGACGATCGAGCACCGGAAGCACAGGGGGCGTTCCGGCGGGGCAGCGGATTCGGACGGTTGCGCGTCGGGCATAGAGGGGTGATTTCGGCGGGGCGGCGCGCCTTCCCTTTCATTTGCGTTGACACTCGTGTTCCGGCGTTCCTACAATCGCGCACGCTGGGAAACGAGGAACCAGGTTATGCGCCCCTGCCCCCGATGCGGCTCCGACAATCCCGATGACGGCCGGTTTTGCCATCAGTGCGGCCTGGGGCTGGGTGACCCGCTGCCGCCGCCCGACGAAGAGGAAACGATGCTCATCCGCTTCCTCAGCGCCGACGCGCACGGCGCCACCGGCGCCGCCCGGGTCTGGCTGATCGACCCCCGCGGCGAGCAGGTAGACAACATCCTCGACCTGGGGGACCTGACCGTCATCGGGCGCCGCAGGGATTGCAATATCGTCCTGCCCGACAACTCCGTCTCGCGGCAGCATGCGCGCATCCGCCGCGAAGGCGACCGTTATTTCATCGCAGACGCCGGTAGCACGAACGGCACGCTCCTGAATGAAGAGCCCCTCATCAAGGAGGAACCCCTGCAGGACCGCGATGAGATTTGCGTCGGCACCTACAAGCTCATCTTTCGGGTGAGTTAGCGCGTGCCGGCTTTTCTCGCCCTGCTGGGGTCGGGCTTCGTGTCGCTGCTCGTCTGTCGGGCCGTCCTGGCGCGCTGGGGAACTTTCCGTTCGGGTGAGGTGAAGGAGGGAAAGGACCGCCCTGGGCGCACCGGTCGCAAGAAGCCGCTCGGCGGCGGCGTCGGCATCGTCGTCGGCCTGGCGGTGGGATTAGCAATTGTTCTCGCCTTTCACCGCGGCGACATCGACGCTGCCTCCGTGCTCCTCGTCATTCTGGTGGCGGGCGGATTCGGCGCCCTCGGTTTGTTGGATGACATCGGCAAGACGCGCGGCCAGGGCCTGAAGGAACGCGAAAAGTTGCTCGGCCAGGCGGCGCTCGGGCTGATGGTGGGCTTGTTGCTCTATCTGCGCTTCGACGGCGGGACGGTCTTCATCCCGGTCGCGGATGTCGAAGTGAACCTGGGCGCCGGCTATGTCGTCTTCGCCGCGTTGGTGCTGATGGCGACTGCCAATGCGGTGAATCTGACCGACGGCGTGGACGGCCTCGCCGGCAGTCTGCTCGTCCTCGCCGGCCTCACTTACGCCGTGCTGACCGGCGTGCGCGAGCCATCGGTCGCGGTGCCGATCGGCGTCAGTCTCGCCGGCGCCACGCTGGGCTTCCTCGCTTACAACCGCCCGCCGGCGAGGTTGCTCATGGGCGACGCAGGAGCCATGGGCGCCGGCGCGACCCTGGCTGTCTTGGCGTTGCTGACGCGGACCGAGTGGCTCTTGGTGCTCATCGGCGGGATGTTCGTCGTGGACACGCTGTCGGTCATCATCCAGACCGGGATGGTGCGCGCCGGGCGGCGCGTCGTCCAAGTGCTGCGGCACCGCACGGGCGAGGTCTTCCGGCCGTTCTTCGTGGCGCCGGTGCACCACCATTTCCAATGGATGGGCTGGCCCGACGAACAAGTGCTGGTCCTGTTCCTCGGCGGCGGGCTGCTCTTCTCACTGCTGGCGGGCCTGTCGCTGCTCAACGGTGACATCTGGATCACCGGGGTGGTGGTGATGGCGGCGTTTCTGCTGTGGGCGGGGCTGACGAAAGCGCGGCGCGTGTATTTCTTCCTCGGCGTCGGCGAGGACGGCGACCGAATCTGGGTGTACCAAGGGCTGCCGTTGGGCGTGGTCGGGCGCCCGCTGTACGCGCCGTCGCGTGAAACCGACCTGACACTCGCCGACTTGACCAATATGGCAAGCGAGGCGCTGCTCTGGCGGACGCTCGGCGAATTCGAAGTGCGCCTGCTGCTCGGCAAAATTCACGCCGAGCGTCGCAACCTCGACGCCGCTTTGCGCGAGTGGGAGGCAGTGCCCTTGCGCAATCTGGTGCTGCGCGAGCAGGTCGTCTGGGAATTGGGGCGCATCTATGTTGCCCGCGGCGATCTGATCAAGGCCATCCAACTCTGGGAGCGCGTCCCGCAGAGCAAGGCCGATGCCATTGCTGGGCTGCGCGAGACACTCAACGATGTCAAACTGCGCCTGGTCTCGCTCGCCCGCCGGTCGTTCCAGCAGGCGCTGCGCGCCGCGCAGACGCAGGCGCGCAGGCCCGATTACGCCATGCAGGCGGGCGATGTCCACCGGCGGTTGCAAGAAGCGTATCGGCTCAACGAACAGGCGCTCGACCTGCTCGCGATTGAGCGGCGCCGCCTGCCGGCGGCGTTCAACGCCGTCCAGCGCGAGGATTACCAGACGGCGCGCGGCACGCTCAACCGGATCGAACGCGACATCAAGATGCGCCTCGGGCGGCTCGATGATGCCCTGCGCCGTTGGGGCGGCGAGCACCCGCTGCTCCCCGGGACGCCCGCGTCACTGGCCGCGGCGCCGCGTGACTTGCTGGTGCGGACGCGCCAGGCCTGCCGCGAACTGGGTATCGCGGCCGACGAATTGAGCCAGGCGCTCGGCCGCCACAAGGGACACGAGCCGCTCGTCCACGAACACGCCATCGAGCCGACGCCATCGCGCAATCGGCTGTTTCGGTTGCGGGTCGGGTGGGGCGACGAGCCGCCGATCGGCGTCGTCGTCAAGCAATACGAAGAGGAGCGGGTGAAATTCTCGTCAGCGTGCTACCGGCGCGAGCACGGCATCCTGACCCTGCTCGGCCGTTTCGACGCGCCGGTGCCGAAGGTCCTGGGCGGACTGGAGGGCGTCGAGCGGTCGCTGCTCTTTCTCGAAGACCTCGGCGACGATACGCTCTCGGACCGCTTGACCACCGCGTCACCCGAGGAGCGCCGCGTGATGATGGACTTGTGCCTGGCGACGCTGGTGGACCTGCACCGCCGCGCCAACGCACACCTGCCTGAACTCAGTCGCGAAGTCGAGAAAGTGCACAAGGAGCGCCTGACGCCGCAGTATTACCGCGACACGCTGCGCATCGCCATCCGGCGCGTGCTCCACTTCCAGGGGCGGGAGACCGACCCGCTGCTGGACGAGTTCAACACGGCCGCCGGGCCGCTGATTGACATCTTGGCGCAGGCGCCGCGCACCTTCATTCACAACGAGTTCATTCCGCGCAACCTGCTGTTCCTCGAGGATGGCGTGCGGGCGGTGGACTTCGAACAGGCCACGCTCGGCCCGCGGGAAATGGATTACGCGACGCTGCTCCATTCGCCCGAAGCCGACCTCGACCACGGCGTGATAGACGACTTGCTCGCCGCGCACCCCGAGCCGGAGGTGGACCGCACCGTGTTCGCCGCCGCCAATGTCTTCAAGAGTCTGTTCTATGCAGGTTCGGCAGCGCACTTCTTCGAGAAATTCGCCGACGATGATGCCCGGCGGCGCTGCTGGTGGTATCTGCGCGACGCGGCGCAGACGGCCGAAGATTCGGAACCGCTGGTTGGCGTCGCCGAGGCGCTGGCCGCGCTGGCGTCGCCGCCGGTCGGCGTCGCCGACAGTCTGCCCTAGGCGCGCACTACCGCGCCGGACTTCCGCACTCGCGCCACGAGTCGGGGCACGGTTTCAAGCACGCGCTCGATGTCGGCGGCCGTCGTTGTGCGCCCCAGCGTCAGCCGCAGCGACCCGCGCGCCAGGGCGCGGTCCTGCCCGCAGGCGAGCAGCACATGGCTCGGTTCGAGCGACCCGGAGGTGCACGCCGAGCCGGACGACGCGGCAATGCCTTCCAAGTCGAGCGCGATCAGCAGCGATTCCGCGCCCACGCCCTCGAACAACACATTGACATTGTTGGCGAGGCGTTCGGTTGGGTGTCCGTTCCAATGCGCGCCGGGAATTTGTTCGAGGAGTCCCGCCATCAAGCGGTCGCGCAAGGGCATCAGGCGGGCCTGCTCCGCTGCCATCTCAGCGCCGGCGAGTTCGCAGGCGGCGCCGAGACCAACAATCGCGGCCACATTCTCCGTGCCGGAGCGCAGCCCCCGCTCGTGGCCGCCGCCGACGAACAGCGGCGCACAGCGCACTACTCGGCGCACCCATAGCCCGGCGCCGCCCTTGGGGCCGTAGAATTTGTGTCCGGCGAAAGCGACCGCGTCGACCGGCAGTGCCCGCACATCGAGCGGCAGATGCCCGACGGTCTGCACGGCGTCGGTGAAGAACAGCACGCCGCGAGCGCGACAGACGGCGCCGAGTTCGGCGATGGGTTGGAGCGTGCCGATTTCATTGTTGGCGTGCATCACGGACGCCAGCACGGTCTCGTCGGTCAGCGCCGCAGCCAGGTCGTCCGGCGCGACGCGACCGAAGCGATTCACCGGCACGTAGGTCACGCGCCAGCCCTCGCGTTCGAGCGCTTGATGCGTGTGCAGCACCGCGTGGTGCTCGGTGGCTGCGGTGATGAGGTGGCGGCCGCGGCGTGCATTGGCCTGCGCGATGCCGCGGACGGCCAGCGCGCACGATTCGGAACCGGTGGCCGTGAAATAGATCTCTTCCGCGTCCGCGTTGAGCAGATGGGCGACTTGCGCCCGCGCCTGTTCGCGCTGCGCTTTGGCGGTGCGGCCCCAGGTGTGCAGACTCGACGGATTGCCGAAGTCGGCGTCGAGCGCCGGCTGCATGGCGCGGGCGACGCGCGGGTCAAGCGTAGTGGTGGCGGCGTGGTCGAGGTAGAGCGGCGCGCTCACCGCCGGTCGGTGGTGCCACCAGCGGGGGTCTTGTCGAGCGCTTCGTCGATCAGCTTGCGCGCGTACTCCTCGGGCAGCGAGCCCTCGACGCGGTGGACGATGCCGTGCTTGCTGTCCAGCGTGATGGTCGTCGGCCAGGCGTTGGCGTTGAACAGACCGACCGCCACGCTCTTGCCCTGCGGGTCGAGCACCACCGGAATGTCGAGCTTCTCCGCTTTCAGGTACGCGTTCACCTCATCCCACTTGTCGTCAATTGAGATGAAAAGAAACTCTATGTCGTTCTGGTGTTCTTTGCGCAATTTGGCCAGCAGCGGGAGTTCCTCACGGCACGGCCCGCACCAAGTCGCCCAGAAATTGATGAACACCGGCTTGCCCTTGAAATCGGAGAGCGAGACTATTTTCCCGTCGGGCCCGGGGAGCGTGAATTGCGGAGCGGGCTGGCGGTTCGCGGCGGTCGCGCCGTCCGGCTTCGGTCGCAGCCCCCAGACGAGCAAGCCGATGCCCGCGACGGCCAGCACCACCCACAGGTAGGCGGTGATGTTTGTTCGTTTGGGCTGGCTGCTTTGGGGTTCCGCGTCTGCCATGCTGTCCTTCCGCGAAGCCGATTCAGCGCCGGTCGGCCGGGCATCGGGTATCATAGGTGGGCCGGGGCAACGGGTCAACGCGACCAGCGCCGACGGTCTTTCGGAAAGACGCGCACGCGACGCCGTGAGTTCCCTCGCCGACCAGCCAGCCCAGTCGCCTCCCGCCAACCGATTGGTGTTTCTCGGGACCGGCGGCGCCCGCTTCATGCTCGCCTATCAGCACCTCGCCACCGCCGGGCTGTGGGCGGAGTTGGAAGGCGTGCGACTGAGCATCGACCCCGGCCCGGGCGCGCTGGTACACGCCATCCGTCGGCATCTCGACCCCACTTTGCTCGACGGCATCCTGCTCACGCACCAGCACCTCGACCATTCCGCTGATGTGAACGCTTTGATTGAGGCAATGACGCTGGGCGGGTCGCGCAAGCGCGGTGCGCTGTTCTGCCCCGGTGACGCCCTTGCGCCCGATGGGGCCGTCCTGCACTATTTGCGTCAGCATCCCGCCCAGGTGGAAACGCTGGCGCCGGATACTGACTATGCGCTCGGGGCGCTGCGGTTCACCACGACGGCGCGGCATGCGCACGGGGTTGAAACCTACGGCGTTCGGTTCCAGACCCGGGATGGGGTGGTCGGGTTGCTGACAGACACCGCCTATTTCGACGGGCTTGCCGACCAGTATCGGGGGTGTGCGGTGCTGGTGGTCAATGTCGTCCTCCTCGAAGCCCGCGACCACATTCAGCATCTGGCGATGCCGCAGGTCGAAGACATCCTGCGCGCGGTGCGACCCGAGGTCGCCATCTTGACCCATTTCGGCATCAGCGTCTGGCGCGCCCAGCCCCGGCTGCTGGCGCAGGCGATGGGCGAGCGCCTCGACCTGCCGGTCATCGCCGCGCGCGACGGGATGATATACGACCTCGCCGCGCGTGAAGTGGTGCCACGGCGGAAGCGGCAGGCGGCGTGAAAGTTCTTGCCGTGGATGTGGGGGATCGGTATCTCGGCGTTGCCGCCTGCGACGGCCCGACGGCGATGTCGCAGCCGCTCTTCACGCTCTTGCGCCGCGGCGGCCGCGAGGATTTCGAAGAGGTGGCGGCGCTGGCGCGCGAGCGCGGCGCCGAGCGGATTGTGGTGGGGCTGCCGTTGTCGCGGGCCGGTACGCATACCAAGCAATCGGAATCCATCACTGCCTTCGCCAAGGGTTTGGAGCGCATTGCCGGCCTGCCGGTCGAGTTGTGGGACGAGCGGCACACCAGTCAGGACGCGACGCGCCTGCTCTCCGCGGTCGGTGTCACCGGCGATGAACAGCGAGAGCGCGAGCACGCCGTGGCGGCGGCCCTGATGCTGGATGATTATTTGGCAGCCCAGCGGCACCAATCCGCGCAGCCCGATGCGCGAACCTTGCAAGGCGCTGCGGAATTGCTGACCGAGGCGCAGCGCGAGGCGCTGCGCCAAGTGGCGGACGCCGCAGCCGCCGAGGGGGTCACCGCGTATCTGGTCGGCGGGCCGGTGCGCGATTTCCTGCTGGGCCGGACGCCGGCGGAATTGGATTGCGTCATTGAAGGCGATGCACTGGCGGTGGGCGAGCGACTGGCGGCGTCGGGCGCGCGCCGGCGTGTCCATGCCAGCTTCGGTACCGTGACCGTATGGCTGACGACCGACGCCGGCGAGGTGGAAGTGGACCTGGCCACCGCTCGGCGGGAACGCTACCCGCGGCCGGGGGCGCTGCCGGTGGTGGAGCCGGCGCCGCTCGCCGAAGATTTGCGCCGGCGCGATTTCACCATCAATGCCATCGCCGCGCGCCTGACGCCGGACGGCCTGGGGGAGATGCTGGACCCGTTCGGCGGCGCCGCCGACCTTGCCGCGCACAAATTGCGCATTCTCCACGCCGCCAGTTTCGATGACGACCCGACGCGGCTCTTTCGGGCCGTGCAGTTCGAAGTGCGTTTCGGCTGTCGGATGGACGCGGAGACGGAATCGCAAGCGCGGGCGAGCATTGCCCGCGGCGCGCTGGCGACGCTGTCCGGCGAGCGCCTCGGCGCCGCCGTCCTGCGCGCGCTCGGCGAAGGTGGGGCCTCCGTGGTGGAGCGGCTGGGCGGGCTTGGTGTCTGGGCGGCGATGGGATGGCCGGACAGCGCGGAGCCCGTCACGCCATTGCGCGCTGCGGAGGCATCGGACTCGATGGCCGAGGTGAACGCGGTGCGGTTCCGGCTTGCAGCATTGGCCGCCGGACTGCCAATGGAACGGCGTGCGGCGCTGGGGGCCGAACTCGGCCTCGATCGCGAAACACGCGCGGTGTTCGAGGCACTGTCGCAGGTGGACGAGGTCGCCGCGTTCATGGCCGCCACCGCCCGGCGCCCGAGTGAATTGGCAGCCCGCATCGACCGCCTGCCCCCGGAGGTGGTCCTGCTGGCGGGGATAATCGGTGGCGAAGGCGCGCTGCACTATGCGGAACGCTATCTACGCGAGTGGCGCCATGTGAAGCCCGAACTGACCGGCGACGACTTGCAGCGCCTCGGAGTCGAGCGCGGCCCGCGCCTCGGCGACGCCCTGCGCGCCCTGCGCGCCGCGAAACTGGACGGCCAAGTCGAGTCGCGCTCCGATGAGGAGGCGTGGCTGCGGCGCTGGCTGGCGGGAGAGGGGAGCGATGGCTGATCCACCGCCGACCCCGGCCGCCATCGCCGCGCTCGCCGAGCAACTAGTGGCAGCGCTGCGCGCGCTGTCGCCCGACGACCGCGCCCGATTGGCGCACGCCGTCGAAGCCGACGCGTCGAGTTTGGGGTTGTCGGAGGCGGGCAAGGCGGCACTGCACCGCGCCCTCGCCCAACCCGGGCAGATCGCCGTCCTGCAGTGGCGCGAGTTCCGCCTCGACCTGAACTCCTACCGGGTGGAAATCGGCGGGCAGCTCATCGAACTGTCGCACCGCGAATTTGAACTGCTGCGCTATTTCATCGAGCGCCCCGGCCGCGCCATCAGCCGCGAGCGGCTGCTGCAGGAAGTGTGGGGTCTCGATTACTTCGGCAGCACCAAGACGGTGGATGTCCATATGTATCGCCTGCGCCGGAAACTCGGCAAGGAGTACCGCGCCTGCCTGCAAACGGTTCGCCACATCGGCTACCGGCTCGGGGCCTAGCGTGCTGTCGGTCGGGCTGGTCGGTCTGCCGAACGCGGGCAAGACCACCGTGTTCAATGCGCTGACGCACGCCGGCGGGCGCGTCGGCCCCTACGCGTTCACCACCGTGGATGCCGCGCGTGGCGTCGTACACATTCCGGACGCGCGGCTGGAACGCCTGGCGGCGCTGGCGGGGCAGGAACGCCTGGTGGCCGACTCGCTGGAAATCGTGGACTTGGCGGGGCTGGTGCCGGGCGCCAGCACCGGCGCCGGGCTGGGCGCGGAATTCCTCGGGCACCTGCGCGATGTACACGCGGTGCTGCATGTCGTTCGCTGTTTTGCGAACGACCAGGTGGCGCACCCGCTCGATGCCGTGGACCCGGTGCGCGATGTCGAGGTTATCGAGACGGAGATGGTGCTGGCTGACTTGGCCGTCGTGGACAAGGCGATCAAGCGGGTCAAGCACCTGGAGCGGGTCGGCCAGCACGACCCCGCCGAGCACAGCGAGGCCCTGCCGGCGCTGCGCGCCCATCTCGATGCCGGGCAGCCGGCGCGCACCTGGGCTGGCATCGCCGACCTGCCGCGCGACACGGCGGCGTTGGTGACGCGCCCGCCGCTGCTGCACCTCGCCAACCTGGGCGACGAGCCGGGCCCGTCTGAAGAACAATGGCTGGAGGCGCTGCGCCGCCGCGTGGCGCCGGCGGAAGTCATTTCGCTGCGCGCCCGGCTGGTGGCTGACTTGGCCGATTTGCCTCCCGAGGATCGCGCTGCCTTCGCGGCCGAAGGCATCGCGGCGGGCGACGCGGTCGAGGCCGTGCTCGGCGCCTGTGGTCGGGCGCTGGGGCGGGTCACCTTCTACACCATCGTCGGGCGTGAAGCACGGGCTTGGAGCGTGACGGCGGGCACCACGGCGAAAGAGGCCGCGGCTCGCATCCATACAGACATGGCGGCGGGGTTCGTCCGGGCGGATGTTGTGGCTTTCGACACTCTGGTTGCTGCCGGGTCGTGGAAGGCGGCGCACGACCACGGCCAGGTGCGCGCCGAGGGGGCTGGCTATCCCCTCCACGACGGGGATGTAATGGTGGTGCGGTTCCACGCCTGACGGCTGGTTATGCGGGCCGGTTTATGGGAAACTCTTTCCTGCAGCACGCGTCTAAGTGTATAGGTGTCAATGCCCGGCAACCCGGCTTCCTCAGGCATCGAGGAGCGGGAGGTGAGCGATGGATCGAAGCGATGTGATCCGCCCGCGGTTTCGCAGTATCCCCTGGCTGACCTCGTGCGCGACTCTTGCTGCCCTTGTCCTCGTGTCGACGGCGGCCTTCGCCAAGGACGATTCGAAGTCGAGTTCGGAGAAGTCCAGCCCGCCGCCCAAGCAGCGGGTTGAAACGCGCAACGCACAGCCGCGCTACAGAGCGCCTTCGCACGGGCCCTCGCGCGATGCCGGACGCGCGGCGATTGCGCCGCAACCGCGCACCCCCGATCCCCGGCAGCCGCAGATTCGAGACGGCCGCACGATGGCGACGCCCCCGCGCATCACCGACCCGCGCCTGGGCGATTCGCAGGTTTACCCCGGCAGCATCTTCGGCCGCCCGATGCAACCCGACCCGCGCGATCCATCGCGCGGTGACGGCCGCCTCGGCCCGTATCAGTTGCCGCAAACCCGGGCGCCGCAGAGCGATGTCCGCCTGGGCGTCGAAGACCGCACGCCGAACCAGCGAGCGATGATTTGGGTGGAGACGCCCGGCAAGGACGGCAAACCGGTCGTCGGCCCGGTCAACCACGGCCGCCCCGACCCGGGCCAGCCGGGACGCGGCGACACCCGCGACGGTGGCTTCTACATGATTCGCGGCAGACCCGCGCAGACGGCTGACCCGCACGTCGGCAAGCCGGCTGCGCCCGAAATGGTGCACCCGCAGCCGCCGCGACAGGGAATGGTGCGCGATTCGGCGGTCATCATCAAAGGCCCGATCGCCGACCCGGTCCACCGGGACTGGGACCACGGGCGTCCCGGCCGCTTCAGCGCGCCGATTTTCACACCGTCGTGCCCGCCGACCTGGTGGCCGCGCAACTATTGCTTCTATCCCTATCACCCGCGGGTCATCTGGTTCACGCAACTCTACTACTGGTATGACCCCTTCTGGTCGTGGAGCAGCGGCTACTGCCCGCCGTCCTACAACGCCTACTCCTCGTGGGACTACTGGGGCCGGGCGCCCTACTGCTTTACCCCCTGGGGCTACAGTTACGGCGTGGCCTTCATGTTCCGGCCGCTCATCATCTCGCTGAATTCCGTCCACTACGGGGGCGGGGGCTACGGGTCGACCTACGCCAACACCCGCCCGGTGCCGTATGACACGGTGCTCGACGACATCCGCACCGCCTGGTTGCAAGGCGACGCCAGTTATCTGACGCCGCACCTGCACCCGTCCCGGGGCGTCACTTTGACCGACGCCGACGGCCATGAGGAGCGCATCTCTGCGGCCGCCTTCGTGCGCATCACTGAGGACGGCATGTCGTGGATGCGGACGGAGTATTTCGAGTATGTCTCCGTCCGGCCCTACTTGGCCGACGGCACGGTGGAAGCCGACGCTTTGCATGTTTTTACCGACGGACAGGGGAATCGACAGGCCGTGCGTGTAACCTATGTGCTCGGACGGTACAATATCGGGGGTTCTGTGCGCTGGGCGATCGAGCGCGTCGTGCAGCAACCGAACGACGGCTCGGGCTCTCGCGCCGGGAGCACGGGTTACTAAGCGCATCCACCGCCAGGCCTAGGCGTTTCCCGGCGGTGTTGAGCCGCCGCCAGGGAGCGTGCTGTGGCTGAATTGACCAGTCCATCGCCGGAGCGAGACCGCGTCGAAGCGGAGCTTCGCCGTTTGCGGGCGGAGATCAGCCGCCTCGAGCGGCACCGGCGCCAATTGGAAGAGCGGCTCTCCTCGGCGTCCGAGCCGCCGCCCCCGATCAGCACGCCCGCCGAACTCGAGGCCACCCTGCGCACCTTCGTCAAGAAGGTGGCGATGATTTTGCAGGCGGACAAGTGCGTCATCATGCTCATCAACGAGGAGCGGGGGGAATTGGTCGCCGAAACCCCCGCCCACGGCATCACCGACGAGGAGGCGCGGCAACTGCGCGTGCCGGCAAGCGAGGGGCTCTCGGGCGAGGTCTTCAGCACCGGCAAATCCCGGGTGGTCGTGGATTGCATCGCAGATCCGGTGGTGACGGAGCCGGTGGCGCTGCTCAAACTGCGCAACGCCGTCTCGGTGCCGCTGGTGTTGGAGCGCCGGGGCAGCGACGAGTCGGCGACGATCCGCAAGCGCATCGGCGTCCTGCACGCGTTCAACAAGCGGCGCAACGAGGATTTCAACGAAGACGACATCCGCCTGCTGACCGTCTTGGCGCGCAGCGCCGCCGCGGTCATTTCCAATGCCCGGCTGATGATCCGCGTCTCCGAGGAGAAGCGCCGCCTCGAAGAGACGCTGCACAGCATGATGGCGGGCGTCGTCGTGCTCGACGCCGACGGCAAGATTCTGCTCATCAACCACTCGGCGCGCGGGATGTTCGGGCTCTCCTCAGACGGCTACGAGGGGCGCACGGTGGCGGAGGTGGTGCGCGAGAACGAGGTCGCGCAACTCCTGAACCACACGCTCAGCCAGCGCGAAGAACAGCGGGCGGAAGTGACGCTGTACCACCCGCAGCAGCGCATTTATCAGGTGCAGACCGGCCCAGTGAAGGGGGCGGACGGCGTGCTCGTCGGCGTCGTTGCCACCCTGATGGACATCACCGAACTGCGGAATGTCGAGCGGATGAAGACCGAATTCGTCTCGAGCGTGTCGCATGAACTGCGCACGCCGCTCACCTCCATCAAGGGGTTCATCCGCACGCTGCTCGAGGACGAGGAGGGCTACTACGACCGCGAGACGCAGCGCGAGTTCTACCAGGTCATCGACAGCGAGTGTGACCGCCTCGTCCGCCTGATCGGCGATCTGTTGAATGTGGCGCGCATCGAGTCGGGGCGGGCGCTGCAGGTGGACTACAGCGAGATCGACCTGACCGCCACGCTGCACCGCATCACGCAGATTTACCAATCCACCACGCAGCGCCATGTCTTCGTGCGCAAACTCCCCGAGCATCCGGTGAAACTGGACTGCGACGCCGACAAGATCGAACAAGTCATCAATAACTTGCTCAGCAACGCGGTGAAGTACAGTCCCGAAGGCGGCACTATCAGCGTCGGCCTGGAAGAAACCGCGGACCGGGTGGTCTTCTGGGTCTCCGACCAGGGCATCGGCATTCCCGAGGAACACCTCGACAAGATTTTCTTGCAGTTCCACCGCGTCGAAGACCATATGACGATGCGGGCCGGCGGCGCCGGCATCGGGCTCTATTTGGTGCAGGCGCTGGTGAAGGCGCACGGTGGCGACATCACCGTGCAGAGCAAACTCGGCTCCGGTTCCACTTTCCGCGTCGAACTGCCAAGGAGGGCGCCGGAACCTGCACCCGCCTGACGGCCCGCCCGCGGCGCGTGCTACACTGGCGGGCGAGGTCGCCGATGGCGCAGGTCGTCCGCCCGAACCGCACCGTCTCCTCCTCGGCGCGCGGCTCCGCGCGCAGGGTCAAGCGTCACACCGGAGGCCGGGCTTGAGTGCCCCGAAAGACCGGCCCTCCTGGGACGAGTATTTCATGGAAATCGCCCGAGTCGTCGCTTCCCGTTCCACCTGCCCGCGCCGCAATGTTGGGGCCGTCGTCGTGCGTAACAAGCGCCTGCTTTCCAGCGGGTACAACGGCGCCCCCAGCGGTCTGCCGCATTGCACCGATGAGGGCTGCCTGCTGATGACGGTCAAACTGGGCGACCAGCCCGCTCGGGAAAGTTGCCAGCGCGCAGCGCACGCTGAAGCCAACGCCATCGCCCAGGCCGCGCTGCATGGTGTGTCCACCAACGAGTCCACGGTCTATTGCACCGACAGCCCGTGCAGTAACTGCGCCAAGCTCATCATCAACGCCGGCGTGCAGCGCATCGTCTTCGCCGGCGATTATCCCGACGAACTCGGCCGCCGGATGCTCGAAGAGGCGGGCGTGGCGCTCCACCGCCTGGGCGCCGACGGGCAGGCGCGCTGATGCTCGCCGTCATTGGGCTCGATGCGCCGCGGCCGGAGGCGTTGCTGCTGACGGTGGTGGTCGCGGTGCTGGTCGCCGCCGGCATGACGGCGGCGCTGACTCCCGCGGTCATCGCGTTGGCGATGCGCGCCGGCGCCATCGCGCAACCGACCGAGCGCGGCGTGCACACCAAGCCGACGCCGACCTGGGGCGGCCTGGCGGTCGTGGCGGGCGTCGCGGCGGCGGTGTTGGCGGTGGCGGGGACGCTGCCCGCGACGACGCGGTCGGTGGTGTACGCCATCCTCGGCGGCGGCGTGCTCATCGCCATCGTCGGCGCAGTGGATGATCGCTTCAAATTGCGGCCGCTGGCAAAGCTGGCGGGACAGGTCGGCGTGGCGATGCTGCTGCCGCTGTGGGGTGTGCGCATTGATGCGGTGACGAACCCGTTTCCCGCCGGGCATCCGCTGCTCAACTCCCTAACGCCGTTGGGGGTCACGTACAATCCCGATTTCATTTTCCTCGGCGCCGGTGTCAGTGCCGCGGTGACGGTGTTCTGGGTGGTGCTGGTGATGAACGCCATGAATTTGCTCGACGGGTTGGACGGGCTGGCTGCGGGCGCGGGGGCCATTTTCGCCTCCGGGTTCGTGTACCTCGCCCTCTCGCGCAGCGGGGCGGGGGCGGCGGCGGTGCTGTCGGGCGCGCTGGCGGGCGCCTGCGTCGGCTTTCTGCCCTATAACTTCAGCCCGGCGCGGGTGTTTATGGGCGACCTGGGCAGCATGTTCCTCGGCTACTGGATTGCCACCTCGTCCATTCTTGGCGGGTTCAAAACGGCCACCGCCTTCGCGTTGGTGGTGCCGTTCATTGTGTTGCTGCTGCCCCTCCTCGATGCCACCTTCGCGGTGGTGCGGCGGCTGATTCGCCGCCGGCCTATTTTCAGCGCCGATCGCGGCCATGTGCATCACCGCCTGCTCGGGCTGGGGTGGTCGCAGCGGGGAACTGTTCTGTTTCTGTATCTGGTGTGCGGCGTGTGCACGGTGCTCGCCGCCCTGGTCGCGCGGCTCGGATAGCCGATGGCCCGCCGCATCGTCGTCGCGCTCGGGACTCGGCCCGAAGCCATCAAACTCGCCCCAGTCGTGCACGCGCTGCGCGCCGAGCCGGCGTTCGACACCCGGCTGATTTCGACCGGCCAGCACCGGGAATTGGTGGCGGGCGCGCTGCGCGCCTTCAACCTCGAACCTGACGCCGACCTGGCGATTATGACGCGCACGCAGACGCTGACCGATATCACCGTCCGGGCGCTGCAGGGGATGGAGCGGCTGCTCGCCGACGAGCGGCCGGAGTTCCTGCTCGTGCAAGGCGACACGACAACCGTGATGGCGGCGGCGCTGGTCGGCTTCTACCACAAGGTGCCGGTCGGGCATGTCGAGGCGGGGCTGCGCAGCGGCGATCGCTTCCGGCCGTTTCCGGAGGAGGTGAACCGGCGCGTCGTCAGTGCGGTCGCCGATTTGCACTTCGCGCCGACGACGGTGGCGGTGGAGGCACTGCGGCGCGAAGGCATCCGCGACGCCCACATTCTGCTGACGGGCAACACGGTGATTGATGCGCTGCGTTATGTGCAGCAGCACGCACCGAAATCGTTGCCCGGCGACTTGGCGGACCTGTCGAACGGTGCGCAGCGCATTGTCCTGGTGACCGCGCACCGGCGCGAGAGTTGGGGCGGCGACTTGGAGAACATCTGCCGGGCGCTGGCCGACATCGCCGCGGCGCGGACGGATGTCGTGCTGGTCGTCGCAGTGCACCCGAATCCGGTCGTGCGCGAGGGAGTGGAGAGGGTATTAGGGGGACAGGCGCGGGTGCGATTGATTCCGCCCCCTGACTATGCGACCTTTGTGCGACTGATGGAGCGAAGCCACCTCATCATCACGGATTCCGGGGGTATTCAAGAAGAAGCGCCCGCGGTCGGCGTGCCGGTGTTGGTGACGCGGGAAGTGACCGAGCGCCCTGAGGCCATAGCCGCCGGCGCCGCGCGACTGGTGGGTGTCGGGCGCGAACGCATCGTCACGGAAGCGCTGCGCATCCTCGACGACCCGGCGGAATGGCAGCGCATGCGACCGGGCGTCTCGCCCTACGGCGACGGTCGCGCCGCCGAACGCATTCGGGACGCGCTGCGTCACTTTTTCGGCCTGACGCCCAACACGCCCGCCCCGTTCATCCCGCCCGCCGTCGCGGAGGCGCGCTGATGCAGCGCATCTGGGAAGCCCGCCACTTCTGGCCGCGGTTCGTCATCGTGGCGCTGCTGTTCACGCTGACGGCGTTCGTGGTGTGGCGGGTGCGGTCGGTGCTGTGGCTGTTCCTGCTGGCGCTGATGGTGACCTATCTGTTGAAACCGTGGGTGGACCGGCTCTCGCGGGTTCGCATGCCCGGCGGGAAAGCCACGCTGGCGCGGTGGGCAAGTTCGGCGGTGGTGATGACCGGCGCTCTGGTGCTGCTGCTCTTCATCATCGCCGCGCTCTATCGACCGATCCAGGTGGAACTCTCCGGGATGCTCGAAAAGTTTGCGACTTTTCAGGAGTCGGACTTGCCCAGTTTGCAATCGAAGCTGCAGAAAGACTGGGAGGCGTACCGCCGGTACATCCCGACGCCTATCGCCGGTGCCATCGAGAAGTGGTTTCAGGAATCGGAAGTCAACACCGAAAAGGTGGTGCCCGTTGTGACGCAATGGCTGGGCCGCGCCCGCGACCAGGTCTTGCACGCCCTGGGACTGTTCGTCGAGCTCCTGCTGTTGCCGGTGTTGGTGTTCTATCTCCTGTCGGATCCGACGCGCGTGCAGGACTCGTTCCTGTTCTTCGTGCCGCCCGCCCGGCGGGCGGCGGCAATTCGGGTCGGGCGCGATGTTGGGTTCATTCTCGAAAAATACATTCAGGGACAGGTGACGCTCGGCCTGATCGCTTTCTTCATCGTCGCGATCGGCCTGTGGGGGCTGGACGCCTTCACCGTCTATCGGATGCCGTTCTGGCTGACGCTCGGCATCTGGGCAGGCCTGACACGCCTGATTCCGATTGTGGGGCCGCTCTTCGGCAGTCTCCCCATCGTGCTGCTGGCCGTCTTCCAAAGTTTTGGGCTGGCGTTGGTGTTGGCCATCATCCTGACCGTCCTGCATATCATCGAGAGCAAATACATTATGCCGATGGTCATCGGCTTCAAACTGCGCATGCACCCGATCTTGATCATCCTGTCGCTGCTGGTCGGACTGCAACTGCTCGGCGTGGTCGGGATGTTTCTGGGGCCGCCGGCGCTGGCCATCGCTCGGCTGCTGATCGAGTACTACCGCGAAGCCAAGGAAGCGCAGGCGGCGCCAGTGCAGCCCGCGCCGGCGGCGTCGTAGCGATGGGGTGGGTCGAAGCGCTGGTGCTGGGGGTCGTCCAAGGATTGACGGAGTTCCTGCCGGTCAGCAGCACCGGTCACTTGGTGCTGGTGCCCGCTGTCCTGCACTGGCGAGATCCCGGGCTGGCGTTCGATGTGTGGGTGCATGTCGGGACGCTGCTGGCGGTGCTCGCCTATTTCAAGACGGAAGTGCCCCGGCTGCTGCGCTCCTGGCTGCACTCGCTTCGGCAACCGACGCTGGTGGCGCGCAACGCCGACGCCCGGCTGGCCTGGCTGTTGATTCTCGCAACGATACCGGGCGCCGTGGCCGGCGTGCTGCTGCATGACTCCCTGGAGGGGGCGATGAGCGGCGCAGTGGCGGTGTCGTGGCAACTGATCGGGACGGGCGCCATCCTGCTGGTCGGGCAGGCGCTGTCGGGCGGGCAGGTCGCGCTCTCGGGTATGAAAGCGGGCACGGCATTCGCCGTCGGCATCGGACAGGCCGTTGGCATCATTCCGGGCATCTCGCGTTCCGGAGGGACGATCGCCGCGGCCCTGGTCTGCGGGATGCGCCGAGAAGACGCGGCGCGCTTCTCCTTCCTGCTGAGCATTCCCATCATCGCCGGCTCGGCCTTGTTCGAGTTGGTGTCTGTCGTGCGTCACCCGCAAGCGGCGTCGCCGAATGCCGCGTGGCTGGTAGCGTTTGTCGCGGCCGCCGTCACCGGCTACCTGGCGGTCGGCCTGGCGATCCGGACGGTGGCGCGGGGGCGGCTGTGGGTGTTCGCCGTATACTGTTTTGTCGTTGGCGGGGCGGGACTGATCTACTTCGCGAGGTAGTCGCATGACCGACAGCCCCGGCTACTACGGCCCCAACGGCGCGGCCGCCACCGCGGACGACCTCGTCGCCGCGGTGCAGCGCGGCGCGTGGGACCGCGCGGCGCGACTCGCCGAGCGCCTCGACGGCGATGAACTCTCGGGCGCCTTCGAGCGCGTCTCCGACGCGGCGCTGGCGCACTGTTTCGAGGTGATGGGCGACGACCGCGTCGTCAAGATGCTGGCCCGCATTGACGATGTCGAGACCGCGCGCATCATCCGGCGGCTGAGCCATCCCCAGAGCGCCGACCTGATCGAAGAAATGAACCCCGACGACGCTGCCGATGTCGTCGCGGAACTCTCCCCGGAAGAAGCCGAGCAAATCCTCACCGCCATGGAACCGCAAGAGGCGGAGGATGTCCGCGAACTGCTGACTTATCCGCCGGAGACCGCGGGCGGGTTGATGACGCCGGACTTCATTTCGGTCCGCGAAGACGCCACCATTGAAGACGCGCTGCAGCGCCTGCGCGCCCTGACGCCGGACATTGAATCCTCGTCGTACATTTATGTCCTCAACCCAACCGGGCAATTGGTCGGCGTGTTGCCGCTCTATGCGCTGGTGAAATCGCCGCCGGCGACGCGCGTGGCGGAAGTGATGCGGCGGGAGGTGCAGAGTCTGCCCGCGACCGCGGATCAGGAAGCGGCGGCGCGGGCGGTGCTCGACGCCAATTTGCTGGCGTTGCCGGTGGTGGACGAGCAGAAGCGCTTGATCGGCATTATCACCATTGACGATGTCGCCGATGTGCTCGAAGAAGAGGCGACGGAAGATGTCGAGCGCCTCGGTGGCACCACGCCCCTCGAATACCCGTATTTGCGCGCCAGCGTGTTGCAGATTGTGTGGAAGCGCTGGCCGTGGCTGCTGCTGCTCTTTGTGGCCGACTTCTTTACGGGCGGCGTGGTCCGGCACTTCAACTCATTCATCCAACAGTTGACGCAACTGGCCTGGTTCGTCCCACTGGTCATCGGCACCGGCGGCAATGCCGCCACGCAAGCGGTGACCACGGTGGTGCGGGCGATGGCGGTTGGAGAAGTCGAGGTGCGCGACACCCTCCGCGTCATCAGCAAGGAACTCGCGGTGGGTGTGCTCGTGGCGGTCCTGCTGGGCGTCGTCGGCGCCGGGTGGGGATGGATTCTGTCGCAAACGCCGCGCATGGGCCTGGCCGTCGGCATCGGGCAGGCCAGCGTCATCTTTTGGGCGACCGCCATCGGCGCGCTGATGCCCATGTTGGCCAAGCGAGCCCGAATTGACCCCGCCCTGGTGTCCGGCCCGTTTATGGCGACCTTCATTGACTGCGTGGGGCTGATGGTCTACTTCTCGGTCGCCATTTGGGTGATGGGCATCTGAAAAGCAAGGGAGGCGACCCCGCTCCGCGCTGGACTGCGGGCTAACTCTCCTCCACTACCAAACAGGTCAGCGTGCGGTTGACCGCGGCGGCGGACTGGATTTTCGCGACCACCATCCGCCCGAGTTCCGGCACCGAGGGCGCGCCGACATGGGCGACGAGGTCGAACGGCCCGGTGACGGCGTAGACGGCCTTGACCCCGTTGATGCCGCGGACACTGCGCACCAGTTCCAGTGCCTGGCCGGGTTTCGCTTCGATCAGGATGAACGCCTCAACATCGGGCATCGCTCGCCTCCGAAAGAGTGTCTACTGCTGACCTTCGCTGCGACACGTCGGGACTCCCGCTGTGTCACTTCACGGCCGGAGCGCCCATTCGCTTCATCGGCCGGCGGCTGAAACTGACCGCCACCCAGAGCACGATCAGACACGCCGCCACGACCACCGCGCGGGCGGTGGTGGTCAGATCGGGCGAAATGGCGAGCGGCATCACCAGGATGGCGACCAAGTTGATGACCTTAATCATGGGGTTGAGCGCCGGGCCGGCGGTGTCCTTGAGCGGGTCGCCGACGGTGTCGCCGATGACGCCGGCCTTATGGGCATCGGTGCCTTTGCCGCCGAGGAAGCCGTCCTCGATCTTCTTTTTGGCATTGTCCCAGGCGCCGCCCGTGTTGGCCATAAAGACCGCCATCAACTGGCCGACGAGAATCGCGCCTGCCAGGAAACCGCCGAGCGCGGCCGCGCCGGCGGCGGGATTGGAAAACCCGAGCGCAAACGCGATCAGCACCGGACTGAACACCGCCAGCAAGCCGGGCCCGAGCAACTCCTTTTGCGCCGCCGCGGTGCTGATGCTGACGCAGCGGGCGTAGTCGGGTTTCGCCTTGCCCTCCATCAGGCCGGGGATCTCGCGGAACTGTCGCCGCACTTCGGCCACCAGCAATGAACCGGCGCGCCCGACCGCCCGGATGAGGAACGCCGCGAACAGGAAGATGACCGCGCCGCCGGCGAGCAATCCAATGAAGACTTCCGGCACATCCACCTGGATTCCGATGAGCGACTGGGTGGCGTCGCCGTGACCCGTGAGGCCGGCGGAGTCCACGAACGAGCGGAACAGCGACACCGCCGCAATCACCGCGGTGGCGATGGCGAAGCCCTTGGTGAGCGCTTTGGTGGTGTTCCCGACGGCGTCGAGGCGCGCCACGAACAGGTGCGCCTGCGCTTTCTCGCCTTTCTCGTCGTGCTCTCGAAGGACGCCCGACATTTCGAAGATGCCGTTGGCGTTATCAGTGATGGGGCCGTAGGTGTCCATCGCCAAAATGAACCCGGTGGTGGTGAGCAACCCGAGGCCGGCGAGGGCGACGCCGTAGAAACTCAGCGCCAAATTGCCAGCGAAGATTGTCATCGCGCCGACGATGGTGAGCATAATTGCCACGATCGCCCAGACGCTGCTCTCCATGCCGAACGACAGGCCGGTGATGAGCATCGGCGCCGGGCCCATCGGCGCCTGATCGGCGATTTCGATGACGGGCGGCTTTTCGGTGGAGGTGAAGTACTCCGTCAAACGACCGATCACCAGCGCCAGCACGATGCCCAGGGTGCAGGCGAAGAAGAACTTCCACCAGCCGGGGGCGCCGGGGGCGTTGGCGGGCGGCTGCAGGTACAGCGCCGCGACGATGCCGAACCCGACCACCGACACGAGCGATGCCGTATAGAAGCCGGTATTGATCGGCTTCATCGGGTCCATCTTCGGGTCGTCTTTGCCGCGCACGCTCATCGTCCCTACGATAGACGAGACGATGCCGACCGCTCGCACCAGGATGGCGAAGATGATGAGCTTGACGGCGAACGCGCTGGCCGCCGCGGCGCCGCCGTAGAGGGCGACGAACCCGGGGTCGAGCGTGGCGAAGGCGCCGAGAATGATGGCGGCGACCAGCGTCACCTCATACGATTCGAACACATCCGCCGCCATGCCGGCGCAGTCGCCGACATTGTCGCCGACATTGTCGGCGATGACCGCGGCGTTCCGCGGGTCGTCCTCGGGAATGCCGAGTTCCACTTTGCCCACGAGGTCGGCGCCGATATCGGCGGCCTTGGTGTAAATCCCGCCGCCGACACGCATGAACAGCGCCGCCAGCGAACCGCCGAAGCCGAACCCGACCAGCACCAACATCGCCTGCTCGCGGAAAATCAGGAAAATGAGCGTCGCCCCGATGAGCCCGAACCCGACGACGAACATCCCCGACACGGTGCCGGCCCAGAAGGCCAATTCCAGGGCGCGCTTGAACGAGGAGAGGGCGGCGTTGGCAACGCGGGCGTTGGCCATGATCGCCACCGACATTCCGACGCGCCCGGCTGCGTAGGACAGCAGCGATCCGGCCAGAAACGCGCCGGCGATGCCAATGGAGAGTCGCGTGTCGCCGCGGTGCAAGGAGAAGAAATAGAGCGAGTAGAGGCCGGTGGCGAGCGCCAGAATGAACCAGACCAGCGTGGCGAACTGCTTGTTCAGGTAGGCCGTCGCGCCCTCGCGAATGGCAGACTGCACCGCCTGCATTCCTGCCGAGCCGGGCGAGGCGGCCTTGACCTTGAGGGTCAGATAGACGCCGTAGAACAGCGCCAGCACGGATGCCCCCAACACCAAGTAGAGCAGCAGCAATTCGGTGGAGCCGAAGGGGGGGAGATCGATGGCATGGCCGCCAAAGCCGCCGGAAGTGCTCATCAATGGGGCCGCCACGAGCGCAGACGCGGGCGGCACGCGGAAGGCGCGCGCGGTCCGGATAATGGGAATGCCCTCCTCTGAGTTGTGTCGGGTGCGGCGGTCAGCCAGCACGACCGCCGGCCGCCCGGAACGCCCCACAGTTGACGCCGCCGGGCCGGTCGGCCAGAGCATAGCCGAGGGCGTCCGGCGGAGTCAACGCGGCTAGCGCGAAACTTGGCGGGCGAGGCGGTGGCGCTCGGTGTCGAAGGGCTTGGCGCGGGCGACCACCTCGGCGAGGGACGCGTGGATGATGCTCTCCGCCGAATCGCCCACCATCACGCCGCTCACTCCTTCGAGCAGCAGGCGGGCGGCGGCGGCGCCGAGCCGGGTGGCGAGGGCGCGGTCGAATGCCGATGGCGAGCCGCCGCGCTGGATGTGTCCGAGGACGGCGTGGCGGGTCTCGAAGTGGGTGAGGCCCTGAATCGTCGGCGCAATCTCCGCGGCCGACGCCGCGCCTTCGGCGACGACAATGATGAACGACCGCTTGCCGCGTTCCGCCGAGGCGAGCAGGTCGCGGGAGATGGCCTGCAAATCCCACGGGATTTCGGGGACCAGGATTTCCTCGGCGCCGGCGGCGAGGCCGGTCTGCAGGGCGAGGAAGCCGTGGTCGCGGCCCATCACCTCGACGACGAAGACGCGGTCGAGCGACTCGGCGGTATCCCGGATGCGGTCAATCGCTTCGATGGCGGTGTTGACGGCCGAGTCGAAGCCGATGCTGTGGTCGGTGCCTGCCAGGTCGCCGTCAATGGAACTGGGCACATGATTGACCGGAAACTTCCCGCGGGCGTGCAGGTCGTGACTGCCGGCGAGACTGCCGTCGCCGCCGATGACGACCAGGCCGTCCACGGTGCGGGCCTTCAGGTTGTCGGCGGCGCGCTGCAAGCCCGCCGCGCTCTTGAAGTGTTCCGAGCGCGCTGTGCCGAGGATAGTGCCGCCGCGGTGGATGATGTCGCTGACCGACAGCGAGGAGAGGTGTTCGAAGTGGCCGTCAATCAGCCCTTGATAACCGTGGTGGACGCCGAGCACTTCGACTCCGGCGCCGAGTGCGATGCGCGTCACGGCGCGCACCGCGGCGTTCATCCCGGGCGCGTCGCCGCCGCTGGTGACGACAGCCAGGCGGTTCATCGCAGTGGGGCGCAATCGGGCAGCAACATCAGCGCGCGGGGCTAAGTGGAGGCCGCGACGGCCGGCGCCAACAGGGCGCGGAGTTGCGGGGCGTCGACAGTGCGGACGAGGGCGACGAGCGTATCGCCGGCGAGGAGTTCCATCGTGCCGCTGGGATCGAGGATGGCGCCGTCGCGGACGATGGCGGCGATGATGCACGAACCGGGGATGGATAGGTCTTTCAGTTTCCGATTGGCCACCGGCGAGTCGTCCGTCAATTCGGAGGCGATGACTTCGATGTTGCCGCGGTCCAGCGTGGCGACGGGCAGGATTTCACCGACTTCCACTTCCTGTTCGAGCAGACTGTGAATGAGCCGCGTGCTGCTCAAGGTCTCGGCGATGCCGAGGTCTTTGAAAATCTGCTCGTTCTTGGGATTGTTCACCCGGGCCAAGGTGCGCGGGACATTGAACCGGTGGTGCGCCAACTGACAAATGATCAGGTTGTCCTCGTCGTCACCGGTGACGGCGACGACGGCACCGGCGCGCGCGACGCCGGCCCGCGCCAGGGTGCGTACTTCCGAGGCGTCGCCGAGCATCACCATATCGCCCAATTCGTCCACCAAGCGCCGGACTCGGTTGGCATTCTTCTCGACCAGCAGCACCTCGTGCGTGCCCAGGTCGAGGAAGTGGCGGGCGAGGTGGTAGCCGACCTTGCCGCCGCCGGCGATGAGGATATACACGCTATTCCTTCCCCGACGCTGCAGCGGTGAGCCACTCCTGCGCCACCAGGTTGCGCAATTCCGTGTAGCGCTCCAGCGTGCCGAGCGCCCGCTCGGAGAGCAGGTCGCGGATGATGCCGGCGCTGATCGTGGTGGGACAGATGGTTTCGAGCCCGAATTCCTCATAGACTTCCGCGCGAATCGGGTCGTACACGCGCGTGATGGTGCGCTTGATGTTGAAATGGCGGCGCGCGATTTGGGCGGCCATCAAGTTGGTGTTGTCGCCGTTGGTGACGGCGACGAAGCAGTCCGCATCCGCCAGCCCCGCCTTGCGCAGGATGTCCTCGTCAATGCCGACGCCGAGCACCTTGCGGCCGGTGAATCCTTTGGGTAACCGCCGGAACGCTTCCGGGTCGCGGTCGAGGACGGTGACATCGTGCCCGTCTTCGCTCATCAGGCCGGCGAGTGTCGAGCCGACGCGTCCGCAGCCAAGGATTAAGACTTTCATGTTTCGCTCCGTCCTCTGGACGGCGGGGGATTATAGTCCGGCCCCGCGGCCGCGGCAAGGCGAGCGGACGGCGCCGGGTGCGGCGCCTGTTCCGGGTCAGTGAGGAGCGCCACCGCGTGGGGGATTGCGGTCGCGATCGCTTCGAGACAGTCGATTGCGCCGGCAGGGCTGCCGGGCAGATTGATGATGAGCGTGCCGCCCACGGTGCCGGCGAGGGCGCGCGACAGGAGCGCGCCCGGCGTCGTCGCGCGGCTCGCCGCGCGCATCGCCTCGGCCAGGCCGGGGACCTCGCGTTCGATGACCGCGCGCGTCGCTTCCGGCGTGACATCGCGCGCGGTAAGACCGGTGCCTCCCGTAGTCAGGATGACTTGCAAGCCACCTTCGGTCCACGCGCGCAACCGCGCCGAGATCAGCGGCACCTCATCGGGAACGACGGCGGTGTCGGCGACATTCCAACCCAACGCCTCGGCGGCGGCGCGCAGCGCGGCGCCGGAACGATTCACCTGCTCCCCGCGCGCGCAGCGGTCGCTCACGGTCAAAATGGCGACGCTAAGCGCCATCGCGCGTCCAATGGCCGCTCTTGCCGCCTTCTTTCTCCAACAGACGGACGGGACCGATGACGATGTCCGGCTGCAGGCCCTTGCAAAGGTCATAGACGGTCAGCGCTGCGCAGGCGGCGGCGGTCAGCGCTTCCATTTCGGGGCCGGTGGCGGCGCGGGTGCTGACCGCGGCGGTGATCGTCACCGTTGCGCCGTCGAGGGCTGCGTCCACCGCGATGTGGTCAATGGGCAGCGGGTGGCAAAGCGGCAGCAGTTCGGCGGTGCGTTTGGCCGCCTGAATGCCCGCCAGGCGGGCGACCGCCAGCGGGTCGCCCTTCGGCACAGTGCCGGCGCGAATGCGGTCGGCGGTCGCCGCGCTTACTGTCACCCGCGCCTCGGCCACCGCGCGGCGCGCGGTGGCGGGCTTGCCGGAAATGTCCACCATCGACAAGCGCGGCGTGTCGTCGGTCACGGTGTCCACCACGGGGCCAGCGGGATGACCGCGACGACCACGCCGGCCGCCACGCTGTCCGCGTCTTCCGGCACCACAATCAGGGCGTTGGCGTCGGCGAACGCGCCGAGCATATGCGAGCCGCGCTTGGCGCTCGGGGTGACGGCGAAGCCGTCACCGTGCGGCGCCAGGCGGCCGCGCACATATTCGCGGCGGCCGGGAGTGTGCGGGATGGCCGCGGTCAGCGTCGCGTGCAGTAAGGGCTGTTCGGTCGGCAGTCCGAGCAGGGCGTGCAGATACGGGCGCACGAACACGACGAAACACACCAGCGCTGAGACCGGATTGCCTGGCAATCCGAAGAGGCGGGTCGCGCCGGCGCGCCCGAAGGTGACCGGCCGACCGGGCCGGATGTTGACCTGCGAAAACTCGACCGTGCCCAGCGCCTCGATCGCGGGGCGCACCCAATCGGCCGGGCCGACGGAGACGCCGCCGGTCGTGACGATGACATCATAGGCCAGCGCGTCCCGCAGTGCGCGCTCGGTGGTCGTCCGGTCGTCTGGCAGGTGCTTAATCTTGCTCACTTCGGCCCCCGCGTCTCGCAGGAGCCCGGCGAGCGTGAAGCGATTGCTGTTGCGGATGTCGCCGGGCGGGAGCGGGACACCCGGCTCAACCACTTCGCTGCCGGTGGTGAGTAATGCCGCTTTGGGCCGCCGGGTCACAGCCACTTCGGTGCGCCCGAGCGCGGCCAGCAGGCCGATGCGCGGTGCGGTGAGCAGCGCGCCGCGAGTGAGTGCGACGGCGCCCGCGGCGAGGTCTTCGCCGGCGCGACGGATGTTGGCGCCGCGGTCGACCGGCCGGGTCAGCGTGATGGTGCCGTTGTTGGTGGTGTGCGCCAGTTCCTGGATGAGCACCGCGTCCGCGTCGGCCGGGAGCGGGCCGCCGGTGAACACACGGACGCATTCGCCCGGCTTGATCGCCATGGCGGCCGGGCGGCCGACTGGCGCGGCACCGGCGACCTTCAGGGCAATCGGCGCCTGCGAAGACGCGCCGCGCGTGTCGTCACTGCGAACCGCGAAGCCATCCATCGCTGAGTTGTCAAAGTGGGGCAATGGCTCGGTCGCGGTGATGTTCTCGGCCAACACACGCCAGTGCGCGTCCGACAGCGCGACGGTCTCCGCCGGCAAGGGGGTGGCGCCGCGCAGGACGCGGCTGAGCGCCTCGTCAACCGAAATCATAGGTGTCCGGCGGCCATTGTAGTCTCGGCGCCGCGGGGGCGCCACCGCGGGCTAATGCATCGACGGCGGCAAGTCCGCGGCGCGCCGCTCCCAAAGGGCGCGGTCGAGCAACATCGGCTTGTATTGCCAGAAGCCGGCCAGGTCGCGCTGGTCGTCCCGATGCGGCAGGCCCGGCACTTCCGACTGTCCCGGCGGCAGGACGCTCACCCCGTGCGGGCCGGTCGGCCGCAGTTCCACGACCTGAATGAAAGTGCCCCGGCTGGTGAACGGAATCGGCGGGATGTCCTGAAAGTCGATCATCCGTCGCGGCATCCGCACCGCGTCGAGTGTGTTGCCCGTCTCATCGAGCATGCGCCGCATCGCCTTCTCAAAAGTGGACGCCATGAAGTCCTGCCACTTCACCGCGTTCAAGTAATCACGCGACAGGCGTCGCGGCGGACTCACCGGCGCGCCGAGCGCGTGGGCGAGGACATCGGTGAAGGGCTGCGGGAAGCCGAGCCCGCGGACATCGAAGCGCCAGGCCTCGGCCAGGCCGGCGAGGTCATCGCCGAAGGCGTCATCGAGGGCCTGGCGCAACCAATAGCGCATCACGAGTGGACCGAGACTGCCTTCGAGCGCCCGGTCGTCCCACGCCTCGAGCGCCCGGATAACGGGCGCGTACTCGGGATTGCGGTCGAGGTGCCGGTTCTTCAGTGCCGACAGCAGCGCGGGGCGGAAGGTCACCCCCAACGGGTCGGTGAGGCCGAAAATACGCTGTGTGTCGGCGAGTTGCTCGGGTGTCCACAAATCGCGGCCGGTAACGGCGCGCTCGATCGAACGCATATGGTGCGACGCGCCCCACTCGCCGCCCGGCCAGGAGGGCGCGGGCCGGTTGTTCCAATTCAGCAGGTATCCCGTTCGCGGGTTGATGACATGCGGCAGGTCGGCGCTCGACATCACGCCGCGCCATTCGAACTCTCCCGTGCCCGGCACCGGGAAGCGCGGGTCGACATTCTCGGCGCGCACCGGGTACAGGCCGAGGTACCAGTAGGCGATGTCGCCGGTCGTCGTGGCGGCGAAGAAGTTGAACGAATACCCGATGAGCGGCAGGATGGCGCTCAAATCGGTCAGGGTGTGCGCGCGGTCGGCGCGGTACAGCGCGGTCAGCGTATCGAGTTCCTTCCCCCACGCGGGAAACGCGAGTGCAGAGGCGAACCCCGCCTTGGCGTCGCTGTTGACGATGGGGCCGTGCACGCTGCGGCGCACCATCACGGTCACCGACGGGCCACCCTGCACGCGGATCGTCTCTGTGCGTTCGAGGAACGGCTGGATCGAGCCGCGGAAGCGATAGCGGCCCGGGTTGCTGCGGTCGAGCGTCTCGATGAAGAAGTCTACAACATTGCCCAGACCCGAGGTGGCCGTCCAGGCCAGGGTGTCGTTGTGCCCGAGCAGGACGCCGGGCACGCCCGCGAACGACATCCCGATGACATTGACCCCGGGCCCCATCAGGTGCACCTCGTGCGCGACCGCGGGCAACTCGAACCCCATTTGCGGCCCGCCGATGAGAATGGGCGCGCGAGCCGCGGTGCGGTCGGGCGCCAGGACGATGGCGTAACTGGCGTGCCAGTCGCCGAGGCGCACCAGTTGGCGGGGGTTGCCGGGCATCGGCACCCGCAGCGCGTCGGCAGCGCTGGCCAAGAGCGATGGCGGGAGATTGAGCAGCGCGTCGCGATTGGCGGCGACTGCCGGCGGCGCCGGCAGGCGGCCGCGGTCATCGCGGCGGCTGATGGTGGTCGGCGTCGCCGGGTCGTCCCACCAGGCGAAGTCATCGAACACCGCGGCGGCGCCGTCACCCAACATCGCGTGCAATGACTGATACAGCCGCAATTGCGGGAGTTCGTCCGTCCCGCCCAGGCCGAAGCGGCGCGACATCGCAATGTCCACCGCAGCCGAGTCGGCCGCCGTCCACGGTCGCCAGGTGGCGGCGAAGGGGCCGAGCCGCGTCGCAAGCCCGCCGGCGCCTTGCAGCGACTCCACATAGTGATTGACGCCGTCGGCGTACGCCGTCAGCGATAGGCGCACTTCGGCAGGCAGCGCCTCGACGGCCGTATTCAGTTCCTCGGCGGTATAGCCGACGGTGCGGGTGCGGACATCGTCCTCGACATAATCGGGCCCGAGCGCGGCGGCCAGTTCGCCGAGCGCCATCGCCCGGTATTGCGCCATCTGGATCAGGCGGTCTTCGGCGATGGCGTAGCCGTTCGCGTAGTAGAGGGAGGCGTCGTTGTCGGCCAGGATGTGAGGAACGCCGTAGTCATCGCGAAAGACGAGCGCGCGGCCGTCGGCGTAGGGCAATCGCAGCGGCGGCGCCGGCGCGGCGGCGACTTGGACGGCGAGGAACACGGGCCAACAGGCGGCGCAGACAGCGAGGAGGCGGCGCATACACCCTCCGGAATGACTACGGGATGTGCGAGGGGTTCGCCCGTCTGCGGGGACTGTCCTGCCCGGCGACTGTGGACGGCGCGGCTAGGTGCGGCCGGCGTGCCGCTCGCGCTTGTCGCGGTACATCGAAGCGTCGGCGGCGTCAATCAACTCGCGCATCGAGTTGCCGTCCTGCGGGAAGTAGGCGATGCCGATACTGATGCCGAGTTTGAGCGGCTGCGGCAGGCCCAAGTCGAGCTGGCGGACCGCGGTTTTGATGCGATAGGCGGCATCCTCGGCGGCGGCACGACCGGTCTCACGGAGGATGGCGATGAATTCATCGCCGGCGTAGCGGGTGCAGATGTCGTATTCCCGCATCTGCCCCTTGAGCAGGTGCGCAACGCGCTGCAACACCAGGTCGCCGGTGGTGTGGCCGAAGGTGTCATTGATCGGCTTGAAATGGTCGAGGTCAAGGTAGAGTAGCGCTAGTGGCCGGTTGGTACGCCGGCACATCATCAGTTCCTGGTCGAGGTGCATCGCCAGGTAGCGCGCATTCGGCAGGCCGGTCAGCGGGTCGGTCATCGCGGAAGTCCGGGTTTCCTCGAACAACCGCGAGTTTTCGAGCGCGACGGCGGCCTGGTGGGCGATGATGTTCAGCAGCCGGAGGTAGTCGAGCGTGAAGAACCCGGCATGCCGGTCATAGAGGGTGAGCGTCCCGACCGGGCGGCCGTCATTCCCGATGACCGGGGCCGCCAACGCCGAGGAGAACCGCGTCCCGGCCTGGTGATTGAATTCGCCTTCGGTGCCCGGATCGTCCACGAGTTGTCCCTCACCCGACTTGAAGACTTGGAAGGACACCCCGGAATCGGGACCGATCCGGCGGTCTTTGAAGGCCTCAGCGAATTCGCCTTCGACGCCGCGGGCGAGCAAGTGCCCATCGCCGTCCTGCAGGTACAACACCGCGGTGGTGAAGTCGAGGATGCGCTTCAGTTTGCCGAGGACGACCGACACGGTCTCTTCCAGCGTCAGCGAACTGCCGATGGTTTGCGCCAGTTCATAGAGCGCCAACAGTTCGCGATTGGCTTCTGCGATGTCGCGGAAACCGGCCGACAGCGGGCGCCCGGTGCCGGTGGCGACATTGCGCATGCCTTCGGCGCGCTGCAGTTCCGCTTCCAGGTTCGGCCAGACGCGGTTGAACGCGGCCACCACGACCGGGTCAAACTGTTTGCCGCTCTGATCCAAGATCGCGGTGCGGGCCTGTTCAGCGCCGATCGGCGGGTGGTCGGGTCGCGGGTCGGTCATTTCGCTGTAGGCATCGGCGACGGCGAGGATGCGCGCGCCGAAGGGAATCTGATCGCCTTTCTGTCCCTGCGGAAACCCGTTGCCGTCATACCGCTCGTGGTGTGAGCGGACGACTTCAGCGACCGGCCACGGGAACGGCACCGGCTCCAGGATGCGCGCGCCAATGTCAGAATGTTCGCGCACCCGGCGCTCCTCTTCGTCGGTCAACGGCGAAGTCTTGTGCAGCAGGTGGTCGGGAACGCCGAGTTTGCCGATATCGTGCAGCAGGGCGGCGACGCGCACGCCCTGCATGTCATCGGCGGACATCTGCAATTCTTTCGCAATCTCTTCCGCGAACCGCACCAGCCGGCCCAGGCGGGGGCCGTGGCTGTCGGGGTCCTTGGCGTCGATTGCGCCGGCCAACGAATCCAGTGTGTCCCAGTAGAGCGAATACACTTGTTGGTGGGCGGCGGTGAGGCGCTGGATGTGCTGGCGCTGCGCGCGGTTGTGGTTCTGAACGCCGAAAAAGAAGAGCAGAAGGAACGGGACAATCATCACAATCGACGCCGGGGGCGCCAACTGATGCGCGGTCATGACATACAACGCGACCGAAACTCCGGCGACGACCAGTCCCGGAATCATCCAGACGAAATGCTTGCGCCACACGGTGAAGAGGCCGCCTTCGCCGGCGAGGGTGAAGGAGGTGGTCACCGCCACGGTGTGCGTTAGGTAACCGCCCGCAAGCGCGACGCCGAAGGGGAGTAGATCGGCTGGCGCCTTGAACGATCCGGGGGTGCTGCCCATCCACACATAGGCGCCGCCGGCGACCCCCATGGAGAGCGCGAAGACCGCGGCCTTGAACAGCCCGGGGTAGACCAGTTCCCGCGGGCGGAAGTGCCCGGCGGCGCCGGTCACCGCGCCGATCAACATCGCTTCGGGGATGCCGAGTGTCAGCAGCCCGAGGTATGCAAAGGCGAAGTTCAGCGGCAAAGTACCCAGGCGCGGCGAGAACCGCACCCCGCACACGGCGACCGTCAGCGCCACCAGCACGAGCGAACCGAGGACGAACGGCTGCGCCACCATCTCGTTCCACCACAGGACGGCCAGCATCAAGAACCCGGCGACGATGACCACGAAGACATAGATTTCGAGCGCGGTGGAGAGATACAGTGGCGTGGGGCGAATGGGAGTGAGCAGTTCCGGTTCGGGGATGAGCGGTTTCGGCTGCGCCGCGGCAGACGGCTTCCCGTCCCGCGGGGAGTAGATGAGCCGATGCGCCAGCCCGGCCAGGGTGCGCGGTCGCGGCCCGGGCCGGCTGTGCGCATCCGCCAGCCGCCGAGTTTCTGTTATGTGACTCACCGTGGAACGACCATGCCCATCGGTTGGGCGAACGGTCGCCGTCCTTTGCAGAGGTTAGGGTCGGTCAGCGCCGGAAATCGGCGCACACGAGGCCGTCAAGCCGGACACTCGTGCTACTCGGTTATTCCATAGGAATTGCCGGAATTGGCTAGGAAGCGAGGGCTGTCAAACAGCGCCGGACGGCCGTTTGGGCCAGCGGGACCTTGTAGGCGTTGTGCTCGAGGGGGACGGCCCCGTCGGTGGCCCGCTCGGCGGCCTCGCCGATGGTGGCGGGGCTGAGCGGCCGGCCGTTGAGCGCCTCCTCGGCGGTGAACGCCCGCCAGGGCGAGGGCGCCACGCCGCCCAGGACAATCCGAGAGTCCTCGCAGATGCCACCGGAGATCGTCAGTGACGCCGCGACACTGACCAGCGCGAAGTCCCAGGCGCGCTCGGTGATCTTGAAATACTTGCTGCGCTTGGTCTCGTCCGGGGGCGGAAGCAGAATGCGCGTGATGAGTTCACCGGGTTGCAAGCGGTTCTCGCGCTCCACCAGGTGCCGCGGCAGAATGAAGAAGTCGGCGATGTCCACTTCGACTTCCCCCTCCGGGCCGGTGACCAGGAGTTGCGCGTCGAGTGCTACCAGCGCCGGCGCACAATCGGAGGGATGGACAATGAAACTCGGTTCGCCGCCGAGAATGGCGTTGTAGCGGTTCTCGCCGGTCGCCGCGTAACAGGCATCGCCACCGCGCTTCAGGCATTTGAACAGGGGGTTGCGGTAATAGGGGCAGCGCGGGCGCTGGCACAGGTTGCCGCCCAGTGTGCCCTGGTTGCGGAGCTGCGCGGTCCCTACGGAGCGCGCCGCATCGGCGAGCGCGCCGTAGTGCTGGCGGACGGCAGGCAGGCGGTGCGTCTCGGTCAGCGTCGTCCCGGCGCCGAGTGACAGGCCGCCGGCGCGCGTCGCTTCGACACCGCGGAGTTCGGCGACGCCGCCCAAATCTACTATGAGCGGCGGGGCAATGATGCCTTCGGCAATTTCGCTCATCAGGTCGGTGCCGCCGGCGAAGGGGCGGGCGTCAGGGATCTCGGCGAGCGCCGCAATGGCGTCCCCCAGCGATCCCGGGCGCAGGTACCCAGTGCCGTTGCCGCTCATTTCGGCACTTCCAGCAGCGCCAGTATGCGGTCAGGCGTCATGGGCAGGAATTGCACGCGCCGCCCGAGAGCGTTGGATACGGCATTGAGCATCGCCGCCGCGGCGCCGATACGCGGCGGCTCGCCGAGCCCCTTGGCGCCGAGCGTGTTCGCCTGCATATCGGGGATGTCGAGCATGATCACTTCGATGGGGAAGACATCGCCGGCGGTCATCACTTTGTAGTCGCCCAGGCGCGCATTGAGCACGCGGCCGGTCGTGCGGTCCATCAGCCGCTCCTCGCGCAGCGCCCAGCCGATCGCCTGAATGACGCCGCCGTAAATCTGATTGCGCGCTGCCATCGGATTGAGCACGCGGCCGAAATCGTGCACCGCGACTACCTTCTGGACTTCGATCAGGCCGCGTG